>Ga0209227_1000085_pt1 | contig 75338 bp, 66 predicted proteins | sample YNPBryantNP2012_FD_185815 | JGI IMG/M metagenome (GOLD analysis project Ga0209227, IMG submission 185815) | Anoxygenic and chlorotrophic microbial mat microbial communities from Yellowstone National Park, USA - YNP Bryant NP 2012 (SPAdes)... ...
AGAAACAGTGGATAGACAACGCGGTCATACTGGGCGCACCCTGCATCCGCGTGTTCGCAGGCCCCGAGCCGGAGGGGCACACCGAGGAAGAGGCGTTTAACTGGGTGGTGGACTGCCTGCGCGAGGTGATCGACTACGCAGCGATCCAAGGCGTCGTGGTCGCGCTGGAGAATCACGGCGGCATCACTGCCACCGCGGAACAGGTGCTGCGAATCTATCGCGCCGTGCAGAGCACCTGGTTCGGGCTGAACCTGGACCTGGGTAACTTCACGGGCGACATCTATGCACAGTTCGAACAGATGGCTCCCTACGTCGTCACCACCCATGCCAAGACCCACTATCGTGGCAATAACGGCAGGTTAACGGAAGTGGACTACGAACGCGCCCTGCGTATCCTGCAGAAGGCAGGCTATAAGGGCTACATTTCCATCGAGTACGAGTATACCGACCCTGCCGAGCAAGCCGTACCGCGCTTTGCCAAACAATTGAGACAAATCCTGCAGCGAATGGGAGGATAGGTGCCATGCAGCCGTTGCAACCGCCCATCTCGGACGACCGTCCGCTGCGCTTGCTGTCGGTCACGCCGAGCCGCACGCAGGTGCCGCGCTATGACCTGATCGAGTTCCGCCTGAACCTGCAGGCGACCTATAGCAACGCTTTTGACCCCGAAGAGATTGCGGTGGACGGTGTGTTCCGCACACCGTCGGGGACAACGGTGCGGGTACCGGGCTTTTACTACCGTGCGTATACCCGTCGGCTGGACGGACGCGATGAGCGCATGGCGCCTGCCGGAGAACCTGACTGGCGCATCCGTTTCGCCCCTGTTCAGGTGGGCAAGTACCAGCTGGTGGTCACTGTGCGCGACCGCACGGGCAAGACGGTGCGCTCTCAACCCATCGCGTTTCAGTGTGTTGCCTCACAACGGGCGGGCTTCGTGCGCCTCAGCAAAGACGACAGGCGATACTTTGTCTTTGACAACGGTCAGCCCTACGTCCCCGTCGGCGCAAATGTGTGCTGGGGTGGAAGCCGCGGGACGTTCGACTACGACGACTGGCTATCCCGCTACGCGCAGGCGGGAGGCAACTATTTTCGGGTGTGGCTCGGTCCGTCGTGGGTGACCTTTGGGCTGGAACGAACCGGCGAGCCGCGTGAATGTTATGGTGTCGGCAAAATAGACCTCGCCAACGCCTGGCGGCTGGACTACGTGCTGAATCTGGCGCGTCGGCTGGGGATGTACGTAATGCTATGTTTCGACAGCTTCAATGAGCTGCGCAAGCGCCAGTACGGAGGCTTCCCCTACTGGGAAGAGACACCGCACAACGCCGCCAACGGGGGTCCTCTGAAGGAGCCGATAGAGTTCTGGACGCACCCGGAAATGCTTCGCGCTTACCGCAACAAACTGCGTTATCTGGTAGCGCGGTATGGCTGGTGCACGAATGTGTTGTGCTGGGAGTTCTGGAACGAGGTGGACATTGTCGGACCAGACGCTTATAATCCGGATCTCATCACTCGATGGCATCGGGAAATGGGCGACTACCTGCGCCGCATAGACCCGTGGAAACACCTCATTACCACCAGCTTCGCCGACTCGAACGGGCGCGAGGTCATTGACCGCTTGCCACAGATAGATTTTTCGCAGACTCACAACTACGGCTCGCGCGACATATCCTCTGCGCTGACTTTCTTCCACCGCAAGAAGGAGCAGTATGGCAAGCCGCATCTGGTGGGCGAATTCGGCGCGGGCGCGATGGGCGAGGACCCGCACGTGGACCCCACCGGCATCGCCCTGCACAGCGGCATCTGGAGCACGGTGATGGACGGCGCGGCAGGCACCGCTATGCTCTGGTGGTGGGATAACCATATCCATCCGCATGACCTGTACTACCATTTCGCCGCGCTGAGCCGATTCATTCAGGGGGTGAACTTCCCCAAAGAGGGCTTCCGCCAAGTGCAAAAAGCCACTTTCACCCTGAAACAGCCAGCTGTATCGGCCGTTTACAACGACCTGACGCTGCAGGGACCGACCTCCTGGGAGCCGCATCCCTCCAACCGCCCGACCACCGTGCGGATAGATGCCGAAGGGAAGGTGACCATTCGAGAGCAGGTCGCCGGGCTGCTGCATGGTCTGCGCAACCATCGCGACAAGCACAACCCGCTTACCTTCGAAACCGACCTGCCTCATCCCACACGCCTGCGTATCTTCGTGACGGGTGTCTCAGGGCATGGCGGGGCACATCTCATCGTGGAGCGCAATGGTGTGCGCGTGCTGGACAAGGACATGCCAGACCCCGACGATACCGAAAAAACAGACACCCTCAACCAGTACAACGGCGAATACAGCGTGGAGATACCAGCCGGTAAACAGACGGTGAAGGTAGAAAACATCGGCAACGACTGGGTGTTCGTCTCCTACGTGCTGGAGCGGGCGGTGAAGCAAACCGAGCCACCGCTTCGCCTGTTCGGTTTACATGGCAGGAAGACTTCTCTGCTCTACATCGAGCACGCGCAGTATACATGGTACCAGGTCAACGTGGTGAAGAGACCACCTGCAGCCGTGCCACCCACCGTGCTGCATATCGCCGACTGGACGCCCGGTCGTTACCGTGTGCAGCTCTGGGATACCTATGAGGGGAAGCCGCTGTCCACGCAGACGCTCACCGTGGACCGCTCCGGGTTGAGGTTAGAACTGCCCACTATTGAGCGAGACATAGCGGTTCGGCTCTTACGTCTGTAAAGACCTTACCACAGAGGACACAGAGTTCACGGAGGGGTTCCTTTCCCTGTGTTCTCTGGGGTGGACCCTACAGAGCGGGCGCGTACTGCCACGTCGGGGTTGTCGGTAATCACGCCGTCCACGCCATATCGCCAGAACATGCGCCTGACGGCTCCCTCATCCCGACCCATCGTCCAGACGAAGATCTTCAACCCCCTTTCATGGCAGTCCGCAACCAAATGTCCTTCGTCAACGGGATTGCCCTCTCCGTCCTCAATCAGCCATCGCTGGGCGGAGATGCCATCCGCGTAGGAAGCAACCTCGTCGATCTGTTCTCGCGTCAGCATGTGTCCTGTCAGTTGGTAGATGGGCAGGCTGGTGCGCAGCTCATGGCGCAGACGCTGCAGGCTATGGGCGTCGAAACTCTGCAGGACGGCCCCACATTCGGGGGTGGTGCAGGCGTAGTGTTCCAGCACCTGCAATACAGGTTCCTCAAGCGGCTGACCCTGTTCCCGGTGAAACTGCGGCGCTTTCAGCTCCACCAGGAGCGTGAATCGTTTGCCTGTGGTGCGGTGCAGGTACTGCCGAAGCCGCAGGAGGTCTTCTAAAGTAACAACGTGCATCCGCGGAAGCTCGGTGCGTTCGGCGTGGCTGACCCGTCCGAAGGCACGCAACTGTGCGATTTGCGCGGCGGTGAACTCGAGCACATAGTAGTGCCCATCCGAGCGCGACCGCCCATCGTGGTGCTCGGCGACATCGGTGGTTGTTTCCAGCCAGAGGTCGTGCAGACAGATGGGGACTCCGTCTGCGCTGAGCACCACGTCGGTCTCGATACCGTCAGCCCCCTGACCGAGCGCCAGAGCGTACGCCGCCAGCGTGTGTTCCGGCAGGTACGCACTGGCGCCACGGTGCGCAATCACCAGTTTGGAAGGAGGCAGAGTCATGCTAATCCTTCAACGGTCGTATCCAGATGTTGCGGTACTTGACCGGGTTGCCGTGGTCCTGCAGCAGAATAGGTCCGGTTTTACGCATCCTGTCACCGATACCGCCCGCGGTGATGTGTGGTATCTCCACGTTATCATGCACCAGCACGCCGTTCCAGCGCACGGTGACGCGCGGATTGGCAATCACGTTACCCGCATCATCGAACTTTGGCGCGATGAAGGTGATGTCGTAGGTTTGCCACTGCCCCGGCGGTTTTGCCATGTTCTTGTCGGGGTCTTTGATGCCGTAGATGGCGGCGCAACCTCCCTTTGCATAGGTCTCGTTCTGGTAAGAATCGAGCACCTGTATCTCGTACAAACCGTGCAGGTATACGCCGCTGTTGCCTCGCCCCTGCCCGCTGGCCTGAGGCATCGGGGGGATGTTGAACTCGATATGCAGCTGGAAACTGCCGAACTCATCGCGAGTCATGATGTCACCCGTACCTGCTTTGACCTGCATCGCTCCGTCCTGCGTAATCTCCCATCGGGCGGGCGACTTGCCGTCTCGCGACACCCACTTGGACAGGTCCTTGCCATCAAATAGCACGATAGCTCCCCGTGGCGGCTTGGCAGGCTTTTCCTGTGCTAGGCACACTCCCACCATCGCCACCACAAGAAGCGAAACGACTACCGTTCTCCACCACATCGTTGCGAAAACCTCCTGTTTCAGGTGTGGTTTCTACAAGAGCTTACGGCGTTGCGGGAGGAGGTTCCTGCCCAGTAGCCAGTCCCACTTTCAGTAAGCCAGCCCTCTGTCATACGAGCGCAACAGCCCTATCACCTTGCCGATGACGCGGGTCTCTTCGGGGCGCACTTCAATCGGCTCGTATGCCGGGTTTGCCGGAAGCAGGCGCACCTTGCCGTTGTCATACTGGATGCGTTTGATCGTGGCTTCGTCGCCAATCAACACCGCCACCAGTTCGCCGTTCTCGGCGGTGTTCTGCGGTTTGATAATCACCAGGTCACGTGGAAGGATGTGTTCTCCCACCATCGAGTCACCCCGTACCCTCAGCAGGAATGCGCCCTCAATGTTATGCACCATCTCCCGCGGCACCGGCACCAGCGCCTCGATGTTCTGGGATGCCAGCACAGGCGTGCCCGCTGCAATGGTTCCGACCAGCGGTAGCATCGCCACATCGGGCAAGCTTTCTAGATGTTGCACGAACTCGGGGTGTACGATACGGATGCTGCGGCTTTTGTGTTCGCGCTCGATGTAGCCTTTACGCTGCAGAGCATCCAGATGCACGGTCACCCCGCGCAAGCTGGAGATACCAAACTGGTTTCCGATTTCGCGAATAGTGGGTGGGTAGCCGTTTTCACGGGTGTAGTGCAGGATGAAGCGGAGAATCATCTCCTGCTTCGGTGTCAGTCCGCGCGTCATGTTCCTTCCTCCCCCCAAAAATGCTACACAGATTATATACTTAAATTGTTATACTTGTCAAGGGTTTCAGAGAGAAAAACACCACTGTAGCCGCAGGCTTTAGCCTGCGCAGAGCCTGGCCCGCCCTGAAGAGTGCAACTGGAGGGCCAGGCTCTCGCCGAGCCGTTGGGTATTATTTGTCGGCTCACCCGCAGGTTCGCCCTCCACATGGCAGTCACAACGAAGCACGCCTTTCGACAGGATAGCGCTACTCTATCATGGTGTAAGGGTTCTCCAGAATCCGTTTGAGTTCACGCAGGAACTCAGCGGCGACTGCACCGTCCAGCGCACGATGGTCTGCCGAGAGAGTAACTTTCATGCGCGGGCGCACCGCGACCGTGTCGTCGTCCATGGCAACGGGTTGCTTTTGCACCGCTCCTACCGCCAATATGGCTACCGCAGGCGGGTTGATGATGGCGATAAACTCGTCTACCCCGTACATGCCGAGATTGGAGATACTGAAGGTCGCGCCCGTAAGCTCGTCGGACGCCAGGCGTCCAGAGCGTGCTCTTTCGACAAGCTGGCGTGTCTCCACGGCAATCTGGCGGAGCGTTTTGCGCTCACAATGTCGCAATACCGGCACGAGAAGTCCACCCGGCACCGCGACCATGATGCCGATATGCACCTCGCTACTGGGATAGACACGATCGTTCTGGTAGAGTGCGTTCACTTGCGGGTAGCGTGCCAGAGCCAGCGCACATGCTTTGGTCACCAAATCGTTGAACGAGATTTTAGGTGCGTCTTCCGGTAACGCCGCGTTCAGCCGCTCTCGCAGAGCCATCGCTTCGGTCATGTCGATGTCCATGGTGACGTAGAAATGCGGCACCGTTTGCTTGGTCAACGTGGTGCGTTCCGCAATGAGCCTGCGCATCCGGCTGAGCGGCTCACCCCCGGCGAGTACGGCGACCTCAGGAGGAGACACAGCAGGAGACGGCTCTGCGGTAGGCACGCGAGGGGCAGCTTGCCGCGCGGCGATGAACTGTTGCACGTCGCGCTCTACAATGCGCCCGCCAGGACCGGTACCCCTGACCATCGCCAGGTCGATGCCGGCCTCTTCGGCGATACGTCGTGCCAGTGGCGAAGCTTTGACTCGCTCTCGCGCCGGCGCTTCGGTAGGGCTGACCCCTGTCTCGGGGACGGCAATCTCGCCGCCGGGAGCGGCAGGCTGCTCGGCGGCAACCGCTGGCTCGGTGGGGCTGGTAACCTGGGGCTGCTCGCCCTCGCCCAGAATCTCCGCAATCACCGTGCCCACCGGAACCGTGTCGCCTTCCTTCGCCAGAATGTTCGTCAGCTTGCCGGACGCCTCCGCAGGCAGCTCCACACTGGCTTTATCCGTCTCTACCTCTGCGATGATGTCACCAATCTCGACGGTGTCGCCCTCTTTTTTCAGCCAGCGCAGGATGGTTCCCTCGGTCATCCCGTCGCCCATCTTGGGCATGATTACCTGTGCCATCAGTCCTCCTCCTCAAGCCAGTACACGCTTTACCGCTCGAATAATGTCTTCCTCGCTGGGGAATGCCGCTCGCTCCAGGTTGCGGGCGTACGGAATGGGTACGTCCGCCCCCGCCACACGGAGTACCGGAGCATCCAGGTCATCGAAGGCAAACTCCTGAATGCGTGCCGCAATCTCCGCGCCGAACCCGACGTTGCGATGGTCCTCATGCACCACTACCACGCGATGTGTCTTGCGCACCGAGCCCAGCATAGTATCCATGTCCAGCGGCTGCAGGGAGCGTAAATCAATTACCTCGCACTCGATGCCCTCCGTTTCCGCCAATTTCTCGGCGGCGCGTAGAGCCATCAGCACCGGCTGGGAATACGTGATGATGGTCACGTCCTCCCCTTGTCGTTTGACATCCGCGCTCCCGAAGGGGATGGTGTATTCGTCTTCCGGCACTTCTCCGCGTGTGGAGTAGAGCTTGGCGTGCTCCATAAAGATAACGGGGTTATCGTCGCGGATGGCGGTTTTTAGCATCCCTTTTGCATCGGCAGGGGTTGCCGGAGTGACCACCTTCAAACCCGGAATATGCGCATACCACGACTCGAGGCTGTGTGAGTGCTGGGCAGAGAGCTGCGCCCCCCCGCCTGCCGGTCCCCGAAAGACCAGCGGCACCCGGATTTGCCCACCGAACATATACAGGATTTTTGCGGCATGGTTGACAATCTGGTCCATTGCGATGAGGGCGAAGCTGAAGGTCATGAACTCCGCTACCGGTCGCAGACCGATCATCGCCGCGCCGATAGCCATACCCGCAATGCCCGACTCGGAGATGGGCGTATCCACCACACGCATTCCCCCAAATCGCTGTAGCAACCCTTCGGTGACACGGAAAGTGCCCTGGTACCTGCCGATTTCCTCGCCCAGCAGGAACACGTTGGGGTCGCGCTCCATCTCTTCGGTCAGCGCCTGCCGCAGGGCTTCGCGATAGGTAATCAGCGCCACTCCTGCACCTCCATGTCGGTGTACACGTCGCGATAGAGCTCCTCCAGCGGCGGTTCAGGGCTGGCGTCGGCGAACGCAACCGCGTCCAGTGCCTGCTGTTTGGCGATGCTATCCCACTCCAGCAGTTCGCTCTCGGACGCAATGCCGTTTTCTATCAGGAACCGCGCGGTGTTCACGATGGGGTCGCGCTGACGCCAGTACTCTACCTCCTCTTTCGTGCGGTACAGTGCCTGATTGGTGGGGTTATCGGCGATGCCGTGCCCTTCAAAACGGTAGGTCAGCACCTCCACAAAGAACGGCTCCGGCGTGTGGCGCACGTGGTGGATAATCTCTTCTGCCTCCTGATATACCTCCAGCAGGTCCATCCCCTCAATCTGTTTGGTGGGCATGCCGTATTGTCGGGCGCGCTCGGCAAGGTTGGGCACTGCCGAAGCGAACTCTATGGGCGTCGCCATGGCATAACGGTTGTTCTCGCAGATGAAGACCACCGGCACCTTATAGACCGCCGCCATGTTCAGCGCCTCGTGCACCGGCCCAATGTTCATCGCGCCGTCGCCGAAAAAGCAGAGGCACACCTGGTCTGTACCCCGGTAGCGTATACCGTAGCCTACGCCGACCGCCAGAGGCACCATCCCACCGACGATACCGTATCCGCCCAGAAAGCCACGTTGCACATCCACCAGATGCATGGAGCCTCCCTTGCCCTTCGCCACTCCCGTGTACCGTCCGAACAGTTCCGCCATCACGCGACGAGGGTCAGTGCCCCTTGCTAGGGCATGTCCGTGGTCACGATAGGAACAAATCATATAGTCGTCATCGCGCATGTGGGCAATAAAACCGGTAGCAACCGCTTCCTGACCGATATACACATGCATATATCCACCCATTTTGCCCTGTCGGTAGGCGGGGGCGCATTGTTCTTCGAAGCGGCGGATAAGCAGCATCTTACGATACAATTCCACCAAACGCTGCGGGGTCAACGATTTCGGCAGAGCCTTTTTGACAGGTGCCTCAGCCCTCACGATTTTTCCTCCTTTATTTCGCCTCGCCGTCGGATGTTTGCCGACGCTCCGGGATACGGGCAGGCATTCCTCGCCCGCAAGTACGACACGCTGGCGTGCGCTGTGCAACGCTCGCCGAGTATCTATTTTGGCACAAAAGGAGAAAATCCTGCAAGCGGGGAAGCTACCTCAGAGGCTGCCACCCGTTGCCATCCGCATCGATGTAGATGGGATTGGTGAAGGACGTGGGGCGTACACCCGGATACAAGGCGGTAAAGCCCTCACCCTCTGCCAGCACCACCAACCACGAATCCCTGTCCACACGCAGATGCAGGGTCTGCTGCCAGTTCAACGGCTTGCCCTGTGGGTGGTCTACAGGCAGTTCCTGCGTCACAGATCCGTTGACGTACAACTTGACCCGGTTCACCCGCACCCACGACGGCGCCGCCAGCCGTATCTGCACCTGCACGGTGCCTTCGTCCGCAACCACCGTGGAACCCATCGGCTGATTGCCCTGTGCTTTCACCTCAATGAGTGGTCCGCCGCACACCAGCGCGTTGCCGTTGCGTATTGCCCGCACTATCTGCTGGGGAGTCACGCGCTGAACCTGCTCATGCCCAAAATAGAGGTAGGTGCGCGGGAAACCGGGTTCGAGCCGGTAGGCATTGTGGCTGTCGGTATTGCCCATTGCGATATACCGTTTTCCTGTGTTGAGGAAATAGAACCAGTCGGGCAGGGTCTGCTCGAGCTGCTTATTGTCCACGCCGTTGTACACCTCAATCGCGTCGAAGTTGGGTGAGAACTGCTGTGGGCTTGCGATAGTGCCTTCCGCCGGGTTCAACCCCACCCAGCGGAAGTATCCCGCATCTCCGCTTCGCGGGTGGTTGACCTGCACGATGGTGTCACCGTCGTTGTTGGCACGCGCGGCGGCGAATATCTGCTCGGCGGTGAGGTCGTACCATTCTATCGCCCCGTTGTTGGGTTTGTTGGGGTCATAGCGTTGAGGATAGGCGTTGAAGTGTCCCAAACCGAAGTTGGGGGTGATTTCGCATCCTACGACGGATGTAATCCATCGCCCGGCACGCAGGGCACGAATCACCGGCTGGTAGTCGGTAAGCACATCGTGGTCGGTGGCGGTGAGTATCTGCACTCCCATCGCCACGTATGCCTTCACCTTGTCCGCCAGCGGGTCGCTCGAGTCGGGCGAAGGGATGGCGTGAACGTGAAAGTCGCCGCACAGATAGCCCGGCATCTGCGCCGTTCGCACCAGCGTCGCCCGCCAGACGGCTCTGGCGCCCGGCCGCAGGTCTATCTCGCGCTGTGCTATCTCATACTCGAAACCGCGCGTGACGGTGATACGATATCGCCCCGGTTCCACAGGAACGGTTTCGTTGCCGGAGAGGCTGTAGTAAACTCGGTCGAAACGTCCATAGTCGCCCTGCTCGCCGTAGCGCACACGCTCGTTGTTGGGCAGAGACCCGGAAAGCCGCTGAAATACCAGCGCGCAGGGTAGATACGCGCCTTTATCATCCTGCACGGCAATCTGCAGTTGCGCTGGCGGCTGCAGCAAAATGTCCGCCGTCCCTTTCAAGGCGACGCTGGCAGGCGCGTATCCGTCGGCAAACACCACGGCGCGGGACTCGCCGGGCGGCACCTTTGCTTCGAAGCGACCCCGGCTGTCGGTGCGGGTGACGGTGTGCATCTGCCCGTCGCCTTCGCCTTGCTGAACGAGGTACACTCGCGCATCCGGCACAGGGGGGTTATTGGTGGTCACCACTCTACCGCGAACGGTAGACAGCGTTTCGCTCTGCTTGCGCAGGCGGCGCATCTCCGCGCGGAGCGGCTCCATATCCCCGTCGCTGACAGACAGAGCCATTCGGATTTCCGCCTTCTGACCGCCGGAAAGGTTCACCGGACGTCCTATCATCATCAGGTAGATGTTGGAGGCGTTCATCACCTGCGAAATCGCCTCTTGCTGGATGATAAAGCCGTATCCAATCCGCGAACCTGCCGCTGTAACCATCGGAATCGGACCGGGCAGCGTTTGGACCAGTCCCATGAGAGGGGGCCCCCCTGCTTTCTGGAAAGCGTAGTCCACGCTACCCCATGGGGGGATATAGCTGACTAGACCATCGCCCAGAATCTGCCCCCAGAAGAGCGAATACACCTTTGCCTGCTGGGTGCTGTTGTTCAAAGTGCAGACGATTTCCAGCGTGGGCTTATCCGGATGCAGGATGTAATCCACAGTGGCTTGCAAGCCCTGCGAGCTGCTGGGGATGCGGACGGTGGTGTCCACAATGGGGAAACGGTCGTCCACCGCGTGTACGCGCAGGTGGGCAGGCTTGCCTTTGCCTCCGGCAGAGAGTATCTCTGCTTTGACAGCCCGCAGGACGCGCAGGTTCAGCAGGCTTTTCTCGTCGGCGGCGGCAAAGAAGATTTCGCCCAGCAGGTCTTCGTCGTGTCCCGCTTCATTGAGAACCGCATCCAGCACGCGCCCACCGTAGCGCGAGTATCCGCCCGCCATGCGCGGCGCAGCCACCACGAAGGTGGCTTCATGGTTTCTCAGCACGTAGTCACCCGGTTTGCCCTGCGCCTTTGCGCCGCCGGGCAGGTCGCGTGCGGTTGCCACCACGCATTGTGCCACGCCCGGGTCGGGAATGGGCATCTTGGGGTTACGCAGTTTGCCGATTTCATGGCTGAAAGCGGTGCTGAGGGTGAAGAGGACCATACCAGCGGTCAGGCAAAAGGTGGTTCGCTTGTTCGTCAGCATTCGGTCTCTCCTTCCTTTGCAAATTGGATGGGACACGTCCGTATTTGGGGCAGACACGGGGGTCTGCCCCTACAGATTGCCCTATTCCTACAATGCGTACCGGAGCCACGGTAGGGGCAACGCCCTGTGGTTGCCCCCCGTTGGCAGGGCAAACACGGAGGTCTGCCCCTACGGCAATACACCGTACGCATCCGGCGGGTCTATTTGTTTCCGTGTTCTGCCCGGTCGCGTGCAAGCAGCTCCTGCACCTCTTTCTGGAACTGTGCCGGGTCCTTGGTGGCTCGGCTCAGGTCCAGGTCGCTCTGTTTCCGTCCCTGCCCCGGTGGCGCAGGTTGCGGCAGGTTCTTCCACATGACTGCCCCCACAATGGCGATAAACACTACGATGATGATTATCGCCAGCACCGGGTTGATCTGCTTGTTCATGCTTGCCTCCTTACTGGCGCAGCGGCTCCATCGCGTAGCGTACCAGGTCCAGGAACTTGCCCTTCTTGTACATGGCGTGCCCGTCCACCATCACGGCGTAGGTGGCGCCGACCGCCTCTTTTCCATTGCCGCCGAAGACCGCAGGCACCACATCCGAGTCGCCGTAGCCCTCGTGATAACCGTAGGAGTTGCAGAAGGCGATGATAGACTTCGCAGGCGATCCCACCACAGAGAGCGGCTGCCCGGCGATGTAGTAATCCTGTGGGTTGCCGGTATTGTAGGGCGGTCCCAGAATTGGTCCCAGAATGCGCACAAACAGCTCCAGCGGAGTCATGCGCGGCGACGGAACCAGCCCCACTCCACCGTAGGCGTATCCGTACGAGCCGAACTGGTTCAGGGGCAGCCCATCCGAACCCAGCCGAACGGGGTCGGAGCCAAGCGTGGGACAGGAGAACAACCCGTGGTTCTTGATGTAGGGATAGAAGGCATACTCCATGAACAGCCCGCGCTTGTTGTTCAGGTCTACCGACCAGTTGGGGGGGCCGCTGGGCATTCCGCGGCTGAGTCCTGTGTTGTCATCATTGTTGCGTCCATCCATCATGAGCCAGGGAAACGTCTCGTCGTAGTCCTGCACGTACATCAGTGCCGCCGTACCAATCTGCTTCAGGTTCGACAGACAGGTGGTTTTGCGTGCCTGCTCACGTGCGCGGGCAAACACCGGGAACAGGATGGCTGCGAGTATCGCGATTATCGCGATAACAACCAGCAGCTCGATGAGCGTGAAGGCGCGTTTCATGTTCAGTGACCTCCGTTTCGTTTGCTTATTCGTTTAATCGATGCACGCTTATAGTATATAGCCCGCCGCCCAGTATGTCAACCTGTAAACTGTACGCGAATCACCTGCACCGCACAGCGGGCATTAAGGGTCACTTCAGAATCGGTATCAACCGGATGTTACGGAAGTGTATTTCTGCTCCCTCGGATTGCAGGCAGATTTTACCCGGCACCACTTCCGCCCCCGTGCCCTCGTTGACAATCTGTCCGTTAATCTTCAGCACCACGTGGTCGCCGTCCACGATAATTTCGTACTCGTTCCATTCACCGATGGGTTTCTCCGCCATCTTTGCCTTGATGCGGTTGGTCGGAGCGTCACGGTTGATGCGGGCGGGGTCGGTATCCAGTTTCACGCCGTCAATGAGCCAGAAGTCCCCTGCGCTCCCGCTCATCAGCTGTGCTTCGATGGATTTCGGCCAGATTTTGTCCGCACCACGCATTCGCAGGAGCACGCCGCTGTTGCGCCCGCCTTTGTCTTCTGGAGCCCACCGCCATTCCAGCTTGAGGATGTAGTTGGTGAAGTCTGCTACCGTGCGGATATAGCCGGCGGGTCTGCCCTTGCAGATAAGGATGCCTCGGTCGCCGTCGATGCTCCACACGTCCTCCATTTTCACGTTCGGGTCAGCGAGGAAATACGTCCACCCGCAGAAGTCCTTGCCGTTGAATAGCTGTATCTCCTTACCCAGCTTGCCCTCTATCTTCACCTTTTGCGCTGACACCGACAGGGCACACGTTGCCAGCAACAGCACTATCGTCCACTTTGCTCTCATCTTCCCCTCCTGGAATTTCAGAGTGCTGAGGAATACTTCGCGCCGTGGGCATCGTTTCCTGCCGAACGTCTGACAACCGCGTTTTGCCGTGCCCATGGGATACCTCCGAACACGCCCAGCAGCGAACAGAAGCATCGTTGTTGTTTTGGTGTGCAGTGGTCGGGAAAACCTTTTTGTAAAAACAGTTTAAGTCACCCTGCGCCGCCTCCCTGCAAGAAACCTTTCCACAGCGTCGCTCTGAAGAGTATAATCTGGGTAAGAACCATCAAACGGATAGAGCAATGGGAGATACGCTGGTGAACCCAACCACAACCGAGCCAACGGTATCGATGCCGCCGAAGAAACGCATCGCGCTGGTGGCGCATGACCATAAGAAGGCAGACCTGCTGGAATGGGCGCGATTCAACCGTGAACTGCTGGCACAGCATATCCTGTACGCTACCGGCACGACGGGGCGCATCCTGGAAGAAGCGCTGGGTCTGCCCATTATCAAGCTGCAAAGCGGGCCTCTTGGCGGCGACCAGCAGGTCGGCGCGAAGATTGCGGAGGGGGAGATTGATTTTCTCATCTTCTTCTGGGACCCGCTGGAGCCGCAACCGCATGACCCCGATGTGAAGGCATTGCTGCGCATCGCGGTAGTGTGGAACATTCCCATCGCCTGCAACCGCGCTTCCGCCGATTTCATCATCTCCTCGCCGCTGATGCAGGGCGAGTACCGACGTCGGTTGCCCGACTACAGCGACTATATCCAGCGTGCAGTGTAACGCCGCCAGCAGGAGAAACTCCCCTGCGTTGCAAAATCTTCTCTGGAAAGCTCTGCTTTTGGGGAGGCACGCATCATGGCTCGTATTCTGGTCAGCGACCCCATCGCGGAAGCTGGCATTGAAGTACTGCGGCAGGCGGGCGAGGTGGACGTCCGCACGGGCCTGCCTAAGGAGGAACTCATCCGCTGTATCGGCGATTACGATGCGCTGGTAGTGCGCAGTGAGACCAAGGTAACCGCCGACGTTATTGCCGCGGCGACACGCTTGCGAATCATCGGCAGGGCAGGTGTCGGGGTAGACAATATCGATGTAGCCGCTGCCACACAACGCGGCATTATCGTGGTGAACTCGCCGGAGGGTAACACCATCGCCGCGGCGGAGCTGACGGTCGCCATGCTCCTTGCGCTGGCACGCAATATCCCGCAGGCAGACCGTAGTCTGCGGGCAGGCGAGTGGAAGCGCAGCAAGTTCGTCGGCACCGAAGTGTATCGCAAGACGCTGGGCATCATCGGGCTGGGCAAAATCGGGCGAGAGGTGGCGCGACGGGCGAAGGGACTGGGCATGAGCGTCATCGCCTATGACCCGTTTACTCCGGCGGAGGTGGCAGAGCGTATCGGTGTCACGCTGACCGACTTAGACTCACTACTGGCACAGAGCGACTTCGTCTCCATCCATGCGCCCCTGAACGAGCAGACGCGCAATCTCATTAACGCCGAGCGCATCGCGCGGATGAAAGACGGCGCGCGCCTGATTAACTGCGCACGGGGCGGCATTGTGGACGAGCAGGCACTGGCAGACGCCATCCGTTCGGGTAAGCTCGCAGGCGCAGCGGTGGACGTGTTCAGCAAGGAACCGCCGCCCCCCGATAACCCCTTGCTGTCGCTGGAGCAGTGCGTGCTGACCCCCCACCTGGGCGCGTCTACCACCGAGGCGCAGGTGAACGTGGCTATCGACGTGGCGGAGCAGATTGTGTCCGTGTTGAAGGGCGGACCGGCTCGTAGCGCGGTGAACCTGCCGCCGATTGACCCTGAGGTACTGCAACGTATCGCGCCCTACCTGATGCTGGCGGAGAAGATGGGCAAGCTGCACACGCAGCTGGCGCAGGCGCCCATCGTGCAGGTGCAAGTAACCTATAGCCCCGACTTTGCCGACCTGCCCACCGACATCCTCACCCGTGCGGTGGTTACGGGCATATTGCAGCCAGTGCTGAGCGAACCCGTGAACCCTGTGAACGCGCTACTCATCGCACAGAGCCGCGGTATTCACGTCACCCAGAGCCTGCAGCAACAGACGGAGGTGCATGAGCTGTATCCTTCGCTGATCACCGTGACAGCACAAACATCCGGCGGCGAGAGGCACGAAATTGCGGGCACGGTGTTCGGCAAGAGCGACGCCCGCATCGTCACGGTAGATGGCTATCGCGTCGATGTCATTCCGCAGGGTATTATGCTGTTCACACGCCATACCGACAAACCCGGCGTGATTGGGCGAGTGGGCACCCTGCTGGGCAGCCGAAAGGTTAACATCGCCGGTATGCACCTCGGTCGCGAGAAGGTGGGAGGCAAAGCGCTGATGGTGCTGATGGTAGATGACCCCATCGATGCCTCCCTGCTGGCGGAAATCCGCGCACTGGACGGGATGGAGACCGCGCAGGTTGTGGAGTTATAGCCGTGTCCCGAAAACGGCGTGCGAAAGCAAAGGCAAGCCGCGAGGACGTATCCGCGACGCCGTCTGCCTTGCTGTGGGCGGTGATGGCGGTGTTTCTCGTGCTGAGCCTGCTGTTTAACTTCCGCACGCCCATCGGACGCAACGGCTACTTCCACACGCCGGACGAAGGCGCGCACATCGCCTACGTGCGCTATGTGGCGGAACAGGGCAGGCTACCGCGCTTTGAAGGCTACTCCGGCGCAGGCTACGAGGCGCACCAGCCCCCGCTGTACTACACGCTCGCGGCGCAGGTGTGGCGGGTGGCGAAGATGTTGCCCATTCCCCGGGCACGCGCCGTGCGGATGATGTCCATGCTGTTCGGCGTGCTGCTGGTGCTGGTGGTCTACCGCATCGGAAGGTTGCTGATGCCGGAGGTGCCTGCCGTGGCGTTCACGGCGGCGGGGATGACCGCTTTGCTACCCATGCACATCGCCATCTGCTCGGCGGTCAACAACGATTCGCTGACCAATCTGCTCTTCGCGCTGGTGCTGATGGAGTTCGCCTTGCTTTACATGCAGGCGAAGCCGTCCCGATGGATTGCGTGGCGCATGGGGATATGGGCAGGGCTCGCAGGGCTGACAAAGGTGACCGCGCTGCTGCTGCTCCCGACGATGGTGGTCGGGTGGCTATTGGTTCCCCGCACACACCATACCCGCCGCTGGCTGGGGCTGCTGGTGAGCGTGGGGTTTGCGCTGGCGATGATGTTCCCCTGGTTCGTGCGCAATATGCAGCTCTACGATGACCCCCTGCTGCTGAAAGCCTTTGAGCGCACGTTCGCCGGCACCGCCCGCGCCGAGCAGTTCCTACAGGGGGGCGCGAGCATAACGGAATACCTGCAGCTGGTGGCGGACTGGACGTATCGTTCGTTCTGGTTCGCCTACGGCACGCCGCAAACCGCTGCCAAAGGGCTGCCCAACTTCCTGCCAGACAGGGTGTACCTGTTGCTGGGCATCTGGCATCTGTTGACCGTGCTGGGCTTCGCGCTGGCGCTGTGGCGCGAAAGGGAGACGTTTGCTGAAGGGGCGTTCCGCTGGTGGGTGGTAGCGGGCGTGCTGTTGTTGCTGGTGCTGGGGGCGTTCGTGCGCTTCATCCTGACCTACTTCCAGACGCAGGGACGGTATCTCTATCCTGCGCTGGTTCCCATCGTGCTGGCGTTCGTCATCGGATGGCGCAGTCTGTTTCCCGCCCATCTGCGCCATACGGCGGACGGTCTGCTGTTATTGCTGTTGTTCGCCATTAGTGTGCTGGCGGTATCGGTGATTTGAAGGAAACTTCTTGATGGGCGAGCGCTTCGGTTTAAAAGAGGCTACCATACACAAAATCTGCGAGGTGTTTGCCAGATACCCGCAGGTGCAGCGGGTGATACTGTACGGTTCCCGCGCCAAAGGGAACTATAGAGAAGGGTCGGATATTGACCTGGTGCTGATTGGCAGCGATGACCTGAACGAACGGTTACTCGCCCGTATCGATATGGAAATAGATGACCTGCTGTTGCCCTATATGGTGGACCTTTCTATCCTCAGCCATATTACCGACCCCGATGTGATTGACCATATCCGGCGCGTTGGGGTGGTGTTTTACAGCCGAGACGACGAGTGCCGATAATCCCCGTGTATTTACCCCTTGCTGGAGAACCCTCTTCCAGACCCGTATTCCGAGCATGAGCCGATTGACAAGGAGAAACCGCTTTAGCCTGAGAATCGCTTCCGTGCAGGATGTAACGGTGAAAACGGAGGACCAAAACGTGCATACACTTCGCTTTCGGCAAGTTCATTTAGACTTCCATACTTCCGAAAAGATACCCGGTGTAGGCTCCGAGTTTAACGCCAACGAGTTCGTCGAGACGCTGAAGCGGGCGCATGTGAACTCGGTCACGCTGTTCAGCCGATGCCATCACGGCTGGATTTATCACGAGACGCGCTTTCCGAACAAGCATCCGCATCTGACCTGCGACCTGCTCGCGCTTCAGCTCGAGGCTTGCCATCGGCACGACATCCGCTGTCCCATCTACATCACCGTCGGCTGGGACGAGTACATGGCGCGACAACATCCCGAGTGGCTGGAGGTGGATGCCAACGGCAAGCGTTCGGGACCGCCGCCCCTGCAGCCCGGCTGGCACAAGCTGTGCTTCGCGTCGCCCTATATCGATTACGTCATCGAGCAAACCGACGAGGTGCTACAGCGCTTCGGGGACGAGGTGGACGGCATCTTCTTCGACATCATCTTTCAGGTGGACGTGTTCAGCGTGTGGGCGCTGCAGGAGTTCGAACGACAGGGGTGGGACCCTGCGAACCCGAAGGCGCAGCAGGCGATGCGCGACCTGCTGGTGAACCGCACCAAAGAACGGCTGGCGTCGGCGGTGCGCATCCGCAACAAGCGGTGTACCATCTTCTTCAACGCGGGGCACATCAACCCCGCCATCCGCCCCAGCCTGCACACTTACACCCATCTGGAGCTGGAGTCGTTGCCGTCCGGCGGCTGGGGCTACGCGCACTTCCCCATCACCATGCGCTATGCCCGCACGTTGGGACTGGACTGCCTGGGCATGACCGGCAAGTTTGCGGTGAGCTGGGGGCACTTCAACAGCTACAAGCCCCGAGCTGCGCTGGAGTACGAGTGCTTCCAGATGCTCGCGCTGGGGGCGAAATGCAGTATTGGCGACCAGCTGCACCCCTCGGGCAAATTAGACCATGCCACCTACGACCTGATTGGCTCTGTGTATGCGCAGGTGGAGCAACGGGAAGAGTGGTGCGTGGACGCACAGCCCATCGTGGAAGTCGGTGTGTTCAACGTGGAGGCGATACAACCACAACATGTGCGCATCCCACCGGCGAATCTGGGCGCATACCGTATCCTGCAGGAGGGCAGGCATCAGTTTGACTTCATCGACGACGAGAGCGACTGGAGCCGCTACCGCGTGGTGATACTACCTGACGAGGTGGTTCTGGACGACGCGCTGGCGCGGAAGGTGCAGGCATACCTGCAGGGAGGCGGCGCGCTGCTGTGTACGGGACGGTCGGGCTTGAGAGAAGACGGCTCCGGCTTTGCCCTGCCCGACATGCCAGGCATCTACGCGGGAGAACTGCCCTTCTCGCCCGACTTCGTGCGTCCGCTCGGCGCGCTGGCGCAGCACATCCCCGATGCCCTGTACGTCATGTATCTGCGCGGGCACAAAGTGTTGCCTGCGGAGGGGGCGGAGGTGCTGGCGGAGGTGTGGGAGCCGTATTTCAACCGAACCTATCAGCACTTCTGCAGTCACGCTCACACGCCGCCTGCGCGTCGCAGTGACCTGCCTGCCGCGCTCCGGAAGGGAAACATCGTGTATTTTGCGCATCCGGTGTTCAGCACCTTTGCGCAGTACGGGATGACCTTCTATAAACAGATGGTTTTGAACGCCCTGCGCTTGCTGCTGCCCGACCCGCTGGTGATGACTGACGCGCCCAGTACCCTTCAGGTGACGTGGAACCGCCAGCCGGCGCATCGGCGTTCGGTGGTGCATCTGCTACACTATATCCCGGAGCGGCGCACGCTGGCAGCGGACTATCTGGAGGACGTCCTTCCGCTGTACAACGTGTCTTTGCGCCTGCGCAGTGCTTCGCCCAAACGGGTGTATCTGGCTCCGCAGCGCGAGGAGATACCCTTCCAGATGGATGGCGACTATTTGTGTCTGACCGTGCCCGAAGTGCGCGGACATCAGATGGTGGTGCTGGAAGAGGGGTAGGAAGGAGACATCGAGCGACATACAGGCGGGGCGCATCGACGTTTCGGAAGACACCCGCTCCATAGCCGCAGGCTTCAGCCTACCCTGTGCCAATCTCGCCTCGCCCGCAAACCGTTGCACCGTGCGCTCAAAGCGCAGCGCGGGTAGTCCCTGCAGCGCTTACTGCACCTGCACCGTCAAGCCGAGTGCTTTACGCACTTCGTCCAGCGGTGCTACCAGCTGCCCCTTGTAGGGGAAAACCGGACGAGATAACTTCACCACTTTGCCGTCCCACGTTTTCATCTCCCAACTAAACGCTGCTAACTCCACCCAGCGTTGACCCCAGGTGACCCGAGCAGTCCATCGCGTGCACATTGTACCCTTCGCGATGACCGGCAGCGGGCTCTTGGAGAGGAGAACCCGTACCTTACGCGACCACGATAGCCTCTCCCTGTCTTCCTTCACCGCGCAACCGGCTTCACGGAACAGCGTCAGTGCGCCTACTTTCACTCCGTTCAGGTCAACAGTTCCATCGGGACGCACGGGCGGCGTTCGTTGGCAAACAAGTTCGCGATGGTGCTGCAGGCGGTAAAATATCCCCCACGCGACCGCCTCTGCTAAATCAAGGTCTGTGTCACCCGTCATCTGTACTCTCACCAGCGCACGTCCCGCTTGAAAAGCGATGAGCGGTGCAGGGGAATAGTCGGGGCACACCACAAAAGCGTCTCCCAACTTGCTGCCCGAAGGCAAGCCGCTGTTGAGGATGGGGACGTCGTGTGCTTCAGAGGGAGACACTGTCCGACTCTGGTAGTTGAGCAACCTGTTGCGATAAATGCCCTCCAGTGAGGTTCGCGCAGAATCGGCGGAAGGAAGCAGTTCTACCGAGATGTCCAGTTGCCGTACGGGCGTGAACTCCTCCAACTCCCCGACTTGGCGGTAGCGCATCTCAGCGGCACTATACGTCTTACGAAAGCCGCTAACCTTGCCCACAGATACCCACGTATGCAATCCGTTCAAATCGCTGGGAAACGAAGAGAAGTGCGGGATTTCGTCCTCCGCATGGAGCAGATTCAACCCCACCAGTGCTACATTGTCTGCGTCCGGGACGTCCGCGTATTTAAGCCAATGGCTATGGTTCCAGATGGCTTCGTGGTAGCGTGTTCCGCTCTGTTTCGTCCGTAGCTCCCAGGCGTCGGAAGGCGGCAGTGGTTGTGCGTTCGTACATTCTGCCAGCAGTATTACCAGAAGGATCAAAACCAATCGGGTTTTCTCGGACATGGTGTCACCCTCCTTAGTTCGCCTCTCTTGCGCCTAAAGCCTCGCGGGTAGCCCACGCAGCGATTACTGCGCCTGCACCGTCAAGCCCAACGCCTCTGCCACCTGCCGCAACGGCACCACAAGGTCGCCACTATAAGGAAACACGGGCCGCTCTAGCGCAATCTCCCCCTGTGATGTTCGCGCCCGCCAACCAAACGCCTCTGCCTGAACCCAGCGGTCGCCCCGACGAAGGGTCACTGCCCACAGTTCTGAAGTGCGCGTCACCTGCGCCTGCACCCCAAACGGTCGCAGCACGGAAGTCGGGGCCACCACCACATTGCCCAGCATGGTCAAACCCGCCTGTGGTAAAAGCCTGCCCTCCACCGCGATGCGCGGAACCGCAACAGGCATCACCACCTGCTTGGGGTGCATCAACAGGCGATACAGGAGGCTGTGTGCAATCGCCTCCGCCAACCTGAGGGATAAGGAAGCAACGACATGCACTGTCGCCCTGTCATACACGAACCAGACCGTACCTCCCCCCCGGTTGTCTGGCAGGTAAAAGTTCTCCTCTCCCAGCCAGTGACCAGAGGGCGTGCCCCGTCGTAGACGGGCGCTGGATGAACGCTGTATCTTCGCAAAGGTTTGTCCTAACTGCCGCGCAGGCTGAGGATACAATCGTACTTCTACCTGAACCCACTCGTTTCTCATGCGACTAAGCAACTGCACGGCACCGCTGTGGTAGGCTTGCAGGGCGCTCAGCGAGAACCACTCCCGTGAAATCTGTCCGTAACGGTATCCTATCTGCAGGCGGGTATGCGTGTATTCGCCGGGGCCAACGATATCCTTCCGCCCTTCTGGAGGCGCGGGCGGCAACAGCAGCGCATAGCCTGGCATGTCACCGGCATCGCACACCAGCGGCAGCAGGTCGGGAAACCCGATGTCGGGGATGGTGCGCTCAGCTCTCCAGAGCTCAAACCCTTCTGTGCGAACCTCTTTGTTACGCGGTATGTCGGCAGGAATCTGCTGCATGGCGGCGGCGCTGACGGTTAGCAATGCGATGCACAAAGTCAGAGGTTGTGTGGTCATGGGTGTCCGTTCCTCCTTGTGCGTATTTGTGGAATGAAACCGTCTTGAGGAGTAGGCATCCAATACTTTTCCCAGTGTTCGCCCAAACGGTCTGAGCGGCGAACGACAGTGGTTACACCGTTGACTCTCACCAGAAAAGCATCCACCAGGTTGTCGCGATAATCTGGCTCCCGCGGCATACCGATGACAGCGAGCCGAAACGAGGAGGGACGGTCGAATTGAATACATCCGTCCCATACTTGACCAGAGTTGTTGACACAAAACTGGTGGTACCACCACATAGCAACGCCGTCATACATAGACGAACCCCATGGAGCCGCGTCCAAGTTATTGGTAATAAAGTCCAAAACGGTGTAGGTCTGATTGTTGATTTGCACGTTGCGGCTCGCTTCTGCGAGGGGATGCGAGCGTTGAACCCATCTGTTCCCTATCCCTACAGAGGTCTGCAGGCATAGCAGAAAGTCAGCAAAATCGTTGCATTGACCTGTCAGCCCTGAGAGAATGAAATCCGCGACGTAAAATGTCTCATCAGAGTCGGTGAAGCTTTCAGTATGAGCACTCCATCCGCCATTATAAGTTCCATTAAGGTGCAAAGCGTTGGTCACCTTACGGGCGGCGGTGGAATCATCTGTTGCTCCGCTCGCCCAACTGCAGCTGAGGCGCAGCACATTCACCCACGCGGGGCTCATCGGGGCTTTGGGTGCGTCCAACACCACGAACACCTCCGAACTGTAAATCGGCGTCAAATAGTAGGTCGGCCCCCAAGAACCCCAGTAACATATCACATACGAGACCTCCAGCTGAGCATGGTCAACGTATGAAGGTACATCCGGTAAGGGATACGGCTGCCCCGGCATCTTCAGGTTGCCCACACCGGGATCGTTCACCGTGAAATGGACGGTTCCATCCACCAAACTGCGCAGTCGGGCGTAGCTCACTTTCCAACCGATCAACCCGCCTGCCCCTTCCAGCGTGGCACTCCAGCTGCTGCCCATCTTCACACACAGCGGGTTGCCCAGTGCGTTCACCGGAGTAATCAGGTCCTGGCTGTCCTCCGTTTCTCCCCAGCGCAACTGGTAGAAGGTCCCGCTGTAACGGTACTGCGCCATGCACAAATTGGACGCTAGGGTTATCAGCAGGGTTACCATCAGCAAACGTTTCATCATTTGCCCAAGCCTCCTTGCCGATACGTGGACTGCGACATTACCTACTTTTCCAAGTTCATCATATCACATCGAAAAAAAAAGCAAGACCTGCTTTCGTGTTCTTGGTGTCCTTCGTGACTTGGTGGTTTAGAATAAACAAAGCAAACGATACTTTCGCAGTCTAACTTGCGTAATAGCATAAAGGCGGAGCAAAGCGGTCAAGAATCTCGCAACCAAACCCGCCTTTCTCACGTCATGAATATCGGCTTTGGAAGAACTTGAGGGGAAAGGAACCAATCGGCGCATGTTCAAACGAGGAGTGTGGTGGTGCGTTTTGCTGCTGGCGGCATCGGTGTGGGCGCAGGAGGGTAGCCAGTTGCCCCAGCCGCTGACCCTGAAAGATGCGATACGAATAGCCCTGCAGAAACATCCCTCCGTCGCCATTGCGAAGAACCAGTTAGAGCAGGCGAAAGCGAGGCGGGCACAGGCAGAGTCACGCTATTTTCCCACCCTGAGCCCGTCGGTCAGCTATGTAAACCAGCAAACCCGAACCGCGCTGCCGGGCTTCGGCACGCGCATCGGCAAGATCGATGAAACACGCTCCGATATCGCCCTGAGGCAGACGGTGTTCGATTCGGGGCAGCGGGAAATCTCTGCCGCTCAGGCGCGCCGGTCGGTGGAATCGGCGGAGCAGGCGTATCGGGAGGCGGTTCAGCAAAAGGTGCTGAGTGTCACCACCGCGTACTACGAGCTGCTGCGACGGATGGCGTTGTTGCGGGTGGCTGAGGCGAGCGTACAGCGAGCGCAGCAGACGGTGGACGTGGTTCGGGCGCAGGTGGAGGTCGGCGTGGCAGCGCAGAAGGACGTGCTGCAGGCGGAAGCCGAGCTGGCAAACGCGCAGGTGTCGCTGATTCAGGCGCGCAATCAGGTGCGATTAGCCGAGGCGAGCCTGCGCAACGAGCTGGGAATCGGTCAGGAGGTGCCTGTGCAGGTCGCGGAGGTTGGCGAGCAGGAGGCAGGGCAATTGCCGCCGCTGAGCTCGCTGGAGGATTACCTGAAGCAGGCGTTTGCGCAACGACCGGACTACCAGCGCCAGCGCATCAGCAGCGAAATCCAGCGATTAAGCCTGCGTCTGGCGGAGATTCAGGCAGGGATACAGGTGCAAAGTGATTTCTCCTACGGTCGGCGCATCGAGCCCGACCCGGGCGACACGCGCAGCTTCAGCATCACCGCCACCTATCCGCTGTTTGATGGCGGGGCAGCGCGCGCGGCGGTGCGGGAGTCGCGTGCAGGCTATGATAGCGCGATGCAGCAGCTGGAACAGATCAAGCTGGCTGTGCGGTTGGATGTGGAACAGGCGTACCTGACGCGGGCGGAGGCACAGGAACGGCTGAACGCGGCGCGGAAGGCGCTGGAGGCGGCAAGGGTCAACTACGAAGCCGCGCTGGAGAGCCGTAAAGAGGGCGTCAGCAGCCTGATCGAGGTGATTAACGCGCAGGTGGCGCTGGTCAATGCGGAGACCAACTATGTGCAAGCCATCTACGACCTGCTGGCAGCGGATGCAAGGCTGCAGCGGGCTATCGGTAAAGACTATGCATTCTCCGAGGGAGGGGCACAGGGATGAAACGAGCGATTATCATCGCCGTGATACTGATTATCATCGTCGCGGGCGGTTCCATCGCATGGAGCAGATTGCGCAATAACAACCAGCCCAAGCCCGAGTACCGCACCGCGAAGGTGGAACGCGGCACGGTCACCAAGTCGGTCACTGCTGAGGGGAACCTGCAGCCGCTGACGGTGGTAGACGTCAAGTCTAAAGCAGGTGGCATGGTAACGAAGCTGGCGGTGGACGTCGGCTCGGAGGTGAAGGCGGGGCAGGTGATTGCGCGCATCGACCCCACCGACACTATGACCATGTTCGAGCAGGCACGGGCGGACCTGGAGGCGGCGGAGGCGCGCGAGCAACAGTCCCGTCTCAACCTGCAGCTGCAGAGCGTGCAGAGCGATGTCGCCATCGCGCAGGCAGAGGCGAACCTGGCATCGGCAAAGGCGCGTTTGGAGCAGGCGCGCCGCCAGCTGGCGATGCAGCCCCGGCTGAGCCAAGCAGCCATCCAGCAGGCACAAGCCAATTACGACTCCGCAGAAGAGAACCTGCGCCAGCTGAAAGAGGTCACCATCCCGCAAACGCGCACTGAGGTGCAGGCGCAGTACGACCAGGCGAAGGCGAACTACGAGAACGCCCAAAAGAACCTAGCACGGCAGGAGGAGCTGCTGCGTAAGGGTTTTGTCTCGCAGCAGGCGGTGGATACCGCCCGCACACAGCGTGACGTGGCGAAGGCACAGTTCGATACCGCGCAGAAGCGGCTATCCATGCTGGAGCGCGATTTGCAAGCGACCCTGCGGAATGCGGAGAAGCGTCTGGAGGAGGCCAAAGCCGCGCTGGAATCGGCGAAGACCAACGCCGAGCAGGTGGCGTTGCGGGAAGCGGATGTGAAGCAGGCAGAGGCAGCCGTACAGCAGGCAGAAGCCGCGTTGAAACAGGCGAAAGCGAATGCCCTGCAAAACCGCATCCGCGAGGCGGACATCCGTTCCGCGCTGGCGCAGAAAGTGCGCAGCAAAGCCAGCCTGCAGAACGCGCAGGAACAGCTGCGAAGCACCACCATTGTTGCCCCGCGCGATGGTGTGGTTATCCAGAAGTACGTGGAAGAGGGAACCATCATCCCGCCCGGCACCAACGTCTTCTCACAGGGAACCAGCATCGTGCAGATTGCCGATATAAGCCGCATGTTCGTGGACGTGCAGGTAGATGAAACCGACGTCGCCTTCATCCAGACAGGACAGAAGGTGGACGTCACGCTGGATGCCTACCCCAGCGAAATCTTTGAGGGCACGGTTACGCGCGTCGACCCGCGTGCGGTGGTCGAACAGAACGTAACCGTCGTGCACGTACGCGTGGAGATCGAGAACCCTGACGCCCGCCTGAAGCCCGGCATGAACGCCACCTGCGAGTTCGTGGTCGACCGCAAAGAGGATGTGCTGATGGTGCCCTCCGAGGCGGTCAAAGAGGGTGACAACGGCAAGTACTACGTGCAGGTCATGGAGAAAGGGCTGCCGGTGCGCCGTGACGTGGAAATCGGTCTGGAAGGCAACGATACCATCGAAATCGTTAGCGGGCTGAAAGAAGGCGAAGAGGTGATCACGCAGGTCATCGAACCGCAAACGCAGACACAAAGCAGCGGAGGCGCGCCGCGAGGAATGGGCTTTCCGATGTTTGGCGGTCCGCCGATGCGTATGAGATAGCGTGAGGGGGGTGATGGCATGAACTTCGCGGAGAACTTCCAGATAGCCCTGCACAGCCTGCTGGTAAACAAGCTGCGCTCGTCGCTGACCATGTTGGGCATCATCATCGGCGTGGGAGCAGTCATCGCCATGATTTCGGTGGCGCAGGGCGCACGCGAGCAGACCATGCAGCGCATCCAGCAGCTGGGCACGAACGTGCTGGTGGTCTTCCCCGGTCAGATGCGCATGGGAGCGTCGTTCGGCGGCTTCGGCTCGATGCAGATACTGAAGCCGGAGGATGTGGACGCCATCCGGCGCAGCTGTCCATCTGTGCGGGCGGCTTCGCCAGAGGTACGCCGCAACGCGCAGGTAAAGTATAAGAACCGCAACACCAACACCAGTATCGCCGGAGTCTCGCCCGAGTACTCCGAAATCCGTAACTATCCGGTACAGCAGGGGCGCTTTATCACCCAACGCGAAGTGGACAGCATGGCGCGAGTATGCGTTATCGGGCAAACGGTGTACGAGAACCTGTTCAACGGCTCCTCGTGCATTGGCAAGACCATCCGCATCCGCGGCATCGGTTTCAAGGTGGTGGGGTTGCTCGCGCCCAAAGGGGCACAGGGCTTCGGCAACCCTGACGACATCATCTTCGTGCCCTACACCACCGCCATGCGCCGCCTGTTCGGGATGGACTTCATCAATAGCATCAGCGTGCAGGCGGTGAGCGAGGACCGTATGGCAAGCGCGTATCAAGAGGTGGAAAACCTGATGCGCCGTCGCCAGCGATTGAACCCGGGTCAGGAGAACAACTTCCGCATCATGAACCAGGCGGAGTTTGTGCAGACGGCGGAAGACGTCTCGCGCACCTTCACCATGTTGCTGGCGGGTATCGCGAGTGTGTCGCTGCTGGTCGGCGGCATCGGCATCATGAACATCATGCTGGTGTCGGTCACCGAGCGTACGCGCGAAATCGGCATCCGCAAGGCGGTCGGCGCGAAGCGGCGGGACATCCTGCTGCAGTTCCTGATTGAGGCGATGACGCTGAGCCTGGTCGGCGGACTGATTGGCATCGGTGCCGGATTGGGGGCGTCTTATGTGCTGGCAAATACGTCTGGCTGGCAGGTGCACATTACGATGCAACCCATCCTGCTGGCGTTCGGCTTTTCGGCAGCAGTGGGCATCTTCTTCGGCATCTATCCGGCGCAAAAAGCATCGGCTTTCAATCCGATAGAGGCATTGCGTTACGAGTAACCTAAAAACCTGAAGGAGGGACGTGTGATGAAACGATTGGCTCTGTGGACCGGCGTGTTGCTGCTGCTCATCACCGCAGTGGCAGCTGTCGCTCAACCGCCACCCGGCGCGGGGGGATTCCAGATGACCCCAGAGATGCAGAGTCAGATAGAGGCATGGCGCAAGTGGCGTGAGGCGCACAGGTACACCTTCCAGCTGACCAACACGTTGCGTGCGCTCATAGAGATCGACAAGGACCCGAAGACGAAGCTGACGCCTGCACAGGCAAAGAAGATTCTGGCGGTATTGCAACCCTACCGCAACAAGCCAAAAATGACGCAGGACGATGCCAAGAACGCGCTGAAGGGCATCAAGGCGGCGCTGAACGTGAACCAGCTGAACGCTATCGCGCGCATTGAAGCCGAAAGGCGCAACCGTCGTGGAGGCTTCGGCGGACCTGGCGCAGGCGCAGGCGGTGGCATGGGGATGCGACCGGGCGGACCCGGCGGAGGACCTGGTGGGATGCCGCGCGGCGGTGCGGGCGGTGCTGGCGCGCGCCCGGGCGGACCTGGTGGACCGGGCGGAGGCTTTCGAATGCCTGACCCCAGCCGGATGAAGGATTTCAACCCCTTCAAGCCCGATACCAGCACGCCCTTTGGTCAGCGAGCTGCTCAGATGTGGAATGAGTTCTTCAAGGGGTTGCAGCAGCGGGCTGCTGGAAAGTAGCTGCGAAACGGGGTGGGGTCTTCCCCACCCCTGATCGTCCCCGTGTTGGATGGCGAGGCTCCTGCCGCTCTGTAAACACCTCCCCGCGGGCGGGGGGATTTGGTAGGGGTTCGGCTCACCAGGAGGTTCGTCCTCCGGTTTGTGTTTGCAATGGAACGTGGATGGACCTTGCTATCGTACCTCAGGTACGAACCCCGCCGCGGGGTTGTAGTACACGTTCTGGAAGAAGGCAGGGATGTCTTTCGCGGGAGTATCTTCAGGCTGAGGCGGCATCTGCTTGCGCGGGATATCGGCGACGAACCCCAGCACCAGCACCTTCTCCCCGCCATGTGTGCTGACCGGTACCATACAGCGTACCCGAACGGTCTGGATATCGGGTTGTATGGCAAAAGCGGCGGCGGCTGCCAGCCAGGCTGTGCGGTGAATGGTGTCTTTACCTGCGTCTGAATCATAGCCGAAGGTGATGAGCAGGTGATTCGCCAGCGGGTCAGATGCCGTTGTCAGCACAGAGGGTTTTATCCCGTGCTGGAGTAGCCATTCTTTCACTTTCTCCGCCAGCAGGTCATCCTCCGTGCGCGGATGATCTTCTTTTTTGACCGGTTCACCGAGCTGCTGTGGATTTGCAGTAGGTGCGACTGAAGGGTTATCGCCACTGGTTTCGGGCTCAGGCAGGGTAGTTGCACCGGATGCCTCCACCGGCAGGCGGGTGGTGGTGATGCTGACCGGAGCGGGAGTAGAACCTCCCGCTATCCGACTCTGGAAAGCCCACGTGATGCCGATAGCGATAACCACTGCCACTCCCAGCACCGATGCGCTGAAGATGCGCAGCGTTCGCGCTTGCTTCTGCAGGTATTCCACCTCCTGAGACTGGCTCTGCGCCTTCTGGCGCAGCTCCAGCTCCTGCTGCACCTGCTCGAGACGGCGACGGTCTACCGCGCTATCCGGGGCGAGGTCTAAAGCGAGTTTATACCACTGTGCCGCCTCTTCCAAATTGCCCTGGTCCCGGTGGATGTCGCCCATCAGCGCATGAGCATGCACGTTGCCGGGAAACTGCCGCAGGACCTCGGCGCAGACGCGCATGGCTTCCTCCAGTTGCCCGCGCATCCGCAACAGATTGGCGTGCGCCAGGCGTGGGTTGACCATGCGCTCCTCCTCGGCAATCAGCAGTGGATCGTCTGTGCCGGAGGTGACGGGGAGACCGCACTCCGGGCAATGCGTCGCGTTCTGGCTCAGCGGTGCCAGGCAATGGTCACAGAACTTCATGTTGGACACACCTCTTTGCTACTTTTGCGTAGAGAATCCGGTGCTACCGAATCCTCCTTCTGCACGCTCGGTTTCGGGAAGCGCATCAGATTCCTGCCAGACTGCCCGCGCGACCGGTGCAATCACCATCTGCGCGATGCGGTCGCCTCGACGGATGGTAATCGGCTCCTCCCCCAGGTTGATGAGTATGACCTGAACAACACCCCGGTAATCGCTATCGATGGTGCCCGGAGCGTTTACCATGCTCAAGCCATACCGGTCTGCAAGTCCGCTGCGCGGGCGTACCTGCGCTTCGTAATCCGGTGGCAGGGCAATGCGGATGCCGGTGCTGATTTTTCGACGCTCACCGGGCTGCAGTACCACCGGTTCATCTATCGCCGCGTACAGGTCTGCCCCCACCGACCCGGGTGTGGCATACTGGGGCAGGGGAAGGTCCGCTGCATCGGGCTCCCGTTGTATTAGAACGCGGATATGCACGCAAAGTTCCCTCCTTGTCACATCCCCAGCCACTTCCGATAGATGGCTTCGAAGATGAGTATATCCTGAATCGCATCCTCGCCGGGGGAGCGGAAAGGTTCGCCCGTGCGTACACAATGGATGAAGTGTGCCGCCTCGCGCTGAAACGACCACGACCAGCCCTCTTTCGGGAACAGACGGGAGTACTCCGCTCCATCTGCTGCACGATACACCTCTACGGTAGCGCACGCATTACGCAACAGTAACGAGGGCGAGGTCGCCTTCACCCATCCCTTCTGGAAGTATGCCTGGCTATCTTCATCCCACTGGTGCGCCGCCAGTCCCCCCGTTTCGAGTGAAACACGCACGCCACCCATCCGCAATACAGCCACACCCGTGAAGGCGTCGTCATCCAGGTCGGCGGCTGTCACCTGCCAGTCATCGCCAGCGTCTAGCAGCCAGCGCGCGAGGTTCACGTTGTGGCAATACACCTGCAGGTAGCCGATGTAGCTGTGGTGATACTTCTCGGGTAGCCACCGGGGTGCCTCGTTGGGCGCGCTGGGGTAAGGTTCGTCGGTTTGGATGACCGCTGCCGAGTTGCCTGCCGTCCAGTTGCCTGTGAAGCAGCGGGCTCGCAGGTAGAAGAGTTGACCCAGCTCGCCAGACTGGCGGTACTGGTCGATGAGTTGCTTTGCCAGCTCGATGCCTGCGTCGTATCGCTTCATGTAGGCAACCATCAGACGACCTCCCCCCTCTCGCGCTGCCTGCAACATGCGTTGCGCACGCTCCACCGTCAGAGCCATTGGCTTTTCCATGAACACCGGCTTACCCGCCTGCAGTGCGTCTTCTGCCACCTGCGCCTGATGCACGTAATGCGCCGATACCGCAACGGCATCGATGTCGGGGTCTAACAACAGCTCGCTATGCGTGGTATAGACGCGCGGGATGCCAAAACGCTGCGCCACTTTCTGCGCCAGCTGCGGACGCATCTCCGCCAGCGCCACGACTTCACAGTCGGGCAGGGCGGTGAAATTGGGCAGGTGCACTGCCTGCGCCATGAAGCCTGCTCCAACATATCCCAAACGAATCTTTTCCACGTTTTGCCTCCGATTTGATTAGATTTTTGCCAGCACAGTATCCAGCGCGGCTTTAGCGTTACGGATAACGTTCTCGTGACTGTCTGCCCAGTAGTCGCGGTTGAAGATTTCGATGCTCAGGAAGCCCGTGTAACCTATCTCATTCTTGAGAATCCGGAACTCCTCCACAAGCGGTATCACGCCATGTCCGGGATAAACGCGGTGGCTGTCGTTCAGCTGCTCACGAGGCAGGTCGGGGCAGTCGTTCACGTGTACGATGAGCAGCTGCTCTTTGGGCAAGCGGCGTATCTCCTCTAGCAGGATGCCCGACTTGTAGTAATGGAAGGTGTCCATCATGATACCAACATTCCGGCTGGTAGATGCTCCCACCACCGCCAGTGCCTGGCGCGGTCCGGGCATGAAGGGCGCGCCACCGATAGGCTCCAGCGCGCACTTCACTCCGTACTGCCCACTAACTTCGCCGTAGCGCTGGGCGGATTTGCCTGCACGCTCCAAAGCCTCGGCGATGCCCATGCCCGCCGGTGGAGCATCGGCAGTGAAGCAAAGAAGGGTTTTGCTGCCCAGCTGGCGGGCGATGCGTGCGTACCTGTCAATGCGGCGCAGTTGCTCTTCATGCTGGGCGGTATCGAAGGCGAAGAAGGGGAATGCCATAATTGCCGCGACTTGCAGGCGGTTCTTTGCCAGCTGGCGCCTGACGTCGTTGAGAGAATGGCGCGTGAGATAGTCATCGATACGCCCCGCCTCGATCTCCACGCCATCGTAACCGTATTTGCCGAGCAGGTCGAGCGTTGCCTCCAGCGGTTTGTCTGCTCCGCAGGTGATGCTGTTGAAACAGGTTTTCATCAGGTACCTCCACGGCGATAGCTGTGATGGGATTCAGTTCTTTCCCCGAAGTAGAGCTACCTGCCGTGTAGAGAGCGTGTGTCTAACAGCTGAAAGCCGCGCGCGGCGCACCACATCGAATTTTTACACACTCCCCCACAAAAAACTGTTGACAGCATTTTCTGTTCTCGATATAATGCTTAGCGAGTAACAGATGTAGTACTGCAGAAGCAGACGAAGCGGATAGGTAGAGCAGGTATCCTTCTGGATGCAAACGTCGTCAGACGGTCGCATCATCCAACACATATCTCAAAACAAAGGGAGGCTACCAAATATGAAACCGGCAAAGCGGTACGGTTTCACACTCATCGAGCTGCTCGTCGTTATCGCGATTATCGCGATACTGGCAGCGATTTTGTTCCCCGTGTTTTCGCAAGCGCGTGAGAAAGCACGGGCGACCACTTGCTTGAGCAACGCCAAGCAAATCGGCACGGCGCACCAGATGTACGGGCAGGACTATGATGAGACGCTTATTCCCTGGTTCGTGCCTTCGGGATTGCCCAGGAACGAGTACCGTGACGACCTGGTGAGCTGGGTACAGAACCTGCAGCCGTACATCAAGAACGGCGCGCCGACCCGCCCACCCACCACGGACTTCGTCGGGGTGCCGCCGAACGGCATGATGCGCTGCCCTTCGTTCAGCGAAGAGCGCTGGCGCAGGATGGCGGAAATGCCCGATTGCGACGGACCTGGTGCGCTTGCCGCGTGGGTCCCCATCCGCCTGTACCATGCCCACTACGGCATTGGTTTTGGCGTGCAGGGAGGCAGCTGCACACAGGAAGACCCGTACTATTACTTCGCGGGTAGCGATGTCCGTTGGAAGGTCATGGCGCTGGCGGAGGTCAACCGTCCGGCAGAGAGCGTTATCGTTACCGACGGGATAACAGGGTTGCTGCAGGTGCGCGCAGGACACGGTTTCCCTGCCTTTGGCACCACCATGGGCTGCGAATCCGCCGACTCCCATCAGGGCGGTGGCACGCACATCTTTGTGGACGGGCACGCCAAGTGGATTGCCCGCAACTCGGAGCGCTATCTGCTACAGGATGCCACTGGTTGCTGGTACAAGCGGTACTACGCGGTGGATAAGTAGTCTCTCATCGCAGGGGGGCAGTATGCGATGAAAAGGAACCTGCCCGTTCTCATTCTGGTACTGGTGGTGCTGGCGGCGGTGGCTTACTGGGTAAATACGCGCCCCAGACCGCTTCCTGAGCCTTCGGCACCCGGATACTACACGGGACCGATGAAAGGCAAAGGAGCGAATGCTACCATTGCGCCGGAACAGCTGCCACCACGCTGAGTGAGCACTCGGGGCGTCCCCCGTGCGGGACGCCCTTTTTCTACTGCTCCACAACGTCGGACTGATTGCGCGGAAGCGACTCGTACGAGACCCTTGCGCTGTGCCAGAACGCCATGAGAGCGATCAGGAGCATGACCACAATGACCAGTGCAACCATCCACGCGGGCATATCCAGCGTGGAACGGTCTTCGGGTTTTCCGTTATGAGACATGCCGTTTGCCTCCAGAGGTCAGCGCTGACAATCCCGCCCCCTGCCATTGGAACGAAACCCTTTTCCTCACGGTCATAGTATAATAGATGGAAATGAGTGTGGCAAGGTTCTCCGAGACGGATTGCGCAGGAGGGGGAAGCGATGCCACAGCCTATCTCAGAACAACATCCGCTGCGGCAACTGTTCGGTACACTGGTAGAGCAGGCGTTTACGCGCGTGCTTCAGGAGTACGAGCCTGCCGTTTTGCGTTACATGGTGAACCTGCTGACCGAGTTTACCCACATCGATAATATCTACCGCATCCGCGACGCGCGCCGCAGGGCGTTACAGGAGGTGGCAGAGATGCTGGCGGAAGGTGATATGCTGCTCAACGCCACATCCTTTGCCCGCGAGCGCGAGGTTCACCGCCACATCGGGGACTTTACCCTGTTCTGGTCAGGCGTTTACCCAGAAGCGATGCCGCGTCTGCGCCACGCGCTGAGCAAGGATGCGCTCATCGACTACGTTCAGCAAGGCAAGAAGTCCTATTACATCGTTTCCACCTTTGAAGAGGGCGAATGGCGGCACGAGGCGCCGCTGTTCAGACGCTTGTCCGAACGATTCGAACTGTACATGTTCGGGCTGAATCTGGTGCGCCAGGGCTGGGAACGCCTCGCTCGCGAGCACTTCGAGCGGTGGCAACGTGGTTTACAGTAGACTCTGATACAGCGCGAGAAGACGTTGGATATGCTGTTCTAAGGTATATCGCTCACAAACTGTACGGCGCGCAGAAGAGGCTATTGCCCATCTTTGCTGCTCGCTGGCGAGCAGGGAATGCACGGCATCTGCCAGGGGGCGGGGTTTGTTCGGTGGCGTCAGAATGCCGGTACGCCCGTTCTCAAGGATTTCGGCTGGCGCACCCCGGTTTGCCGAAACAACGACGGCACCGCACGCCATTGCCTCCAGAATGACCACACCAAACGGCTCCGGGCGGGTACTGCAATGTACCAGCACATCGGCAGCGGCGATTACAGGGGCAATGTCGCGCTGAAATCCCAACCAGCGTATCTGCGGCTGCGCCCTTTCGGACATCGCCCTGATGCTCACGGCATAATGATGGTCTCCCATGCTGTCATCGCCCGCCAGCCAGTAGACAGCATCGGGATGGTGGCAACGCAGCATCTGTGCCATTTGCAAGAAGAGGTGCTGTCCTTTGAAGGGCATCACCCGTCCCACGTGAATCACCACAGGAACGTCGGCAGGGGTGCCAAACCGACGGCGCACCTCGGTACGCGCCGGAGGCTCCAGCGGGCGGAACAGAGAGGTATCGACGCCGTGCGGGATGTGGTACACCCTGTCTTGGAGCCCCTTCCCCATTTGCCTTTGTAACGCCCTGGAGTAGGCAACCACCGCTCCGGCATACCGCTGAGCCACCGCTCGAAGCCATATCTTCTGCCAGAGGTAGGGAAACAGGTCATGGATGGACCACACCATCGGCACCCGCAGGTTGCGGCAGAGGCGACCGGCAAACCATCCCGCGCGCACCGAATAGGCATGTACCAGGTCGCACCGGGCGACAGCATCACGGAGCCGTTGCAAAACGCCCTCGCTCAGTTCGCCGCTTCGGCGTAGGGAGGGGAACTCGCTGGGAAACACCTCTACTTCCAGAGCACGCGCTTCTTCGGCGAGTGCGCCGGGCGGACAAGCCAGAGCCGGTTGCACCTGATCGCGCGGCAGGCGTTCCAACACGCGCAGTAGGCTGATTTCGGCTCCGCCCAGCCCTCCCCACTGGTTCACGTAGAGGATTCGCATGATATTACTCCTGAGCATATACCCCGGCAATCTGCCGGGCGATGGTCCGCCAGTCGAACTGCAGTGCAAATTCGCGCAAGCGTGCCCGCGCAACGGGTGAACGGCTCTCTTCCGCGCTGAGAAGCACCTTCTCCGCCAGCGACGGTACATCGCTCGGCGGTGCGCCCGGACACACCTTGCCTGCCCACTCATTTAACGCAGGGGTGTCTGCAATCACCGCCGGTGTGCCGCACGCCAGCGATTCCAGTACCGGCAAACCGAATCCTTCGCGCCACGAGGGAAACAGCAAGACATCGCAGCTCTGGTACAGGTCGCGAAGACGGAGGTCATCGATATCGGCTTCCACCTGAATGCAATCGGCAATGTCCAGCTCGCGTGCCAGTCGCTGATATGGCGCAGGCAAGGACTGTCCTGCTTTGACCCACCTCACCAGATGCCCACTGTGACGCAGGTGTGCTACCGTGCGCAGCACGGCAGGGATGTTCTTATAGGGGGCGTTCGAGCCGGCGTGCAGTATTGCTGTCTCGTGCGGCTGGAACCCCAGCGCCTCGCGTTTGCGCTGCCGCAGGTCGTCCGGCAACAGGGTGAAAAAGCCGGTATCCACACCGTTGTATACCGTTTTCACCTTCTGCGCAGGTATCGAAAGGAGACGCTCCAGGTCGCTGGCGGTAGCACGGCTGCAGGTAATGATGACGTCTGCGCATGCGATGTGCTCCACCGTCGTTCGGTACAGCCATCGCCCCAGCTGTCGGCTCAAGGAGTGACGATAGATGTTCTCCAACACCAGCGGTATCAGGTCGTGGCAGGTAACGAGCTTCCGGTTCGCAGATGTAACCGGCAACAGGAAGGACTCGCTGTGGTCTACCAAGTGCAGTACATCGCAACGCGGCAGGCGGGCTGCCAGGTGTTGAAGGTATCGTTGTGTGCAGAGCACGTACAGGACGTGGATAGCCGCCGCAGGCACGCGCCATCGGAGAATCGCCGGCGGGCGCGGGCTCACGTATCGGATTTCGCATGGCACAGGCAGATAGTGGTGCATTGCCTGTGTGACCCGCTTCATGCTGGGTGCGCTGTGCGGATGCGCTCGCAAAAGCGTGACGTGCATGGTATGGAGTCTTTTCTCTGCTCTGAGGGGGAATCACTGCTGCCGAAATAACCCTAGAGAATCCCGATAGTTTTACCGATGATAAGAACAGCAAACAGATGCAACAAAGAGCGAAAAATGGACAAGAAAACGCAAAAAAGGAACCAGGAAACGGTGAACACCGAGGTAATGAGTGTGCGCGAACTTGCGGATTTTTTGCGGCTGTCTGTGCATACCGTCTACCGCCTCGCCGAGCAGGGCAAGCTGCCCGGACGCAAGGTGGGTAAGCACTGGCGTTTTCACCGCGATGCTATTGTTGCCTGGCTGGCAACGTATCGGGAGGAGGATGCGCTATACGGGGTATCCTTTGGAGGTACGGGTGAATGAATTTGGGGGAAAGCAGAAATGAGCTAGATAACGGTGGCAACGGGGCTTCTCTGTCGCCTCGCCTGGCATCCCTGCCTCGCTACACCGCAAAGGCGATAGAGCAGCTCATGGATACCATGCTTGCGGCGCTACGGAGCGACACCGGAGCCATCTGGGTGGAACACGAGCATTCGGTCTATACGCTGGTTGTGCGCAATGTGAGTATCCAGAACCTGCAGCTGTTGCAACAGATGACCAGAACACGTGCTCCATCCTCCCCGGTAGTTTTGCAGTCTCAAGGGCAAAGCTACGCGGTGTCCTGCACTGGTTATCCGTTGCTCAGGGTGTACGTTGCTTTGAAGGTGGAGAAAATCGGTTCCTTACATCACCGTCTGATGCCCCGTTTCGCCCGCCTCGCGCAAAGTATCCTGCAGGCGAACAACTCGCCAATAGGGACGCCCGCGGAGGACCCGAGCTACCAGGCGTATCGGGTCATTGTGGAAAACTCTTTGAGACGGCTGTGCGAACTGATGCAGGCGGCAGGGTGCACATTGCTGTGGTTCTCATCCTGGAATAACTCCTGGCATCGGTTTGCCATCGGTAGCGTACCGAACTGGTTGTACCGGCAGCTCTGGGAGATGCCTTCACCCGGCGATGGGCTGGATGCATGGGTCACAAACGTGGAAAACCTCATCCGCCGTCATGGTCAGTACTGTATTGCTGACGCGATGACCGTTCGTGACATGGTGAAAGGATGTATCTTTCTGTGGCGAGAAGAGCCACATGGCGATTTTAGCGCAGACGAAGTGGAGTGGCTGCGTGTGACTGTGCAGATGATGGCAGCTTCTCTGGATGTTCTGGAAACGCAATCCGACCTGTTGCAAAAGGTGTACCAGGACCCGCTGACGGGTCTGTTCAATCGCCTCTACTTCGAGGTTGCCTACCGGCAAGTTCTGCACGGCGCGCAAAGGCATCCCCGTCCGGTATCGTTGCTGCTCATGGATGTCGATAATTTCAAGCAAATCAATGACACTTACGGGCATGAAACCGGTGATATGGTGCTGCAGGTGGTTGGGCAGGTGCTTCAGCAGGTGCGGGCTGGCGACGTTCCGGCGCGCTATGGTGGCGACGAGTTTGTGATACTGTTACCGGACACCGACAAAACCGGGGCTCGGATGCTGGCGCAACGTTTGCAAGTGGCATTGAAACAGGCTACGGGACAGCTGGGTTTGCCCTTCGAGGTTACGCTCAGTATAGGATGTGCTACTGTGAGCAATGGCGACACCAGCCTGCTGCTGCTGGCAGACAAGGACATGTATGAGCAGAAGCGCAGCGAAAAGGCAGCTGCGGGTAGCCTCCCTCTTTCCCCCTCTCTCCATTGACACCTTATGTAGGGTGAGGTAAACTGATTACCGTAAGAAATCCCTCAAAGAAGGAGAACGTGCGTGCGTTTGCTGGAGACCGTTCGCTCACCCGCAGATTTGCGTTCCTTGAGCCGGGAGCAGCTGCAGCAGCTCGCGGCGGAAATCCGCGAAACCATTATTGAAACCCTCTCCCGCACCGGTGGACATCTGGCATCCAACCTGGGCACTGTAGAGCTGACCATCGCGCTGCATAGCGTGTGGCAGATGCCACAGGACAAGATTATCTGGGATACCGGGCATCAGGCTTATGCCCACAAGCTGCTCACCGGCAGGCTGGAACGGTTTGGCACGCTGAGGCAGTACGGTGGTATCAGCGGGTTCCTGCGCCGCGACGAGAGCGAGTATGACGTGTGGGGGGCAGGACATGCCGGAACCGCTATCTCCGCTGCGCTGGGCTTCGCCAAAGCCCGCGATTTGCGAGGTAGCAACGAGCGTGTGGTGGCAGTAGTCGGAGACGCCGCACTCACGGCGGGCATGGCGCTGGAGGCGCTGAACAACGCTTCAGAGGCGAACACCGACCTGACCGTTGTGCTGAACGATAACGAGATGTCTATCGCGGAGAACGTGGGTGCACTGGCAACTTTCCTTTCGCGTCTGCGGGCACAACCGTGGTACCAGCGGGCAGAGCATCGGGCGAAGGAAGTGTTGGAAGGACTGCCGGGCAAAGCGCGTATCCTCGCCAAACACGCCAGAGGACTGAAGCACAGCATCACGCACATTGTGGCTCCGGAGAATACAGGAGCCATTTTTGAGGAGATGGGCTTTGAATACATCGGTCCGCTGGATGGGCACGATATCGACCTGTTGATCGACGTTTTCTCGCACGCTAAAGAGCTGAAAGGTCCCGTGTTGATACATGTCATTACCGTAAAGGGCAAAGGGTACGAATTCTCCGAAGCGGATGCACGTAAGTATCACGGCGTCACTCCCTTCTGCATCCACGACGGTAAGATGGAAAAGAAAGCAGGAGGGGAGACATATACGCAGGTCTTCGCGGATGAACTGGTACGTATCGCGGAGGAGAACCCCAGGGTGGTGGGCATCACCGCGGCAATGCCCGATGGAACCGGATTGGTGAAGTTACAGCAAAAGTTCCCGGAACGCTACTTCGATGTGGGCATTGCGGAACAACATGCTGTTACCTTCGCTGCTGGACTGGCAGCGGAAGGAATGATACCGGTGGCAGCTATCTATTCGACCTTCCTGCAGCGCGCTTTTGACCAGGTTTTGCACGACGTAGCTTTACAGAATCTGCATGTGGTGCTGGCACTGGACCGCGGTGGGCTGGTGGGGGACGACGGCGCGACACACCACGGGGTTTATGACCTTTCGTATCTGCGCCTGATCCCCAATGTGGTGATTATGGCTCCGAAAGATGGAGCGGAACTGCGTGCGATGTTGCGCTTTGCTGTGGCGCACAACGGTCCCGTTACCATACGCTACCCGCGGGGGGCGGTGCCTGCGATAGACTGGGGGGTACCGGACAGCCCCATCGAGCTCGGAAAGGCGGAGGTATTGCGTGAGGGGAGCGACGCGGTGATTTTCGCTATCGGTTCGATGGTGGCGACCGCGTTTGCAGCGGCGCAGCAGCTGGAACAGGAAGGGATGCGTGTCGCGCTGGTGAACGCTCGCTTTGCGAAGCCGCTGGACAAAGAGACTATTCTGCGTTTCGCGCACCGTGTTCCCCGTTTCGTGCTGGTCGAGGAAAACACCGTGTGCGGCGGATTCGGTGCTGCGGTGCTGGAACTGCTGGCACACGAGGGCATCGCCGACGTGCAGGTGAAACATCTGGGCGTACCGGATGAGTTCATCGAGCACGGCTCGATGGATATCCTGCGCCGACTCGTCGGGTTATCGGCGGAGCATATCGTAGAAGCGGTACGCGCTTTGTGCAGGTCTCCCCGCAAGGCTCACGCCGCGCTGGTCGATTAGCGCGCAGAGAAACTTTGCCGCCTTCGGCGTGTCGAAGTGGATAGAGACCCAACGGGGAGGCAGTCATGAAAGGCTTGAACATCTATCTGACCATTGGCTTACTGTTGCTTACGGCATCCGTAGTGGGCTGGTTGGTGCTGGTACTGGCGCAGTTTGCCTACTGGATAACCCGCATCGCGGGTGTGGCAAGCGTGCCGTTCCTGCTGTACGGCTTCTATGTGCAGGTTAGGGGCGGGACACATGAACTGCCCGGAAACAGCACCGGTATGCTGGATGAGTAGGTCAGAACCTTTCGGCTATCGTGGCGAACGGATAGTATTTCGGGAACAGGTCATCCAGTGTATCTGCCACTTGTGGATCAGACAGCGTGATGAGACCTGCTGAATACGCTTCCGAAGGAGCGAGATAGCCGCCGACTATCTGGCTCCATATTTGCACGCTACCCTGTGCCCACTGTGTGGTCTTAACGGGTTGTGTGCTATCCTCGCCTGTGAGCAGTGCTTGCTGTTTTCCTCCGGGGATAAAGCTGTCTTCGACCACGAGACGAATGGCTCCCTGCCAGCTTCGCCAGTGTGGGCGCAGGCAATCGATCAGGGAGGGCAGATGAACGATGCGCAGCATGTAGGTAGGACGCAGCCCCCCGCGAGCATCCAGCAAAAGGTCATCCTCGTTCTCGGTTATCCAGGTGCTCCAGTGCTGGACATAGTAGACAGGGGCGACAACGCCTATCTTTTCCGCCAGATTGCCGCCGGAGAGATAACCTAGCAGGGCGCGTTGAGCGCGGGATGTGATAAAGATAATTTCCCGAACTTCTACACGATTGCGTCCAGACTGTATGTCGTAAATCAGATAGCCCTCCACCGCCCCGTGAAAATCGGCAACCACGCACTGATATTTGTGTCGCATAATCCACTGCCATCGAGCCGGCTCGCGCTCGAAACCGCCGGGAGTATTGTGCAGGTAGATGTCATGCAAACGGTTCAGGTGCGGCAGGTCACCCTCCTGATAGGGGCGGACAAAACGGCTCTCGGAACAGGGCAGCAGCAGATGGGAGGGTATCTCGCACCACCATTCTACCGAAGCGATTTCCCAACCGAACTTCCGATAGTAGCGAGGTGAAAAAGGATATAGCATGGACAAAGGCACTTTTTTGTCGTACATCAGTTTTATCGTATCCCGCAAGAGCGCGCCAGCGTAGCCTCTGCGCCGGTACTCTTCGTGTGTGGCAACGCCTGCCACTCCTGCCAGAGGTATGCACACGTTGCCCAGCGCGAACACACCGGGCACCAGGGTCAAGCAGGAAATCAACTTTCCCTTGTCCACAAGCACCCGTCGCTCCAGCAGGTCAAAGAAGGGGTCGGAGTAAAATATATCTCGTGCCAGATCGACGTCCAGGTCAAAAGCACGACACATCAGTTCCAACATCTCGTCCAGCTCATGAGGATAAGGAGCGCGTATCTCCATAAGGGTTAGCCCCCTTTGGTAAATGCATCGGATACAAGGGAAATTGGACGACGCACATGGAAATCCTGCCAGTGCAAATAGGAGATTACGTGGCGTTGCGCAAGCCCCATGCCTGTGGAGCCAACCGCTGGCGGGTGGTGCGATTGGGGGCAGACGTGGGTCTGGTTTGCACGCACTGTGACAGGCGAATATTACTGCCTCGCGACGAGTTCGAACGGCGTTTGCGTCGGCGATTGCCAGGGGAGGAAACAGAGAATGAAACTTCTGGCGGCTAGCATACTCCTGAGCGTGGGGTGTTTGCATATCGCGTGGGCGCAGGCGGAGGAGAAAGTGAGGTGGTACTTCCAGAGCGCACAGACACCTCTAGTGCCGTTTCACCAGTTTGTCGGCGCAGCCGAGCCTGTGGGCGACCTCGCAAGCGTCGCGCGATGGACGGGATGGGACGATGCAGAAAATCTGGTCTGCGAGAGCAGCAATGAGCAGTTACGTGCTGTGGCTCTACGGCAGGAGCGCACATGGACGCTGGCGTTGTGGAACAGCTCGCCTCAGAAACTCAGGGTAGCAATAGAAGGAGAATTGCCCGCAGGAGTTTACACCACAGAGCGATTGACACTGACCAGCGGAGGAAAGATTGTCACCATCGAGCGGCGCAACGGGCTGCTACAACACACAGCGGACAGAAAGGTGCAGCGAACGGAGTGGCTTCAACCCGGCGCAGGGCTGGTGCTGCGCTTTTCAGAGAGGTCACAACAAATCGATAAAACGCTCGTTGGTCTTCGGCGGTCGATATGGCAGAGCAAAGCACCCGCTGGCATGCTATCCCGTTTGGCTTCGCTCATGCGTGAGGCGGATAGCCACTGGCGACAGGTACGGGCCAATCTGCGCAGGGGCAATGTGCGGATGATGGCGCGCGGCGTACACCGAATGTTGTTTCTGGTCAGCGGAATCAGGGCGGTGGCGTCCCAGCGAGCTGCGCTGAAAGAGGTAACCGATGAGGCGGAATCGTTAATTGATGGGTTGTCGGAACTGTCGTCGGCTTTGCTGAATGTGGTGGTAACAGTCTCTTGGGACGAGCAGGCGGCTAAAGTAACGGTCATCAACGCAGGTAGCGAGTTGTGGAAGGCACTGCGTTTCGCTCTGGAAGATGCGGCGGCAGGCGATACCGTGGTACTGGCAAATGTCAGACCGTTGGAACGCGCAGAAGCCTCGTTTCAGCCGCCAGATGGGCAGACGATGCCGGTGGTGGTGGTCAGCGTGCTGTTCAACAACGGATACTCCCGTTTGAGGGTGTCCTGCCGTGGCGTGGAAAGCGGTGAAGAAGAGGAGGTAGAACAATGAAAACGCTGTTTTGGCTGGCAATCGCCATCGTGATGGGGTTCCCACCGCGTCTGACGGTGGTCCCCGAGGCGGGGAGTACGGTGTCGGATATCGTCGAGATACGTGTGACATCCAGCGAGCCGTTGAAACGGGTGGATTTCCTGCTTGATGGCAACCTGGTGGGCAGCGATACCAGTACGCCCTACACGTGGACATGGGATACTCTTTCCGTATCAGAAGGCGAACACGTGCTGACACTGCGCGTGCTGGATATGAATGACCGCACGATGTCCACCGAGGTGCGCTATGTGGTGGACAACGGCTTATCGCGCGGAGGAGCTTTTTATCTGGAGGCGTCTCGCCAACATGTGGCGGAGGGGCGATGGGACGACGCGCTGAAGGCGGCACGTCGGGCGGTGCGCCTGCTCCCGAACGATGGGCAAGCACACTATCTGCTGGCGCATGCGTGGCTGGGATTATCTCAGTGGACGAAAGCGGTGGAGAGCGCGGAGCAGGCGGTCAAGCTCTCACCCTCTCCCGAAACCTTTGAGACCCTGGCACAAGCGCATGTGCGATTAGCCTTCGCGCAGACGGTGGACCAGGAGAAACGCTTTGCCTCTCTGCAATCGGCGATAGAGGCTGCCAGACGTGGTGGGGAGCTGCTTCTCTCTCAGGCGAAAACGGCTCAGGAGAAAGCCCACGCGCTGGCACGTTTGGGCAGGCTGGAAGAGGCAGCAACGACCTATCTGCAAGCAGGTAGCAACAGGCAAAACTTTCTGTCTGCTGCACGCTGTTATCTGCTTGCCGGAAGATGGCAGGATGCGGAACGGATGTGCAACCTGGCGGAGCGACAGGCAGAAGACAAAACGGTGGTCAGCATATACCGTGCGCTGATAAAAGCAGCACGCGCCAGAACCACCGAGGCACGTAACGTTTTGGAGAGCCTGCAGGGAACCGACGAAGCAGCAACCCTGCTGGCACTGGCGCGTGCGGAAATCGCTTTGCGAGAGATGAAAGCTTCTGACGCGCTGCGTATTCTGGTGCCGCTTCACACTCAAGGGAGGGCACCCGAGTGGGTGGATACGTTGCTGATGACCGCTTTTGCGGAGACACGCGACTTCCCGCGTGCCGAAGACCATTTCCGCGATGCCCTGCTGCGCAACCCGCTGAACTGGCTGGCTCTGGCGCAGAAAGGCTACGAGACACTGGCGGTAGGCTCCATCGCGACCGCTTCGCGCTACTTTGAACTGGCGGCGAGCATCCGCCCCGATGACGCATGGGTGTTGTGCGGGCAATCGCTCTGCACTCAGGACAAACGGCTTGCGGTGGAACTGGCACAGAAAGCGGTCAAACAGTCCGCAGACGACCCCTGGGCAGTGGTGGTGCTGAGTTGTGCGCAGTCGCGCGCGGGACAGATAGAAGAGGCTTTTCGCAGCATTGAGAGGGCGCGCAGCATGGACCGCGACAACTACAACATGGGCGTTCCTCCGGACGTGCGCCGCGCCGGGCAAATCGCACGGATTCGGGGCAGGCGACCGGTACTGCCTCTGGAACAGTGAAGGGAGGAACAGGCAATGCGCATCGTCGTTTTCAGTAAGATGTTTCCGCAATATGACATCGACGGGCTGGTGTCATTGGGGCGGGATCTGGGCACGGAAGGCTGGGACCTTGCCGTGCGAAAGGGACATCCGGCGAACCCGGACAATGTGGAACATGCACTTCCTGTGGCGGCGAAGCGTCTGGCAGAGTCCGCCCAACCGGTACTGGCTGTGACAGGTGAGACGAGCCTGCTCTATCCCACCACGCCATACGTGGAACCTTTACTGCACGCGATGGACGTCGCTAATGTGCGCATTCTCAAGCTCGGCTACTTCCTGTTTGACCCGGCTAAAGGGCAGTACTGGCAGGAAGTGGATAACGTTCGCCGCGCGCTGGATGGCTGGCAGAAGCTGGCTCGCCGCTATAACGTGAAGGTGGTTTACCACACGCATAGCGGAATGGGATACATGGGTTTGAACGCTGCCGCGCTCATGCACCTGTTACGCGACCTTGACCCCGCTGCCATTGGAGCGTATCTGGACGCCGGACATCTGGTAGTGAACGGGGAGCCTTTCGCCTTTGCTCTGGCAATGGTCAAACCATACCTGGCGATGGTCGGGTTGAAAGACTATAAGCCCATCCTGCAGCCATCAGGCGATGAGCAGAAGCTGCAGTGGGAATGCGTTCCTGCCGGACAGGGAGGCGTTGCCTGGGGCGAGGTGTTTCGCCTGCCTGCCAAGGATGGATTTGCAGGACCCTGTTCGGTACACGCGGAGTTCACCGTGCCTGCCGGCGCGTCTTTCGCGAAGATGGTGCAGGCCGAGGTGGCTTATCTCAAAAGGAAACGGGATTCTGCAATCGGCAGATAACCGGAGGGTTGCATTTGCCCGCTTCTTGCAGTATAATCAGTACCGCTTGTCCGAAGAAAGCAGGCGCTCGAAAGAGCTTAATGGGGTCTCCGCCTGCCGAGGCGACGCAAGGAACAACCGGAATATCACACCGCGCCGCAGGACGAATGCGGCGGGCTTTTGTGGTACGGGGAACCCTCGCCTCTGGCAGGGTTCCCCGTTGTGCTTTGGAGCGCGCCAACAGAAAGGAGGTGGATACCGCGTGCGAGCAACGCCCAACCCGCAAAAGGTGGCGCAGGTGGAACAAATCCGCCAGTGGCTGAGCACGTCGAAAGGCGTTATCTTCACCGATTATCGCGGGCTGAACGTATCTCAGATTACCCAGCTGCGCCGGCAGCTCCGCCAGAATCAGGCGGAGTACCGTGTGGTGAAGAACACGCTGTTCAAACTCGCGTCTCAGGGGCTTATCAGCGATAACCTGGACGACATCTTGGAGGGTCCAACCGCTGTTGCCTTTATCCACGGCGACGAAGCAGCAACTGCCAAGGCGATAGCGGATGCCATTCGGGAACTGCGCGTGCTGACGGTGAAGGGGGCTGTTCTGGGCGGTAAACGTTACAGTGCGGACGCCGTTCAGGAACTGGCGAAACTACCGCCACGCGAGGTGCTGATTGCACAGGTGGTGGGTGGACTGCAGTCGCCTATCACCGGACTGGTGGGCACTCTGCAGGGTATCCTGCGTGATTTCGTCTATACCGTTCAGGCGATAGCCGACAAGAAATCTGCGCAAAGCGCGTAAGGAGGGAGTACAACCATGGCACTGACCAAGGAAGAGATTATCGAAGCCATCAAGGGCATGAGCGTGCTCGAGCTGAACGAGCTGGTGAAGGCTCTTCAGGAAGAGTTCGGCGTCACTGCTGCGGCGCCGGTAGCAGTGGCCGCGATGCCGGGGATGGCAGCGGCAGGTGCAGCCGCGGAAGCCGCTCCTGCCGAAGAGGAGAAGACATCCTTCGATGTCATCCTCAAGTCGGTGGGCGAGAAGAAGATTCAGGTCATCAAGGTGGTGCGCGAAATCACCAACCTGGGCTTGAAGGAAGCAAAGGACCTGGTGGAGAGCGCGCCGCAGCCCATCAAGCAGGGCGTGACCAAAGAAGAGGCGGAGCAAATCAAGGCGAAGTTCGAAGCCGAAGGCGCAACCGTCGAAATCAAGTAGTGCCGCTGTTTGCCAGTACCGGTACCCCCGTGGGGTACCGGTACCGCTTTTCATGGCTCCGCGTCTATCCCCCGCCCTGCCCGATAACTTGCACATCACACTGTCCTTCGTGTAACATGTACCCGCTATGAATCGGATACAGCTTGCTGCTGCGCTGCTATGCGGCTGCGTATGGCTCAGCGGCATGGGGTGCGCCACCCGGCGGGAACATCGAAATACCTCCCCACCGCCTCCGCCCGAGCAGCAGCGGACGCAACTGCCCTCCCTGCAGGTGGAAACAGAGGGTCTGCGCCTGACGTGGCTGGAACCGGGAACTCCCAGCCAGACAGTTTGGGAGGCGGTTGTGCCTCGCGCGGAGGTAAGGAGCGCGCAAGCAGGGGCAACAGGCGTCTTTGAGAACGTGCAGTGTGTGCTGTACCAAAAAGGGCAGCCGACCACCGACCTGCGCGCAGGGCGGGTGCGTGCCCCGCAGAAGCAGTGGCGCATCGAAGCAACTGGCGGCGTCCGTGCCCGCTCACGGGTGAACGGCGTACAGCTGCAGGCGAAAGAAGTGATATGGCTGGCACGCCAGAATCGTCTGATAGCAAGGGGAGATGTGGTTATCACGGGCAAGCAGTTCAGCCTGCGAGCCCAGGAGGCGGAGCTGGATACCGCTTTGCAGATAATGCGGGTCTCCTCGCCGTAAGTATACCGCAAGGGGTAAAGTGTATGAGATTAACACAAAAACTAATACTGATAGCCTGTCTCACGGTGACCATGCTGCCCGCTCTGGCGCAGATGCAGGTTGGACAGTACCGGATCAGCCGCTATCAACAGATTGTCACAGAGTATAAAAAGGATGGAACCGTTACGGTGAGAGTGACGGGAAATCGTGTGGTTCTGGAGAGCACCGACGGGCAGATGCGCATGGAAGCCAGCACAATCACCGCCGAATCGCGCCTGCAGGCTGGACAGGAAACCCGTCTAATGCGAGCCAGGGCCGAGGGGCAGGTGACTTTCCGCCTTGTTCAGCCCAAGGAGAAACGTACCGCGCAGGGTAGAGCAGGTGTCGTGCTTTATGACGATACCACCCGTCAGATAACGTTACAGGATGGTGTGTTTGTGCAGGTCGACGACCCGCAGTTTCTAGCGACGCAGAAGGGCGACAGGGGAACCGTTTACGTGGGAGAAGAACACCTGCGCGTGGTTCTGGAGGGCGATCCCGAGCGCACCGAGACAGTCATCCAGCCCAAGCGCCCCTCAGCCGAGGAGAAGAAAAAATGAAGCTGCGCACCCAGAACCTGGTCAAAGTGTACAGGGGCAGGAGAGTGGTGGACGGCGTCTCGATTGAGATGAGCACGGGTGAGATTGTCGGACTGCTGGGTCCCAACGGCGCGGGAAAGACCACAACATTCTATATGATTGTTGGGCTAGTACACCCCAACGAAGGGCGGGTGTGGCTGGACGAGAGGGAAATCACCCATCTGCCGATGTATGCGCGCGCTCGAATGGGCATCGGTTATTTGGCGCAGGAGCCTTCCGTATTCCGCAAGCTGACCGTAGAGGATAACCTGCGCCTGGTGATGCAACTGCAGGGATTGTCGGAGAAACAGATTCGCCAGCGCATTGACGACGTGCTGGAGGAGTTCCAGATTGCCCATCTGCGCCATGCACGCGGGTATACGTTGTCGGGCGGCGAACGGCGCAGGGTGGAGGTAGCGCGAACCATCGCGGCTTCCCCGCGCTTCATCCTGCTGGACGAGCCGTTCACAGGAGTAGACCCTATCGCCATCGCCGACCTGCAACGCATCATCGCACACCTGCGTGAAAGGCTTGGCGTGGGCATCCTGATTACCGACCATAACGTGCGGGCAACCCTGCGTATTACTGACAGGGCTTACATCATCCACAACGGCAAAATCCTGACCGAAGGCGATTCGGACAGGTTGCCCGACGACCCCATCGCCCGGCAGTTCTATCTTGGCGAAGAGTACGAGCATATCTAACCCATGCGGATGAGAGTGATAGACCGTTTGATACTGCAGGAGCTCATCGGACCGTTCGCGTTCGGTGTGCTGCTGTTCACCGTCCTCTTTTTTGCCGGTGGCAGTCTGTTCCAGCTCACCGAGTATGTGGTGAGAGGAGCCTCGTTGTGGACCGTCGGGCGGATGGTTCTGCTCAGTCTGCCTCAGATTATGGTCAAGACCTTTCCCATGGCAATGTTGCTCTCCTCATTGTTATCTTTTGGCAGGCTTTCCAGCGAGAGCGAGATAGTCGCACTGTATGCCGCCGGCTACAGCCTGTGGCGTATCGTGACGCCGGTGCTGGCGATGGGAGCAGTGGTCAGCCTATCCGCGATGGCGTTCAATGAGCTGGTCGTTCCACCGGCAACGGCGGAGATGTGGCGGTTGCGCACGGCGGTACTGCGTCAGATTGGCGAGCGTGCCCAACCGGTGACACAAACCGTCATGCGCGAGGGTAAGGTGGAGACCGTGATGACCGCACAGGGCGGAGTAGACCTGCAGGCGGGTATCCTGTATGACGTCACTGCCGTTCAGTTTGCCCGAGCGTCACAAAGCTGGCATCCTGTGCTGATTATCTACGCAAGACGCGCCAAATGGCTGGGCGGCAGAGAGTGGGACCTTTACGACGGTTACTGGATGACCGGAGATGGGCGCATCCGCGCCGAGTTTACCAGAACGACTACTCGGGTACTGCGGGGGGGTATCCGCAAGAGCCTGCGCGAGATAGAAACCGACCTGGTACCTGACCCCGATAGCCGCAGCTTCCGCCAGACCCTGGAGCGCATCCGCCGATACCAGCGGGCAGGAGAAGACACACGACAGATGCAGGTGGAGTTGTACAACAAAATATCCCTGCCCCTTGCGAGTCTCATCTTCGGTTGTGTGGGTGCGCCGCTGGGCATTCGCAGACAGCGCAGCACGGCCGCCGCTGGCTTCGCCCTGAGCATCGTCATCATTTTCCTTTACTGGGCGATGGCGCAATACCTGTTTATTCTGGGGCGAGGAGGCAGTGTGCCGCCTCTGGTAGCCAGCTTCTTGCCCGATGCGCTGGGCGCAGTTGCTGGAATAGTGATTCTCTGGAGACGCAGTCGGTGAAGCGATAAGGAGGGGTCCATATGCCCGTTCGTACCATTATCATCGGCATCATCTTCATCGTGGTCAGCGGCTTTATCGCCTATTTTGGCGACTGGCTGGGACGCTACCTGGGCAAGCGGCGCATCTCCGTGTGGGGATTGCGTCCGCGCCATACCGCGATGCTTATCACCAGCTTCACCGGCTCGCTCATCGCTTTCTTGACCATTGTGGCGGTGCTGGCGACCGCGCAGACGTTTCGCGAAATCATTGTGCGGGGCGAACGCATTCTGGAACAGTCTCGCCAGATGCAGCAGCAGTATGCGCGCCTTAGCAGCGAGTACAGTCGGCTTCAGCAGCGCTATGAAGACGCCGCACAGCGTGTGCGTGAACAGCAACAGCAGATGGAGGAGAACACTCGCCAGCTGCAGCAACAGCAGAGACAGCTGGAGGAGGTGAGACAGCAGCTCCGAGAGAGACAGAAACAGGTGACAGAACTGAACCGTCGCATCGCCGAGCAGAACCTGCAGCTGCAGGGGCTGCTGAAGCAAAACGCGGCTCTCACGCTGAGCAATGCGAAACTGCAGCGCACCAATCAGGAACTTCAAAGGCAAGGGCAGTTCCTGCGTGAGCAGAACGCGCTTTATCAACAGAACAATGCGGACCTGGCATCGCAGAACATGCGGTATGCCAGCGAAAACGTGCAGTTGAATACGGAGAATGCGCGCCTTCAGCAGCAGGCGGCGCAACTGCGTCAGCAGACCGTGCAGCTTGCCGAGCAGAGCCGCCAGCTGCAACAGCAGGCGGACGCCCTCAGGGATACCATTAAACAGCTGCAAGAACAAGAGGCAGAACTGCGCCGTTTAATCGAGCGGCTGGAACAGATGAAAGAAAAGCCGATTGTGGCGCGCAAGGACGAAGAGATTGCCCGCAGAGTTATTCCCAACGGTCTATCGGTGCGCAGCACGCGTAGTGAGATATACCGGTTGCTAAGCGAGGCGTCGCGCATTGCGCAGCAGCGAGGAGCCGCAGCAGGGAACGCATATAGAGCGGCGTATGTACCTCTGAAGCGCATCAGTATGCCGGGTCCAGGAGGAACCACGACCGAAATCGTAGCGGATGAAGCCATGAGCGTCGAGGTGCTGGCGGAGCAGATAGCCCGTTCCGACGCGCCGGTAGTGGTGTTGGCGGTGGCGGTGCGCAACAGCGTGGCTGGCGAACCGATACAGGTGGAATTGAGACCATACCGCAACCGCCTGGTATACCGCAAGGATGAGGAGATTGCGCGTTTGAGAGTGTGGTCGGGGCGCAGCACCGGCGAGATTGTGAATACTCTCATCGAGTTCCTGCGCGATGAGGTGCGCGCCAGAGCTATCGAAGCCGGTATTATTCCCCGGGTTGGGGCTGACGGGGAACCGTCGGTGGGTAGGGTTTCCAATGTAGAGTTAACCGACCTGGCGGGCCGTATCGTGCGTGAGGGCAGGGGACGCTACGTAAACGTGGTGGTGCTTGCGGATGCGGATACCTATTCCGCCGATAGCCTGCGGTTGCGGTTCCGCGTTGTGCAGTGAGTTTACGAGGGTGCTTAATCATGTCCCAGGGTGTGGTGATGGCAATAGACCCCGGGAGCAGTAAAGTGGGTTTAGCCGTCGTGCGGAGCGATGGGCAGGTGTTGCATCGCGCCGTACTGGCAATAGAGGAGTGTGAGAGGGAGCTGGTTTCGCTGTATCAGCGTTTTCGTCCGCAATGCATCGTGGTGGGCGGCGGTACAGGCTTCCGTGCGATGGAGATGTTGCTGCGTCGCGTGCTTCCGGATGTGCCCCTGCAGGTGGCCAACGAGGCTTATACCTCGGAGGAGGCACGTCGCCGCTACCTGCGCGAGAACCCGCCGAAGGGCTGGCGCAGGCTTATACCCTCATGGTTGCGCACCCCGGACAAACCGTACGACGACTACGTGGCGGTCATCCTGGCGGAGCGTTACTGGCGCGAGAGTTCTCAGGGTGAGGTGCAAGCATGAACCAGACGCGAACAGAGGCGGAGTGGCGTTTCGATTCTCCCGATGTGCTCAAAGCATGGCGCCCAAACGACGTGGTATCGGACGTGCGTTTTGAGGACGGCGGGATGCGTTTTCGTACCACAGGCAGCGACCCGATACTGGAGTACATTCCCCTCCTCGACCTGCAAGCGGTGCCACATCAGGCGATAGAGATAGAGATGAAAGCCAGTAAGCCCGGTGTCGCCGAGTTGTTCTGGAGCAACACGACCCAGTCCCCGTACGGCGGCTTCCTGCCGGAGAAGCGTACCGATTTTACGGTGAAGGGCGACGGGCAGTGGCATACCTATCGCGTTTTCCCATTCTGGCAGAAGGAGGGGCGCATCGTCCGCCTGCGCTTTGACCCCTACGGCATCGGCGAGTTCCACCTGCGCGCCATACGCATTGTCCGTCTGGAGGGATTGGCCGTTCGGGAAGGGCAGAGGGATTTCCTCTTTCACGGCAACCGTGCCGACTGGGTTGCCTGGCACGGAACGCAAATGCAAACCACACCGAACGGAACACAACTGCGATTGACAGAGCCTGATGGGTTCGTCGGAGGGCGTGTCAGCATCGAAGCGGAGCGTTTCCAGATAGTGGCAGTGCGGCTCCGTTCCTCTGGGGTGAAGCGATGCGCTCTCGTCTTTGCCACCACCGAGGCGTATGGTCTGCAGCAACACGCCTTTGACGTCATTCCCGATGGCAAGTCGCGCCTGTACAACATCGATATGCTGGGCTCCCGATCGTGGAGTGGTGAAGTGGTCATGCTGGGCATCCGCCCGGGCGAGCGTGTGGGAGACACGGTCACACTGGAGGAGGTTCGGATAGCGTCGGAACCTTTGGGTGCGCCCGATTTGCAGGTGCTGTTCTTCGGGATAGAGGACGCCCTGCCGCGTGTGCAAAGCCCGCTGACCGTGACGCTTCGCGTCATCAATCGAGGCGGGCAGCCAGCGAAAGGGATGCGGGTATCCCTTCAATTACCTCCCATGGCGCGTGTGCTGCAGCCGTTGCAGTCGCCAGCTGCCGATGTACGTTTTGGAGAAGAGGCGGAATGGCGCTGGCTGGTGTCGTTCTCGCACGCCTGGAAGGGCTCTTTTCAGGTGCAGATTCGGGCGGCAAACGCGCCGGTTGTTCAGGTTGGTACCACCGCAGAGGTCACGCCCCGTTTGGTAAAGGCAAAACTGCGCACGGTGCCCGCCCCCGCACCGGTAACCCCAAAATACCCGGTCGGGGTATACTACTTCCCCGGCTGGCGCAGCGCGGGGCAGTGGGCGCCGATTACTCGCTTCCCGGAACGCAAGCCGGTGCTGGGTTGGTATCGCGAAGGTGACCCTCAAATCGCTGACTGGCACATCAAATGGGCGGTGGAACACGGCATCGCCTTCTTTGTATACGACTGGTACTGGGTGCAGGGGGCACGGGCACTGGAACACGCACTGCATGAGGGGTATTTCAAGAGCAACTACTACCGGTATCTGCAGTTCTGCCTGTTGTGGGCGAACCACAACCCCCCCAATACCTCTTCACACGAGGACTGCCTTGCAGTTACACGATACTGGATAGAACACTACTTCCACCGTCCTGAACACCTGCGCATCGACGGCAAGCCGGTCGTGGTGATTTTCACCCCGTACCAGCTGCGTGCGGATATGGGCAGCGATGGCGTGCGGCGGGCGTTTGACGCCATGCGTGAAGAGTGTGTGCGGGCAGGACTGGGCGGCTTGTATATCCTCGCGTGCATCGGCGGCGCGGGGGAGGCTCCGCTGGTTGCGCGTGAGGGCTACGATGCGGTGACAGCGTATAACTGGCCTCATTTAGGAGTGCCCGGCGATACGAAGTGGGCGCCGTTCGACACGTTGATTGACGGCTATCGCCAGCAGTGGGAGAGCATTGTGCAGAACAGCCCGATTCCCCTGCTGCCACCCGTTTGCGGCGGCTGGGATAGCCGTCCCTGGCATGGGCAGGATGCGCTGGTGCGCTATGGGCGCACACCCGACAAGTTCAAGAAGCACCTTCAGGATGCCCTGCAGCTCTTACAACAGCACCGGCGCAATGTGATCCCGATGATACTGATTGAAGCGTGGAACGAGTGGGGAGAAGGCTCATACATCGAGCCTCATCGCGAGTTCGGCTTCGGGTATTTAGATGCCATCCGCGAGGTGTTTACTTCCGCCTCGCCAAAGCATGTCGACCTGACGCCTGCCGATATCGCCTTGCCGGCGCCACAGGTGGAGATGGTGTCGTTCGCGCAGCCGCGCTGGGAGTTCACGAGAACTGGGGCAGGATGGGATCATGGAATGAATCTCACAGAGCCGCACATTGAAGACAGCGCACTGACCGCGATAACGACGAGCAATGACCCAGCGTTCTTCGGACCTCCCGTGCGGATTACCGCAGGTCGCTATCGCAAAATCCGCCTGCGAATGCGGCTGGAAGCGCAGGGACAACCCCTCGAGGATATAGCACAGGTCTTCTGGACTACCCAATCGATGAGCGAAAGCGAAGCCACCAGCGTAAGGTTCGCAGTGCGTGTCGATGGGCAGTGGCGCGAATACGTGCTGTCTTTGAGTGAGAACCCGCGGTGGCGGGGAACGGTGACGCGCCTGCGGCTAGACCCCTGCACCCGGGCTGGGGTGAAAGTGCAAATTAGTCGCATCGAACTGCTACCGTAGCGCGCCAGCAGACACGATAACAGGTACCGGATGGTCGCCGGTACTGACCGGCGGCGACCACAGCAGCAGCGCGAGCATCACGCTCACCACGATAAGTATCGTGAACAGAAGATTGCGCATACTCTCATTATCGGTTGCAGGTCTCTTGAACTGCATACTGCGCATCGGAAACCAGTGAAAATACGTGGTTTTTGTGGACTCATAAAGGGGCACACCGACACCACTTGACTAACCATTCTTCAACGGCTCGGTGGTGTGCGGCTGGGCATACTTCGGTGCTTCTCGCAACCGCTGCAATGACTGGCGAAACTGCTGACGGCGCGGCTCAAACCGCTGCTGGCTCATCGTTCTATCCACCGCCGGTGGCAAGGTGCATAATGCGCTCCTGGGTGGCTTCTTCACGCGACAGCTCGCCGGCGATGCGTCCCTGATGCATCACCAGAATGCGGTCGCTCATGCCCAGCACCTCGGGCAGCTCGCTGGAAATCATCAGGATGGCGACCCCTTCCTCTGCCAGACGGTTCATCAGCTGGTAAATCTCCGCCTTCGCGCCCACGTCAATACCGCGCGTCGGCTCGTCGAATATCAGCACCTTCGATCGGGTAAACAGCCACTTCGCCAGCACTACCTTCTGCTGATTGCCCCCAGACAGGTTCTTCACCGCCTGCTCGATGGATGGGGTGCGTATCATCAGGTCACGCACATACTGTTCGGCAACCTGCCGTTCCCTGCGCAGCTGCACAAAGCCCAACCGCGTCAGCGCTTTGAGGTTTGCCAGCGTATTGTTCTCGCGCACGGTCATGCTGAGGATAAGCCCTAGCGCCTTGCGGTCTTCGGTCATCAGTCCGATGCCCAGCCAGATGGCATCTTGCGGCGAGCGGATGCGCACGGGCTTGCCCTCCAGCAGAATCTCGCCGCTGTCGATGGGGTCTGCCCCGAAGATGGCGCGTGCCAGCTCGGTGCGCCCTGCTCCCACCAGCCCCGCCAGCCCGACGATTTCCCCTTTATGCACCTTCAGGCTGATGTCATGCAGCACGCCCTTGCGGTTCAGATGGCGCACCTCCAGCGCGACGTCGCCTCGCTGCGTTTTGCGTGTGGGGAACTGCTCGGTAATCTCGCGCCCCACCATCATTCGGATGAGCTCGTCGCGGTTGGTCTCGGCGACATACCGCACGCCCACCAGCTTGCCGTCGCGCAGCACCGTCACGCGGTCGGCAATTTCGAAAATCTCCTCCAGGCGATGCGAGATATAGATGATGCCGACGCGCTGCTCTTTTAGTCGCCGGATGAGCCGGAAGAGATTCTGCAGCTCATGCTCAGTGAGGGTGGCGGATGGTTCGTCCATCGCCAGCACGCGCGCGTTCTGGGAGATGGCTTTGGCGATTTCCACCATCTGCTGCTGCGCCACCGAGAGATACTGTACGGGGGTGCGCACGTCGATCTGCACGCCCAGCTCGTCAATCAGCTGCTGGGCGCGGGCGTACATCGTTCGGAAGTCCACGAAGCCGGGCACCCGGGCGCGCGGCTCACGCCCCAGAAAGATGTTCTCTGCCGCGCTGAGATACGGCACGAGGTTGAACTCCTGATAGATGATGCGGATGCCCAAGTCCATCGCCTCGTGCGGGTTGGTGATGTGCACCGGTTTGCCGTCCAGCAGGATTTCACCTTGGTCGCGCATCTCTGCGCCGGCCAGGATTTTCATCAGTGTGGACTTGCCCGCGCCGTTCTCGCCAACCAGCGCCATCACCTCGCCCGCGCGCACTTCGAAATCCACATTGTCCAGCGCCTGTACGCCCGGATACTGCTTGCTGATGCCACGCATCTGCAGCACCGGAGGAGCGGCTATCGCCGTTTCTGGCATGCTGCACCCCTCTTCCAGTACGAACTTCTGAAAACAGTTTTCGCCTCGCGGAGCGCGGAGTCCTTGCCCCCAGCCATCCGCTGGCTCCTTTACAACCGCGGTACCGTGAGCCCCCCGTCCACCATGATGACCGCGCCCGTCGAGTAGGACAGGTCGCCACGCACCAGCATCGCCACCGCTTTGCCCACGTCCTCGGGCGTGCCCCAGCGCGGCTGCAGGGTGAGCCCTTCGGCTATCAGACGGTCATAACGCTCCTGCACAGGGGCGGTCATGTCCGTGCGGATAATGCCGGGGCGCACCTCGTACACGGGGATGCCGAACTCCGCCAGCCGCACCGCCCACAGCTGCGCCGCCATCGACAGACCCGCCTTCGAGATGCAGTAGTCGCCGCGGCTGACCGATGCCACCGTGGCGGAGATAGAAGTGATGAACACGATACAGGCGGAGAAATCGGGGGCGGCTTGCTTCCGTTCGATCATCCAGCGGGCGACCGCCTGCGTCAGGAAGTAGGGCGCCTGCAGGTTGATGCGAATCAGCCGCTCGAAGCTCTCCTCACCTGCCTCCAGGATGTCTGCCCGCACCTGTGGGGCGACACCCGCGTTGTTCACCAGCACGTTCAGCCTTCCGAAACGCTCGCGCACCGCCTGCACCAGCTGCTGGCGTTGGTCCGGCTCCGAGATGTCCGCCTGAAAATACACGACCGCCGGGCCCAACTGGCGCAGTTCCTCCAGCACCGCCTTCACTGCCTCAGACGGGCGTACACCGTTAAGCGCAAGCGCGTATCCCTCCTGCGCCAGACATCGCGCGATACCCAGTCCGATGCCTCGCGTCCCACCAGTAATGAGAGCTACGGGGTGCATCATTTATCCTCCTTGCGTCATACGCTCCATCAGCTGTGCGGGCGTCCACGAAGTTACCTCGCGGTAGCGGGTGAAGTCGTCGGGGTTAAGGGTCAATATGTCCCCAATGCGGTGCGCTACCGCGAACGCCACCAGCCGCGCGTCATGCACCTCTTTGCCCTTGACCTCGTATTGTCTCACCAGCTGCAGCCACCGCTCCGCTATGTCCGGCGGTTCAGGAAGGAGAGACATCAACCGCAGATAGTCCATGCAGTCTGCAAAGGTCAATTCGGCCGAACGTCCCAGACCGTTCGCTTCCGAAGGGCGCGTGCTTACAGCCCAGTACTCAATGATTATCTGAGAGGCCAAATATAAGGTGATACCGTGTTTTAGGCTCTCCTGAATGGCGCGCTCACACAGTTCCCTGACAGCACTGGTATAGTCGCTCAGACGAACCAGTATACTGGTATCAACCAGAAGATTCATACTCTGTCCTCATAGATGTTTTCCCTGCGCAGCGCCTCATCGGGTAGGTTCACTCCTCGTGCCCCACGCTGCACGATCCGCCTCAGCGCCTCGATCCGTTCCTCTACCGACAGCTCCTCCGCCTTCGGCAACGGCTCCAACAGCATCATCGTGACCGTCTGCCCCGCTTGCAAATCCAGCGGCTCCTCGGGCACCAGTACCCTGCCATCATACCTCGCCCGTATCAGCGTCTTCATGGCGAACACCTCCATACTTCATTTTACCGTCAAATCCTTGACAAATCCTGCACTCCGTGCGATAATGGGCGCACCACAGGCGACGGGGAGTCACGATGTATCGCCGAGAGGCTACCATCCGATACTTTCGCGCTCAAGGTTGCCTCTTGCACGAGGCGGAAGACCTCACGCAAGAGGTGCAGGTTCGTCTGTACCTCGCCCGCCTGCGCGGTGTATCCATCACCCCCGGCTACTGGCATAGCACCTGCCGTTCAGTGCTGAACGATTACCTGCGTCACCTGCGTCAGCAACGGCAATGGCTGGTGTCGCTGGAAGAGTGTACCAACTATCCCGCCCCTGCCAACGCGGATGATAACGATACTTTTCTGGAGACGTGTTTGCAAGTGTTATGCGAGCAGCAGCGGGAGGTCTTGCGGCTTCACGTGATCGAGGAATAGAGCTTTGCAGAGATTGCAGAGGTATTGGGCAAGTCGCCGGAGGCGGTGCAGAAGCAGTATCAGCGGGCGATAGCGAGATTAAGGAAATACTTTTGTTCGCAAGACAAGCGGGGGGGGGGGGGGGGTAGAGGTTATCCGGTTTGTGTTCGGATGCGGGTCCTTTTCAGGGCAAGTGGGGGAAAACCCGTCCTGTTTTGCCCCTCGGAAACGTCTTTTATATACGGAAGGTTGCGAAGAGCGCCCAAAGCATCAGCAGGGTGATGCGAGCGGAATGGAATGTTTTCATTTACCCACGCCTGTATCTGCGGCATAGCGACGGTCGTTTGCTTTGGGCGTGCAGGATGCCCTCGGCGACACCGAAGAGCATCCCCGATGAGTATCTGGGAGGCACAGCGAAATGAGAGCGGTACGAGCGTTCACGCTGGTGGAGATGCTGGTGGTGATTGCGATCATAGCGTTGCTCTCCGGTATCGTCCTAGCGGTGCTGCCTGCAGTACGCAAACGCTCCTATGAGGCGGTTTGCCTCAGCCATCTGAGGCAGCTGGGACAGGCGTTTGCGATGTACAAGCAAGATTGGGGCGGGATAGAGGCGGAAAAGGGGCGATACTGTGAGCCGTGGCAGTTAGGGCTGCCACCGCGAGTGTTTATCCCGTTGTCGAACGGAGATTGTGACACTCCGATTGGTACTGTTGACCTGTGGCAGTGTCCGGCGAGCGACCTTGAGGGACGTTGTGGTTTTAAGTACAGTGGAGGGTTCCAGCGTTGTTTCAGACCGCCAGAGCAAGACCCTTTAGAGACATGTCGTCTCTGGAAAGAAGCGGTGTACCGACTGGGGCAGGAAGCATGGCTGTTATTGGACGACAACCACTGCACAGAGGCTCGTCGTTTACGTCAGGGGCACTGCCCCGTCATCCTGCTCAATTTGAACTTTGAAGTGCGGCGGTTCCCGGTGCGCTGGGACGCATCGTTTAAAGAGATACTCTGGCAACCACACTAACTGTCCCGGTACCGGCTACACGAATAAGAACTGCATTAACGGCAGATGCCAGTAGGAGGTAAGGGTGTTGGGACGGCGCACAGCTCAAGCTGCTAAGGTGCGGTGGGTATGGCGGATGACCGACACTGCCTATCGTGTGTATATGGAGCATCGCCGTCCGATTTGGGGGATGGCGGTAGCAGTGCTTGCCGCTGTCTCCCTGTTTGTGGGCTTTCGATATGCCCAATCACGGTACACCGCATCGAGCCTGCAAGATGCATTGCAGCGTGCGGATGGCAGAACGCTGTTAAGCATGTGCTTCGAGCGAGAACGGTCGCTTGCTGCAGGTCTCCCCCAAACAGGTTGGCAACATCTTGCGGGAAATCTACGGGGCGTTGAACATCCAGCGGGTGGTTGTGCAGATAGACCAGGATGAAAAAGATTACAGCCGGTGTCAGATTCACTTCATCAAGACGAACAATGACCGTCTGACGGTAGATGCTATGCTGATTTACCAGCGGGGTAGATACCGGTTATACTCACTGAGTCAGATACTCTACGATTTGACAAAGCAAGCGATAGTTGCACAGACGCCTATGTTACAGGGGGAGGCAACGGACGAAAAGCGGCTGCTACTGGCTCAAGCGATACGGCAGTTTCTGGAGCCTCGTGGGATAAAGGGCGTGTTTCAAATCGACCTGCGCAACCATCCCGATGTGGCATGGCGGATACTGAAGGAGCAAACTCACGGCACCAAATACATAGATTTTGACAAACATACTGCGTTGCTGTGGACGGAGCCATAGATTATATGCCCTTGCCACCGAAGAACGCATAATATCCCTCCCCCTTTGCCAGCCGCTGCACGTAAAGGCACGCCTCGCGCAGGTGGTAATCGCCCCACATGCTGGACTCGCCGCAGGGGATACGCCGACCGTCCGGCACGTGGTCCCAGCCATTCGGGCGGTGGTATACACTGTGCAGCAGCAGCCCCTGATGCGATTCGTCCACGCTCAGGTAAGGCTCCTCCAGCAGGCGGCGCAGTACGGTCAACCCTGCCTGCCGATAGCGGCGCCCTTCCTGCTTGCACCCGTTGACGCTCAGCCAGTGCCCCAGACGCAGCAACCCCTGGCAGGCAATCGCCGCTGCCGAGCTGTCCACCGGCTCCCTGTCGTTGAACGGGTCGGCGGGTCGGTTTAGGTAGTCGCCCAGATCACGCAGTCCGGGCGCGCCGGTGTCCCAGTAGGGGATGCCGTCGACGGGGGTGTTCTCGATGAAGAAATCGGCGGTCGCCAGCGCGGGCTGTAGCAACATCGTCTGCACCGCCTCGCGCCCCCCGAAGGGCGACAGTTCGTCATCGCTTAGCGTACCGGCAAACTCCAGCTGCTCCGCGAAGCCCAGCATCACCCATGCCAGCCCGCGCGTCCACGTGCTGAACGGCGAGTAACCCTGCTGCGTGGACGGGCAGCGGTAACTGCCGTCGTTGGGGTTGAACAGACTCTCATGCGCCACGCGCCCGCGCACGTCGTAGATGTCTCGCCCCTCGCCGTAGTACACGGTGTAGCGGGCAGTGGTGCGTGCATGGGAGATCAACCGTTCTAGCAGCGACACCGTGCGGTCGCCTTCGGTTTTCAGCACGTGACCCAGCCGGTGCGCCAGCGCAAGCACACGCAGGGTGCGCATGGTGTCTGCGAAGAGCGAGTGAGGCCCGTTAAACGAATAGATATAACCTCCTCCGTCTGCCGTGCGTGCCCAACGACTCGCCTGCACCGCCCCGCTGCAGCGGATGGCCAGCTCGCACAGCCGACGTTCGCTCTCCTCGGCAGGCAAACGCCCTTCCCGCATCAGCCGCCACAGGTTGCCGTAGGTGCTAATCACATTAAAGCCGTGGTCATGCACGCCCGTGTGGCTGATGTGGACGGGGATATAGCGATACGTCCCCTCGCGCCCGAGTTGCAGGAAGGTCTCATCACCGGTGGCGTCATACTGCAGCAGCGCGGAACCGAACTGGAAGCCGTGTGTCCAGTCCGTCCACGCGCGGCTGGTGTATCTGCCCATCACCGTAAAAACCGGTGCGCCCATCTCGGGCGACCAGGTGCGTTCGATGCTTTGAATCTTGCCTGCCGACAGCTGCCACATCCGCTCGATGGCAGGGAGCAGGGCAGACGGAGTCAGGTTGTTATCCACCTGGAGCATGAGAGAACGCCTCCTCACGGTAATCCCCTTTCTCGGTGAACGAGGGGTTCACCTTCCCGAACCGCCGAAAGGGATGACCGTGTGTGTAGCGAATAGAGACCTGTCTGAACTCTGATGGAAACAGGAGCAAGCCATGAACACCGAAGCATTCCGAAAACCCGACAGCATCTTGCGTCCTGCGCCTTTCTGGGCAATCAACGACAGGCTGGACACGAACGAGGTCGCCCGACAGATGGCGGATATGATTCGCGTCGGCTTGTCGGGTGGCTTCTTCCACTCGCGGCACGGTCTCATCACCGACTATCTGGGCGAGGAGTGGTTCGCCGCCATGCGCGCCGCGCTGCAGGCAGCGAAGGAACACGATGGCTACCTGTGGCTGTATGATGAAGACCTCTGGCCCAGCGGCAACGCGGGCGGACAGGTCGCAGGCATGAAAGATGAATACCGCGCCGCCACACTCAACGCCATCCTCGTCGCGCCCGGCGAGCCGGAACCCACCCTGCACGAGGACCAAGCACTGCGCGCCTGCTACGCCATCAAAAAGCGCGACCGCCTGACCCTGCTGGAAGCCGAACAGGTTCCTCTGGACACTCTAGCAGCGGCGCGCCATTACGAGCGGCTGTTCCTCGTGCGCACCTATCAGCCCAAAACCGGCTGGTGGGGCGGCGAGTCCTACGCCAACCTGCTGCACCCCGAAGCGATGCGCGAGTTCATCCGCCTCACCCACGAGCGCTACTACCGCGAGCTCGGCGAGGAGTTCGGCAAGCGCATCCCCGGCATCTTCACCGACGAGCCACAGGTGCCCTCCGCCTCCAACGGTTTCGCATGGTACGAGGGACTGCCAGACCGTTATCGTGAGTGGACGGGACGTGACTTCTGGCGCGACTTGCCCTACATGTTCTTCGACGGCGCGGAGGCGCGCAAAATCCGCCTGCTGATGCATCGCACCATCCTGCGCCAGTTTCTGGAGGCGTACAGCAAGCCCATCTACGAATGGTGCGAACAGCACGGACTGCAACACACCGGCCACTACAACGCCGAGGATACCTTCCACGGGCAGATTGTCTGTCATTACGGCGGGATTATGGCGCACTATCGCTATCAACAGGCACCCGGCATCGACCACCTCTGCCGCGTGGCACACAATCACCTGTTCACCGTCAAACAGGTCTCCTCAGCGGCCCGGCAGCTGGGCAGGAAGCGCGTGCTAACCGAAATCTTCGGTGTCAGCCGCCACACCAACACCTTCGAGGACTTCAAGTGGCTGGGCGACTATGACCTGGTGCTGGGAGCCAACTTCTTCTGCCCCCACCTCACCTGGTACTCCGGCAAAGGGAGGCGCAAGCGCGACTACCCGCCTAACTGGAACTATCAGCAGACCTACTGGGACGACCTCAAGCCCCTGAATGACTACTTTACCCGCGTAGCATACGCCCTCACGCGCGGCAAGGCGTCGGTGGACATCCTGCTGTTGCATTCCATCGAAAGCGCAACTGCCGCGCGACGCTTCGGAGTAGAGGTGCAGGGGCAGGTGCAGGACAACGCACGACGCACTCCGCTGGACGTGCCCACCGCCGACCTGCGTGCGGCAGATGAACTGGACGCGCTGATGCGCAAGACGCTGGACGCCATCCTCAACGCGGGCTATGACTGCGACCTCGGCGACGAAGGCTATATCGAGGACATGGGGCGTGTGGAAGGCAACCGCTTCATCATCGGCGAGATGGGCTATCAGGTAGTTGTGGTGCCGCCCGCCACGACGTGGAGACCAAAGACCTACGAGCTGCTGAAACAGTTCGCGCAGAACGGCGGCAGGGTCATCCTGCTGGGTGAACTGCCGTCTGAGCTGGACTGCGAGCCTGCTCGCGAGAAGTGGCTGGAGCTCGCCAACCATCCCAACGTGCGCTCTCTGCCCTGCGCCGTCGAAGCCATCCAGAACGCCATCGACGAGATTGCGCCGGGCGACTTCACCCTCAAGGGGGCGGATGGCAAGGCGGTACCCATGACCTACCTGCAGCACCGCGTCGACGGCGAGGAGCACATCTTCTTCATCGTCAACTCTGACCGCAACGCGGGCAGGGATTACGTGCTGACGCTCAAAGGCGCGGCGGGCAAGCCAGTGCTGAAATGGGACGCGGTGCAGGCAACCTGCCAGCGCGTGAATACCATCCAATTGGGCAACGACCTGCGCTATGAGTTCAACCTGCCTCCGTGTGGGTCACTGTTGCTGACGGTAGGCTCGGATGTGCCCAACGCGCAGGTGGAGGAACGCCTGCCCGACCTGCGTCAGGGCGAGGTCATCCCACTCCCGCAAGAATTCGACTTCACCCGCACCGACCTGAACGTGCTGGTGATGGACCGCATCAGCGTCTCGTTCGACGGGGGCAACACCTTCGAGCCAGAAGAGTACGAGTGGCGGGTGCGCAGGTCGCTGGCAAAGCGGTTCGGCACGGAGGAGACCCTGCAGTGGCAGCCGTGGGTGGCGATTCGCAAAAGGCTGTTCGAAGGCAAGGGAGGCGACATTGTGCTGCGCTACCGCTTCCTCAGCGACCTCGAGAAGCCGAAGAGCTATGTGGTCATCGAAGACCTCCACAAGGGCAAGCTGACCGTGAACGGACACCCCATCCGCTGGGACAGCCCAGAAGGCCTCGGCTGGTACTGGGACAGGGGGTTCCGGATGGCGGAAATCACCGAGTTGGTGCAGCGGGGCGAGAACATCGTGGACTTCGCCGTGCATTACGACTTCCTCACGGAGGTGGAGACCGCCTACGTGGTGGGCGATTTCGGCGTAGCGATGGTCGACCCCTTCCGCGCCAAACTGGTGGAGGAGCCGAAGCGGCTGAAAGTCGGCTCGTGGAGCACGCAGGGCTATCCGTTCTACACGGGCAGGATGGTATATCAAACCGACTTCGCTGTGCCATCCGGCAAGCGGTTGTTCCTGCGGCTGATGCGTCCATCGGGCACGCTGTTCAAAGTGCGCCTCAACGGCAAGGAGGCGGGCAAAATCCTGTGGCGCCCCTATGTGCTGGAGCTCACTCCGCTGGTGCAACCCGGTCAGAACCGGCTGGAGATCGAGGTGGTCTCCTCGCTGCAGAATGCGTGGGGACCGCTGCACGAGAAGAACGGTGACGATAACATGTGGGCGGGACCCAACGCCTTCCAGGAGGAGTGGTTCCTGCGCGAGGAGCTGAACAGCTTCAACTACGGTTTGCTGGGCGGTGCGGAGCTGGTGGCAATTTGACCTCACCCCCATCCCCTCTCCTGCAAGGAGAGGGGTGTTTTGGCTGCCCCTTCCCTCGCAGGGAAGGGGGATGGGGGGTTAGGTTAGAACAGAAAAGTGAGGCATTCATCATGGATTTACCACCCCGCTTCTACGATGCCATGTCCTTGCTCAACGCAGGCGATTACTTCGAGTGCCACGAGGTGCTGGAGGAGCTGTGGCGCGAAGAGCCGACCTCGCTACGGCTGTTCTATCAGGGCATCCTGCAGATTGCCGTGGGATGCTACCACCTCACTGTCCGGCACAACCGCCGCGGCGCGCTGAGCAAACTACAGGCGGGGCTGGAGAAGCTCAGGCAGTTTCCTGCGGTGATGCACCTGGTGGATGTGGAAGACCTGCGTCAGCAGGTGGAGGCACTGGGTGAGCAGGTGCGAGCTCTGAGCGACAAGGAGATAGCCTTGCTGGAAAGCAAGCCTTTGCTGACGGTACGGTATCTGGCATAGCGCGACAAAAGCACCAGCCGCCCCATCGGGGCGGCTGGTCTTTCTGTCAGGAGGGTGCGGATTACCGGAGCAGCGACAGCACTGCTTGCGGTGCGGCGTTCGCCTGAGCGAGTACTGCCATGCCCGCCTGTTGCAGAATCTGCAGTTTGGTGTAGTTCATCACTTCCTCGGCAACGTTGGTGTCGCGGATCGCGCTCTCCGACGCCGCCAGGTTCTCGCGGGAGATGTTCAGCGAGCGAATGGTGCTCTCCAGAACCTGTTTCTGGAAGGAACCGATATTACCGCGTACTTGACTAATCTGCGAAATCGCTTCGTCGATAATCCGAATGGCGTCCTGGGCTCCCTGCTGGGTGGTGACGTCGATATCTTGCAAAGACTTTCCTGCCACCACCGTTGTTCCCAGCTGGCCCGCGCGGGTATCGCGCAGAGAGACACGGGCAACCTGCCCAGCATTCGCGCCAATCTGGAACACCAGGCTCTGTGCGGTGATCACCGCCACTTTCGCGCCGCTTACCGACGTGCTGTTGCCTGCCTCCGTCAGCAACAACGTGTTGCCATAGGCGTCCTTCACCTTCAAACCGCTATCCCCCGACGCACGCCCGCCGGTGAAGGTCGCAGAAGTGACACCAGCCGACGTGGTGACCTGAACCGTCACCACCGCGTCCACACCCGTCGACGAGGAGGCGTTGACGCCTGAGAACAGCAATGTCGCGCTCTGGTTCGCCTCAATCTTGAAGTTCGCTCCGTAGTTCACCTGCGTCAAATAGACCACGCCACTGCTGTTGGCATAACTGAACATGGCGCTCACGCCCGTCACACTGGTCAGCGCGTTGATGCGGTCGATCAACGTCTGCACCGTGTCGTTGCCCGTCACGGTGATGGACTGTCCGTTGATGACCACCGTGCCACCCGCTCCGGTGGAGCCGCCCGCAACCAGAGCGATGGAGGAGTTGACGCTGGCGTAAGTAGCGGTTCCGGCGACGGTGGCCCGGCTTGCAGCGGTGTTGACGGTAATGGTGACAGCGCCGCTCTGGACAATGAGGCCGTTAAAGGTACTGCCCATGAAGATACCAGCAAGGCGGGTAGTATCGGTCACCTGTGCGGAGATGCCTGCGGTTCCGTCCAGCAGTTTCTTGGTTCCGAACTGTGTCTGCTCGGCGATACGGTTCAAACTCTCCAGTGCGGAGCGGATTTGCGTCTGGTCCGCCTGCACGGCGGTCAGGTCGTTCACGCCGGTGTTGGCAGCATGGACAGCCAGTTGTCGCATGGTGCGCAACAGGTTATGGATTTCATCTAGCGCACCCTCCGCTGTCTTGACGAGGTTTGCCGCATCCTGGGCGTTAGCGGTCGCCTGCGCCAGACCCACCATCTGGGCACGCAGGTTCTCGGAGATGATAAGCCCTGCAGGGTCATCGGCGCCGCGATTGATGCGTAAACCAGAGGACAGCCGCTCTATCGAACGCGCGAAGTTGTCGGAGACATTGGTCAGGTTCCGCAGCGCGTTCATCGCGGCGGTGTTGGTGTTAATGCGTAGACTCATCGGCTATCGCTCCTCCTTGAACGGTACTGTAGGCTTCCTGCCTTTTCTCTGAAATCTTTCAGCCCGTAAGATTGCCGGCTTGTCACCACTGATTATCGGTAATGTTACGGGGTTCTTTAGGGTTCGGGGCAGGAACATCGGGAGCAAAAATCTAACGGGTACAAGAAAAAGGGTACCATCCGAAAGGGGCACAGGGATCACAGAGGCTCTCTTCTCTCTGTGTTCTCTGTGGTGAACCATACACAGGAGGTCAATCATGAGTGCGATACTGCGGCGAACGGTCTACTATACCTTTGGCAACCATAAACACTGGGTGGATATGGTGTGGAACTGGGGAGAGTTTGTGCTGCCCGCCAGCGTGCGCGACATGCTGTATCTGATGGACGAGACGGGTGCAAAGGGCAACGTGAACTTCGACGTGGTGGGCTTTGAGCAGCTCGCCATCACCGACCCGGAAGCATTTGATGCCCTCAAGCAGGCGATACATCAGGGGCGGGCGGAGATAGCCGGTGCCTCCTACGGGCAGCCCTACGGCTTGTTCTGCGGTGGGGAGGCAAACGTGCGCCAGCTGGTGATGGGCGTGCTGGTGTGCGAGAAGCTGTTCGGAGTGCGCCCGGTCACATGGTGGGAGGAAGAGTTCGACTTCTTCCCGCAGTTGCCGCAGATTCTGCGCCAGTGCGGTTTTGAATACGGTTGCCTCTTCTTCCAGTGGACGTGGCACACGCCGCACATCCCCATCGAGAGGGTCTCGCGGGCGCGGTGGCGCGGGCTGGACGGCTCGGAGATACTCGTGGCGCCCAAGACCGACCTCTGCCTGCACCAGTGGCCTGAGGACTTTGAGAAAGGCTTGGGCCACGAAGCAGTGGAGCAGATGACCGACCCGCTCATCATCCAGTGGCTGGAGCTGCTGCCCACGCCCGACTGGATGTGCCGCGCCGAGCTGATTGCCCCGCGCATGAAGGAGATTGCCGCGCAACCCGAGTTCGACATCCGCTATGTGACGCTGAGCGAGTTCCTCTCAATGGCAACGGGCGAGGAACCGGTGCTGGAATACACGCTGGATGATGTGTTTCACGGCATGTCCATCGGCAAGAACGGCGATGTGGTGCGCACCCTCAGCAAGCAGGCGGAAAACCAGCTGCTGAGCGCGGAGACCGTCGCTCTGGTGTCGGGAATGCTGGGCAGACCCTACGCGCAGTGGGACGTGTATCCCGAATGGGAACTGCGGCAGGCGTGGCGCGACCTGCTGCTGGCGCAGCACCATGACGTGGACGAGTGCGAAGGGCTCTGCGGGGACGTAGGCAAAGTGTATTACCGCGATAGCCTCGAACTGTCGCGTCTGGTACTGGAACGCAACCTGAAGCATATCGCCGCACGGGTGAGCGGCGAGGCGGATATCGTGGTGTTCAACGCGCTGGGCTGGTCGGTGGACGGTTGTGCGACCGCAACGGTACCCGCCGACCGCGTGAAGCCTGCCCTCCGGGACGATGCAGGACGCACGTTGCCCGTGCAGACGCTGTCTTCGGATGGAGAAAACGCCGTCGTCGGCTTCCCCGTGCAAGACGTCCCCCCTGTGGGCTATCGCGCCTGTCGGTTCGTGGATGATGGCGTCCGCCACGCCCCGCAGGCCACCGTGGCGCAAGATGACGACACTATCCATCTCCACAACCCGCAACTGCAGGTGCGAATCGACCGACGCACGGGGGTGATAAACAGCCTGCGTTCTGTCGCCAGCGGCGCGGAGTTCGTGCGGGAGGACGTGCCGCTGAACGCACTGCATCTCCCCTTCGGCGATAGGGTGTACCGTTCGCAGGAGGGCGTGCAGTCGGTGCAGGCGGAGCAGGCGGGACCCGTGCTGGCAAGTGTGGTGGTGGAAGGCGCACTGGGTGATGTCGCCCGCTTCCGCTCGCGGGTGCGTCTGCAAGCGCTCAGCCCACACGTGGAGGTGGAGACTCACCTGCGCTTCCTACAGCGACCGGAGCCGTCCATGATGCGCTCCCTGCAGACGGACATCGCCGCCCGGCTGGAACGCACCGAAATCTGGCACGACCACCCCTTCGCCGTCACCCCCATCCGCGCCGAGGGCGTGTACCGCAAAAAATACCCCACCGGCGACTGGATGACCTCGCCGCAGTTTTTCGAGGAGGTGGTCCACCCCTTTACCGGCTTGAACTTTGTCCTGCTCACCGACGGCACACGCGGACTGCAGTACCTGCACGCGGGTAATCAAGGCTTTTTGCGCGACGGAGACATCGTGCGCAATATCCTTTTCATGTACGATGCGTGGGACGAGGAGAATTGGGTGCGCGAGGTAACCTTGCGCTACGCCTATCGCCCGTGGGACAGCCTGCCCGACCGACACTTATTGCTACGCGAAGCCATCGCCTTCAACCGCGCGCCGATGGCGGCGACTCGCGACAGGACACTGGATGCCCAGCTACCGCCGTCAATGCGCTTCGTCCACACAGAAGGCGAGGTAGTGCTTTCCGCGTTTTACCGCGAGGGCGAGTGGTGCGTGCTGCGGGCATACGAGGTCAACGGCAGGCATACCGAGGCGCGGTTCACATTCTACGGACCGGTAGAGCAGGCGGAGCGGGTGAACATGCTGCTGCGCGAGCCGTCGCCCCTGCCGATAGAAGGTAGCACCGTATCGGTAGCGTTCCGCCCGCATGAGATAGTCACCGTGCGCCTGCGGCTGGAGAAGGCACGCAAGCAGTTCCGTCCTCTGGATGACTACCGCAACGTATGGGTGGAGACCACCACCATGGCGCATCGGGGATGAATACCTAACCCCCCATCCCCCTTCCCTGCGAGGGAAGGGGGAGCCCAAACACCCCTCTCCCACAGCGTGGGAGAGGGGACGGGGGTGAGGGCAAACCTATCACCCCTCTCCCGCAGCGGGGGACGGGGGTGAGGGTTATCCCAACTACCCCTCCAGCAGCAGACGCTCGGGGTCTTCGATGAGCTGTTTCACCCGCACCAGGAACAGCACCGCCTCGCGACCGTCGACCACGCGGTGATCGTAACTCAGGGCGACATACATCATCGGACGAACCACGATTTGCCCGTCTACGACCACGGCGCGCTCCTGGATGCGGTGCATTCCCAGAATGCCCACCTGCGGCGGGTTGAGGATGGGTGTCGAAAGCAGGGAACCGAACACGCCGCCGTTGGTGATGGTAAACGTGCCCCCTTGCAGGTCTTCCAGTGTCAGGGTACGGTTGCGTGCCTTCTCCACGAACTGCGCAATGGCTTTCTCAATCTGCGCGAAGCTCATCTTATCCGCATCGCGCAGTACGGGCACCACCAGCCCCTCGGGGTCGCCGATGGCGATACCGATATCGTAATAGTGCTTCAGCACCAGCTCCTCGCCCTGCAGCTCGGCGTTCAGCTGGGGAAACTCCCGGAGCGCACCGATGACCGCCTTCACGAAGAAGGGCATGAAGCCCAGACTGACCCCATACTGCTGCTGAAACCGCTCTTTCCACTTCGCCCGCAGCGCAATCACTGCACTCATGTCGACCTCGTTGAAGGTCGTCAGCATCGCGGCGGTGTGCTGTGCTTCCACCAGACGGCGGGCGATGGTGAGCCGCCGCCGAGAGAGACGCTGGCGGGTTTCGGCGCGCGCAGCGGGCGCAGAGATGACGGGAGTAGCAGGAGGAGGTGTGGCGACCGGCGGTGGCGTTGGTTCCTCCGCTGCCGGTGGTGTGGGGCTTTCTTGCACTTGCTCACGCTCACGGAGGTATGCCTGCACGTCCTCGCGCGTAATCCTGCCGCCTGCGCCGGTGCCGCGCACTTCGCGCAGGTCGATACCCAGCTCTTCCGCCATCTTGCGGGCAACGGGGGTGGCTCGTCCATCGGTTTCCTCAGGGGCTTGCGCTGTGGGGACGGAAGTCTCCGAGGCTTCGGTCTCCTCCAGCATCGCCAGCACATCGCCCGGGCGTACCACCTCGCCCTCCGCGCGGAGGATTCGCTGCAACACGCCTGCGTGGTCAGCCGAAACCTCCGCGTTCACCTTGTCGGTTTCCAGTTCCACCAGAGGTTCCCCAACCGACACTCGTTCCCCCTCTCGCTTGAGCCATTTGCCGACGGTGGCTTCCATGACCGTCTCTGCCAGCATCGGCACGCGGATTTCGATGGGCATTCCTTGTCCTCCTTCACGCTCTAATTGGCACTTGCATATCTTGCGATTCCCCAACCAGCTCGAAAGCGGCGGCGACGATTTGCGCTTGGTACTGCTGGTGCCACTCGTGCATTCCCTCGGCAGGGCTGGCCATGCGCGCGCGCCCGATGTAGTGCAGAGGCAGTTGACCACCCAGAATATCACGCAGGCGCGGCGCCACGAACAACCAGCCTCCCATGTTACGGGGTTCTTCCTGCAACCATACCACTTCCTGCAGATTCGGATAGTGCTGCAGCAGTTCCGCAATCTCCTGCGCGGGGAACGGGTAGAACTGTTCTAACCGCGCCACCGCAATGCGCGGCTCATAGTCCGGTGAATCCGGGCTGAGCTTGCCCGTCGCCAGAAGGTCATAGTACACCTTGCCGCTGCACAGGATGAACCGACGCACCTGCCTCGCCTCGTCGGTCGGGCGCGGCTCGTGAAGCAGGTGACGGAACCGACCCAGTGCCAGCTCTTGTAGGGTAGAAACCGCTGCCGGATGGCGTAGCAGGCTCTTGGGGGTCATCAGCACCAGCGGGCGCGGATCCAGCGACAGCAGCTTCGCCTGTCGTCGAAGGATGTGGAAGTACTGGGCAGGCGTCGAGCAGTTTGCCACGATGATATTGTTCTCTGCGGCGAGCTGCAGGAACCGCTCCAAACGGGCACTGGAGTGCTCTGGACCCCTCCCCTCGTAGCCGTGCGGCAACAGCAACACCAGCCCGCTGCGCTGTCCCCACTTGGAACGACCCGATACGATGAACTGGTCGATAATCACCTGTGCCGAGTTGGCAAAATCGCCATACTGTGCCTCCCACAGCACCAGCGTGTTCTCTGCCTGCACACTGTAGCCGTATTCGAACCCCAGCACCGCCGCCTCCGAAAGGGGGCTGTCCCACACCTCAAACGATGCCCGCGCGGAGGGCAGGTGCTGCAGCAGGTTATACCGTTCGCCCGTTTCGACATCGTGCAGAACCAGATGCCGCTGGTTGAACGTCCCACGACTAACGTCTTGCCCTGTCAGGCGAATGGGCGTGCCCTCCGCCAGAATGGACGCGAAAGCGAGAATCTCCGCATGTGCCCAGTCTACCTTTCCCTCTGCCGTCAACGCCTCGCGTCGCATCGCGAACGGTTTCTGCAGTTTCGGGTGAAGGTGGAAGCCGTCCGGCATGTGAGTCACCTCCGTGTTCAGTCGCTGCAACAGTGCGGGGTTCACACCCGTATCGATGCGTTCCTCCACCTCCAGACTGCCCAGTCCGCCGAATTCACCGCCCGCTTCCAGTCCCGCCAGCGGTTTGCGGATATGGATTTCGACGTTTTCCGCCACCTTGCGCCTTAATGCGTGCAGGCGTTCGATAGCCTCTTGCAACATTCGGTCTGCCTCTTGCTGGGTGATGACCCCCTTTTGCACCAGCCGGCGCACCCACAGCTCACGCACGGTGGGATGCTGGGCGATGCGCGCATACATCTGCGGCTGGGTGAAGGCGGGTTCGTCGTTCTCGTTGTGCCCCCAGCGTCGATAACCTACCAGGTCAATAATCACATCTTTCAGGAATCGCTCGCGATAGGCGTGCGCCAGACGCACAGCGGTCAGACAGGCTTCGGGGTCATCAGCGTTCACGTGGATGACCGGCAGGTCGAAGCCTTTGGCAAGGTCGCTGGCATACTGGGTAGAACGTCCGTACTCCGAAGGGGTCGTGAACCCAATCTGGTTGTTCGCGATGATGTGCACCGTTCCACCCGTGCGGTAGCCGGGAAGGCGATAGAGGTTCAGCGTTTCGGCAACGATGCCCTGCGCGGGAAAAGCGGCATCGCCGTGTATCAGCACCGGCAGCGAGATGCGCTCATCCTGTTCGGGTGCGCCGGGGCGGTCGCGTTGCTCGCCACAGGCACGCGCCATGCCTTCCACCACCGGGTTCACCCACTCGAGATGACTGGGGTTGGGCGCAAGGTAGATGTCCATGCGCACCTGCTCGCCCTGCTGGAAGGCACGATAGCCGCCCAGATGGTACACCACATCTCCTGTCCAGCCCTCGTCGCTGCTGCCCGTATAGGCAACGCCCGGCGACTGTAGCGCACCCATAAACTCGGCGATAATCTGTTCATAGGGCTTGCCGAGAATATGTGCCAGCACGTTGAGCCGTCCACGGTGCGCCATGCCAATCAAGATGTAGCGCGTGCCGACGCGCGCCGCATCGGTGATGAGCTCGTCCAGCATGGGTATCATCATGCCCAGCCCTTCCAGCGAGAAGCGGATGTGACCGGGGAAGGCGCGGTGCAGAAAACGCTCCAGTGCCCCCACTTCGGTCAGGCGATGCAACAGTCCCTTCTCATCGATGGGGTCGTTCGGGGGGGCGTAACGGCGTGATTCCACCGCCTCTTCCCACCATTCTCGCTCCTCCGCCCGCTCCAGATGCTCGAACTCGTATCCCAGCGTGCCCTGGTACACGGCACGCAACCGCTGGATGACCGTCCATGCATTGGGGGCGTCGTGGCTGAGTACGCCTCCAACAACGTGCCCGGGCAGCGCACGCAGGTGCTGTTCGGTAATGCCATGCGTTTCCGGCTGCAGGGCGGCGTCTCCGGGAGGTGGCGTGCCCAGCGGGTCGAGCTGCGCCGCACGGTGTCCGTACGCACGGATGGCCCGCGCCAAAGACACCGCTCCCGCAATCACCCGACAATCTATGCCTGTGGATACGGCGGGACGCGCCTCCGTCACCGGAGGTGCCCCAAACCGCTGGAAAAGCTCGCGCAATGCCGGAGGCACCGATTGCGGTTCCCGCTGGTAGACCTCATAAAGCCCAGCAAGATAAGCCAGGTTTAGCGGAGACAAATCCTGCCAGGGCTGCCCGTTGGTTTTGCCTGTCATCGTCGTCCGTTCCTCCCTTGAACGCCCCATGCTATATCACTGCGGCGTGTGGTGGTCAATCGCTGACCAAGATACCCATCACCGGCGATGAGCGTTCCCTACTTCTTAAAATAATTATAACCTCTAGACTATTTTACCTGTTAGAATGACGCCGTTGCGATGACCAGCTGGTACACCTCTCCCACAGCGTCGGGAGAGGGGGACGTGGCTGAGAGCAAATCACACCCTGCCCACCTGCTGCCGATAGGCGCATAAATCCGCCAGCACGCACTGCTCGCAGCGGGGACGTTGTGCCTTGCAAACCTGCCTGCCGTGCCGGATGAGATGCACGTGAAAGGCGTAGATGTCTTCTTCGGGCACTATCTGCTGCAACAGGTCATGCGCCTTCGCCTCGCCCACCCGACGGTCGAAAAAACCCAGCCTCCACGAGACGCGAAACACATGGGTGTCCACCGGAATCACCGGTCTGCCCAGCGAGAAGCAAAGCACAATGGCTGCAGTTTTGGGACCGACGCCCGGCAGGCTGAGCAGGTAGCGGCGGGCGGATTCGGTGTCCACCTGCTGCAGGAAGTCGAGGCTCGGCGTGCCCCCGTTGCGCTCGGCGATGGCGCGCAATACCCCCTGAATGCGCGGCGCTTTGCTGCTGGCAAGCCCGCCGGGGCGGATGGTTTCCTCCACCAGCGCGGTGGGGGCTTCGATGACCGCCTCCCACGTGGGGAACCGCTCGCGCAGCTGCTGATACGCCCTGCCCGAGTTCACGTCGGACGTGTGCTGCGACAGGATGCACGCCACCAGCTCCTCCAGCGGGGGCATCCGCTGTTTCCAGACAGGACGCCCGTGCTGCGCGTCCAGCCGCCGTACCACCTCCCGCGCCAGTTCGGACGGGGATAACCTCTGCTCCATCCGCCTCCTCCCAACCGTTTTCGGCGTACATGGTACTGGGTGCGGCACGGCAAAATCAAGGGGGCAGAAAACACGGCTCGGCGGTATCTGCCTACCGCCTGCGCTGGTGTAGAGGGCGCAGGCAGACCACCGGCTCCCGCGCCAGCGCCTCGCGCAGGGGCGTCAGGTCGGGAAGCCCCAGCACCGCGCCGAGAGCATCATCGATGGCGCACCGGGTATCGTCCTGCGGCATCTGCGGCAGGGAGAGTAACGGCTGCTCCGCCAGCGCGTCAAAGGTCTGTGCCAGCCGCCGCAACTGCCCTTTCTTCAGCTGGCGCACGTCCAGCACCGGCATCGCGCTCAGCGTGGGCTTCTTGAACGCAACCCAAGCTCCCCTGGTCTCCGTTCGGTTGCCTATCGCTAACATCAAGCCTAGAGCGCTATTAAGCCACAGAGCAAGAGCTTTGGCAAAGTCCTGGCTAGCCAAATGGTCGTGAAGCCTGAAAGGCCACCACACGTTGCTAAGCACAGGCTCGGATATGAAAACAGCCACAAGCCTATGCGTGTTCAGCCACATGCGTTCGGCAACAAGCAGATTGCCTGCGCGTCTCCATAGTAACTGAGAGTCTCTCAATGGTCGTCCGGGACGTGCCTGCGAAAGGGGTAGCAAATAGGCATTCGGCTGTTGTACGAGGGTTTGCACCTCTTGTGCATCGTGCCCCCTAATGGCAGGATAGCCCGTGGGGGAGCTGGTGGCGTCCAGTACCTCGAAGCCATCATAGATGTCTCGCCTGTCCGGTCCCAATTCTCCCAGCTCGCCGAGTGGGCAGAGGGGCACGCTCGCGCCCTGCCATTCGCCGCGCTCCTGCAGGCTCCAGAGGGCGTGCCCCAGCTCGCCCTGTGCGAAGGCGCA
>Ga0209227_1000086_pt1 | contig 75067 bp, 49 predicted proteins | sample YNPBryantNP2012_FD_185815 | JGI IMG/M metagenome (GOLD analysis project Ga0209227, IMG submission 185815) | Anoxygenic and chlorotrophic microbial mat microbial communities from Yellowstone National Park, USA - YNP Bryant NP 2012 (SPAdes)... ...
AGGGGTGCGCCCCGGGAACCTCCGGGCGGGAGAAGCCGGGGCCGGCGGCGTAGGGGCGGGGTTTCCCCGCCCCTACGCCGGCCCGCCTCCAGGCAGGGGCTGCGCTCTCCCAAACCCTCCTGCGGGCGGGGGCGTGGGGAAACCCGGTTTCCCCACACCCCTCGCCGAGGGCGCATGTTCACGTTAGCCGTCCATGCGGCTTGCGCCGCACACCGACGGGATGAACATACTTCTTGGGAGGGCTACGCCCTCCCACACCCTCCCGCGGGCGGGGTATGGGGAAACCCGGTTTCCCCATACCCCTGCGTGAGAGCCAGGCCCTCCCGCGGGCGGGGGTGTGGGGGAACCTGGTTCCCCCATTTTCACGTCAGGGGCAGCCACGCCGCGTGCCGGTGATCGGGCGCTCATTGCGGCTGCCGCACCTGACAGGTCGGTTCGAGAGAAACCCTCATCCCGCGCCCATCAGCGCCAGGAGCACCCCGCCGGCGACCACGCTGGCGATCTGACCGGCGGCATTGGCGCCCATGGCGTGAAAGAGCAGAAAGTTCTCAAAATCTTCCTCGGTGGCGACGCGCTGCACCACCCGCGCCGCCATAGGAAAGGCGCTGATCCCCGCCGCGCCGATGATCGGGTTGATCCGCCCCATACTGAGCAGGCTCAGCAGTTTGCCGAACAACAGGCCGGCGGCGGTGTCAACGGCGAAGGCCAGCATGCCCAGGAGCAGGATCAGCAACGTGGTCAGGCGTAGAAACTCGACCCCTACCATCGTCGAGCCGATCGCGAGGCCGAGAAACAGGGTCACAATGTTGGTCAGTTCGTTCGAGGCGGCGCCGGTCAGGCGCTCGACCGCCCCTGACTCGCGCATCAGGTTGCCGAGCATGAGCGAGCCGATCAGGGGGATGGCGAACGGTACCAGCGTGCCGACCACGATCGTCGTGACTATCGGGAAGATGATGCGCGTGCGCTTGCTGATCGGGCGCTGGCTGTAGGGCATACGGATGGCGCGCTCGCGCCGATTGGTGAGCAAGCGGATCACCGGCGGCATGATCAGCGGCACGAGGGCCATGTAGCTGTAGGCCGCCACGGTGATCGGCCCGAGCAGATGGGGCGCCAGCAGGCTCGATACGTAGATCGATGTCGGGCCGTCAATCGCCCCGATGATGCCGATCGAGGCCGCCTCATTGGGCGTAAATCCCAGCGCCAGCGCCAGCAGCAGGGTGGCAAAGATGCCAAACTGCCCCGCCGCTCCCAGCAGCACCATCCGCGGGTTCTCGAGCAGCGGCCCGAAGTCGGTCAGTGCGCCGATGCCGATGAAGATCAGCAGCGGGAACAACTCGTTCTCGATCCCGGCGCGGTAGAGCACGCTCAGCATGCCCTCTTCGCCCAGCATCGGCGAGAGGGGCAGATTGGCCAGCATCGCGCCGGCGGCGATGGGCAGCAGCAACAGCGGCTCGTAGCCCCGTACAATCGCCAGGTAGAAGAGCAATCCGGCCACGCCGAGCATCACCAGGCTCTGCCAGGTGAGGTTCAGGGGACCCTGCGTGAGGCGGAGGAAGAACTCGGCGTTCATCGGCCCTCCGCGGCAAAGCGGACCAGGGGCTCGCCGTGGCCCACCGTCTGGCCGGGTGTCACCAGCACCTCGGACACCTCGCCATCGCCCGGTGCGCGGATGAGGTTCTGCATCTTCATCGCCTCCAGCACAAGCACCGGATCGCCGCGCCGCACCGTCTGGCCGGCCGAAACCTCGATGCGCAACACCGTGCCTGGCATGGGCGCCGTCAGCAATGCGACCCCCGAGGTTGCCGGGGCTGGCGAGGCAGGCGCGACCTGCTCCTCCGCGGGCGGCCAGGGAGGTTGTATCTCTGCCGGAGCCCCCTCAGCGAGGGGTTCCAGGGTTACCTCGTACTGCTTCCCTTCCAGCGTCACCTGGTAGCGCTCCGGTCCCAGCGTTTCTACGGCAAGCTCAAAATCCCGCCCGCTGACGGTTAGCCGGTAGCGTCGCATGCTATCCCCTCCTCCGCTGCGCCGCGCGCAGCGTCTGCCTGACGCGTCCGGCGGCAACCCAGCGACTGAGCGCTGCCGGGCCTTCGGGCGGAGCGGGTCCGGTTTCCCGCCCGTGCGGCTGCTCCTGGCTCGCGTGCGCCAGCACCGCCACCGCGATGGCCACCAGGGCCTCGGGGGCAAGTTCCTCGACGCCGGCCCCGTGTACCCGCACTCCGGGCGCCGCGGTGACCTCCTCGGGCGCCGCGGTTGCGCCTCCGGACGCCGCGGGGGGAGCGCGCCGTCGCCCGTCCAGCCACACCAGCAGCGCCAGCAAGCCCCACAGCAGCGCCAGCAAGGCGAACACCAGGCTCATGCCGTAGATGGTTATCTGGATGCCGAACCAGAGATCTTTCATAGGTTTGCGAACCGGCTCTTGCAACGAGACTTCTCCGTGGAGGGGATCTCGGTGGGGCTTCGCCCCGCCGAAAGCCCCGTTCCGGTGCGGCGCGGCTTCGCCCCGCTCCACCGGAACGGGCAATCCTGCCGGGGCCACACGCTCCAGCAACCCTCGCCGAGACGAAGTCTCGTTGATGCTTTTGCTGTGGAGCCTTTACCGGTTGGGGGAGGTGCGGAGGACGCCGTCCTCGGCGATCCCGTCGGTCCGCCCGCGGCGGGTGCGCCCCCCGGCGCAGCCAGCAGGAGTCCGCCGCCGCGGGCGGAACGGGGGGCGGGGACGCGCAGCCTCCCGTGCCCCGCCCACGGGAACGTAGGGTGGAGCATAGCTGATCCTGGAATTTCACGAGGGATACAAACCGTGCTTCCGCGCCGGGTTCTGCTGCACCTTGGTGCGCAGGATCTCCAGGGCGCGGATGAGGCGCGGGCGCGTTTCGCGTGGCTCGATAACCTCGTCAATCTGGCCCAGATCGGCGGCATGGTAGGGATTGAAGAAGCGGTCGCGGTACTCGGCGACGAACTGCTGCTCCAACGCCGCCGGATCGGCGGCGCGCTGCAACTCCTCGCGCCAGAGCACCCGCGCCGCCCCTTCGGCGCCCATCACCGCGATCTGCGCCGTCGGCCAGGCGAAATTCATGTCCGAACGCATCTGCTTGCTGCTCAGAGCAATGTAGGCCCCGCCAATCGCCTTCCGCACGATCACCGAGAGCTTGGGCACGGTCGCCCCGGCATAGGCGTAGATGATCTTCGCGCCGTGGCGGATCACCCCGCCGTACTCCTGCTCGATCCCCGGCAGGTAGCCCGGACAGTCCACCAGCGTGACGACCGGCAGGTTATAGGCGTCACACATCCGCACAAAGCGGGCGATCTTGTCGGAAGAATTGATGTCCAGCACCCCCGCCAGCACCGCCGGATTATTGGCGACAATGCCCACGGCATAGCCACCCAGGCGGGCGAAGCCAATGATGGCATTGGCGGCGTAGGCGGGCTGCAACTCTAGAAAGCTCTCCCGGTCAACGATCCGCTCGATCACCAGGTGCATATCGTAGCTGATGCGCTCGTCCGCGGGCACCAGCGTGTTGAGCGTCGGGTCCATGCGCTCAGGCGCATCATCGGAGGGCTGGTAGGGCGGATCGTCGGCGTTGTTCTGCGGCAGGTAGCTCAACAAGGCTTTGACCAGATCCAGGGCCGCGCCCTCGGTATCAGCCACCAGATGGGCCACCCCGCTCCGTTCGTGGTGCACATCGGCTCCACCAAGTTGCTGCACCGTCACCTCGCGGCCCGAGACGGCGCGGATCACTTCGGGACCGGTGAGGAACATGTACCCTACATCGCGGGCCATGATCACGAAATCGGTGAGGGCGGGGGAGTAGACCGCGCCGCCCGCGCAGGGGCCGAGGATGAGCGAGATCTGCGGCACCACGCCCGAGGCGAGCACGTTTCGTAGGAAGACCTCACCGTAGGCCGCCAGCGACCGCACCCCCTCCTGGATACGCGCTCCGCCCGAGTCGTTCAACCCGATGATCGGAATGCCGCTCTCGGTCGCCAGATCCATCAGGCGAGTGATCTTCTGCGCCTGCACCTCGGAGAACGAGCCGCCCAGGACGGTGAAATCCTGGGCGTAGACGGCCACCCGCCGGCCGTTGATGGCGCCGAAGCCGGTCACCACGCCGTCGCCGGGATAGCGCCGGGTTGCCAGCCCGTAGTCGCTGACCTGGTGCCGGGCCAGGCTCCCAAGCTCCTGGAACGAATCAGGATCGAGCAGCCGCGCGAGGCGCTCCCGTGCGGTCCCCTTCCCACGGGCGTGCTGTTGCGCGATGCGCTCCGGGCCGCCCCCGAGCAAGGCCGCCTCGCGCAGGGCGCGCAGGCGCTCCAGATGCTCCTCTGCCATACGCGTCTCCCCCTACTCCCTGCCCGGCGCATCGTCTCCGGCCAGGCGCACCAGGTTCACCGAGGCGTCAACCATCAACTCGCCGAGGCCCGCGAAGCGCACCCGCAGGATCTCGCGCCCGTCTTCGACCCGGCTCGACACCACCGTGCCAGAACCGTGGGGCACGCAGACGATCCTATCGCCAGGGCGGAAGCGCGGCTCGCCGCCCGACGCCGGCTTCGGCGCCCGCGGCGCGCCCCCTTCCTGGCGCCGCTCGCGCATGGCGCGCAGACGCGCCGCCAGTTCGGCGGGATCGACCGGGACGGGGGCGGCAGCCTCCTCGCCGGAGGCGCTCCCTGGCGGAGGCGGCTGGCGTTGCTCCGCGGGCGGCTCCGGCGGCGGTGGCGCGGGTGGGGCCTTGCGCCGCGCCGGGCGACCCTCCCGCGACGAGGGCGACTCGCGCCGTCGCGTGGAAGGTGGCTGATCCGCTGACGCCGATCCGTCCGACGTGGTGGCGCCTGCGCGGGCCGCCTTGCGCCGCGGCGGGGGCGCCTCCGGCGCCGGGGGAGCTAGCGGCTCGCGCCAGGCCAGCGACGGCTCCACCGGGGCGGGCGGAGTGAGCGGCTCTGCGTGGCGGGGCGCTTCGCGTCGCAGGGGCAGCGGCTCGGGCGTGACCAGTTCCCGGGGTCGCTCAAGCGGCGCCGGCGCCACTCCCCCGAGCAGTGCCAGCATCCAGTCCATATCGGCGCGGGCCAGCGACTTCAGCAACGGATCGGCGCGCCCATCGAGCGCCACCGCGTAAGCGGTCGGCAGAACGCGTTCGAGGGCCTCGAAGAGCCAGGCGCTCAGACCATTGCCTCCCGGCTGGGCATCCACGAAGTAGATCCGCCGCGCTTCGGCGTCACAGGCCGGCACGAGATCGCTGACGCTGGCGAGGGTGAGCAGCGGGAGCGCGGCCACCAGCGACCAGCCCACCAGTTGCCGTTCGGCGTTGAGGGCCATGGGTAGATCGATCCACAGCGCCGGGGCGCTCCAGCGGGCCGCCAGGGGCTGCGCGAAGCGCTCCTCCCGCGCCGCGGTGTCGGGGCCGACCTCTTGAAAGCCGTAGACCTCTTCATCCACCACCACCCGGCCCCAGGCCACGCTCTGCCCACGGATCAGCCGCTGGTCGAGGCGATCGCGCACCTGTACCGCACAGCGGCGCATCGGAAGCGCGCGACGCGCCTCGGGCAACTCGTGCAGGGTAAGGCTCAGGCGGCTGTCGTCGCGCTCGCGCACCCGGTAGCCGCCGCGCAGGGGCGGCAGGGCCGCGCCGGGAAAGCCCCAGCGGTCGAAGGCATCCAGGCCCAGCGTCCCCAGGGCGGCGCCCCGCTCGTCGCGGATGCTGACCGGCGCGGTAGCCGCGGCCTGCGGATCAAAGTCGGCGTACGCTTCCCGAGCCGCCGGGCCGGGCTGCCACAGTGGCTCGGCATCGGGGAGTTGCACCAGTGACCCGTTGCGTTCCAGGCGCTCGACCAGCGACTCCACCCCCCAGGCGGCCACCTCCGCCGCGCTCAGCGGATACTCCGAGGCCGCGCAGACCAGGTGCTGCGCCTCCACATAGGCATTGGCCGGGGCGGCGATCCAGTGCGGCAGCGTTTCGACGAGCGGGACGGGTTTGTCGTCAACTTCGGCCCCGGCGGGTTGGCCGCGCTCGCACAGCCGCGCCAGGGTGCGTTCGGCCGGCTCATCGCCGAGCAGCAGAACCGTGAGGGCCGCGCTTTCCAGGCATGATTGCAGACTGGCGGCGGCACGGTCAATTCCGCAAATGATCTGCGCCTCCGCCGCCTGGGGGGCGGCGCCAACGCTCACCTCGGGCAGATCCGGGCCGAGCAACCGGCGCGCCAGCGGAACCTCGAACGGCGCGGTGATGATGTGCACGCGCGCGCGGGCGTGCGCCAGACCCAGGGCCAGCGCCGCCGCCTCGCGCATCCGCTCGGCCGGGGCGCGCCAGAGGGCCAGCGCGGCCGCCGGTCGCGGCGTGTCATCGACGGCGATCACGCGCCAGGCATCGCCGCTGATTGCCGCCAGGGCCTCGGCGGCCCCCTGTACCGGAGCGACCGTCGCCACCAGCCGGAGCGGTGGCTCTCCGCCGGCGAGCCGCCGCGCCCGTGTGAGCAACCCGGCCAGATGGATGGCCGCAAGCCCGGTATAACGCTGCGCATCGGTAAGCGCGATGAGACCCAGCCGGGCCCAGAACGTGGCCCAGGCCCGCCCGTGGAAGCGCAGCAGGCGTTCATGGAGGGTCATGGGCGTGGTGATGACCACCCGGGCGCTCGACGGCGCCCGCGACGCGGCGCCCCGGGCCACCTCCACCCGCAGGGTGGGGCTCACCTCGCGGAGCAGCCGCTCAAGGGCGACGCGCTGTTCCTCGCCGGCCGCCTCGTCGGGCGCGAGCACCAGCGCCGTGCCCGGCCCGGCCTCGCGCAACCAGCCGGCCACCAGGAGCGGCAGCGTGCGCCGGGCCGGCGGGCCGCCGAGCAGCGCCACCGGCTCGCCGCGGCGCAACGCCGACAGGGCCGGAGCCTGGTGCGGGCGGAACGGCTCACCGGTGACCACCACCCAGGCCTGCTCCAGCCGCGCCTCAACCGGCAGATGGCTCACCCGCGCACCCTCACGGGCAGGAAATCTGCGCATGGCGATCAGCGGGGCAGCCTCACGGCCCCGCTGCCGGGCCAGGGTGTGGAGAACTTCGATCAGGTCGTCCATGACAGGCGTCGGTGATCCCGCGCGCGTTATGACGACCATTGTAGCACAGGCGAATCTCGCAGGGGCATGGTGAAACCTGGGTTCCCTCTTCCCCCGATCGAGGCGGCGCGCGCCGTGCATGGCCTGCTCCTCGGCTTCCTCGCCGGCGGCGAGCGCTACCCTCGCCGCCCCAGCCAGGCGATGAGCTTGCGCAACTCTACCAGCCAGAGCACGCTGCTGGCCACCCCCAGGCAGATCAGCCAGTCGTTCAGGCTCAGCGGCACGGTGTGGAAGGCCCGCTGCAAGCCGGGCAGATAGACGACCAGCACCTGTAGCGCGAATGACAGCGCCAGCGCGCCCCACAACCAGGGGTTGCGGAACAGATGGTAGAAGGCGCTTCGCTCATCCGAGCGCGCGTTGAGCACATTGAACAACTGGAACAACACCAGGGTAGAGAAGGCCATGGTCTGGGCATAGGCCAGGCTCCCTGTTCCGGCAATCAGGCCGCCGGGCAAGGCCATGTCCATCACCGCCAGGGTGCCGGTGGCCATCATCAAGCCTACGAACACGATGTTGAACCACATCTGGCCGGTGATCACCGGGACGCGCGGATCGCGCGGAGGGCGCTCCATCACCCGCGGGTCGGCCGGTTCGAGACCCAGGGCCAGGGCCGGCGCGGCGTCGGTCAGCAGGTTGATCCAGAGGATCTGGGTGGCGAGCAGGGGCACCACCAGCAGCGTTCCCTCGCCGGGCGTCAGACCGATGACGGCCGCCAGGGTCACTCCGCCGAACATCGTCAACACTTCGCCGATATTTGAAGATAGCAGGTAGCGCAGAAACTTCTGAATGTTGGCAAAGATCGAGCGGCCCTCTTCCACCGCCGCGACGATCGAGGCAAAATTGTCGTCGGTGAGGATCATGTCCGCGGCGCCCTTGCTCACATCGGTGCCGGTGATGCCCATCGCCACGCCGATGTCCGCTGCCTTGAGCGCCGGGGCGTCGTTGACCCCGTCGCCGGTCATGGCCACGATGGCCCCGTCGGCCTTCAGCGCCCGCACCAGGCGCAGCTTGTGTTCCGGGGCCACGCGCGCGAAGACCGAACACTCGCCCAGGACGCCCCGCAACTCCGCATCGTCCATCTGCTGGAGGGCGCCGCCGGTCACGGTCGGTTGGCCGGGTGCGGCGATGCCCGCCTCGGCGGCGATCGCGGCGGCGGTGCGTGGATGATCGCCCGTGATCATGATCGGGCGGATGCCCGCCCGCTTCGCCTGCATCACCGATGGGCGCGCCTCGGGGCGCAGCGGGTCAATCAGCCCCAGCACGCCCAGGAAGACCAGTGAGCGCTCGACCTCCTCGCTGATCTGGCCGCTGGCCGCGTCGCGGGCCAGGGTGCGGTAGGCCACGCCGAGGGTGCGGAGGGCCTGGTCGGCCAGTTCCTCGACACAGGCCAGGATCTCGCGCCGGCGCTCCTCGGTCAGCGGGCGCACCTCCCCATCCAGGCCGACACGTTCGTAGTCGCAGCGGGCCAGGAGCACATCGGGCGCCCCTTTGGTGAAGATGATCAGCCGCTCCTTCTCCTGGTCAACGTGGGCCGTGCTCATCAACTTGCGCTCGGAGGTGAAGGGCGCCTCGGCCACGCGCGGAAAGCGCTCGTCCAGCTCCGCCTCGGTCAGGCCCACACGGCGCGCCGCCACCAGCAAGGCGCCCTCGGTCGAATCGCCGCGAACGACCAGGCGCCCGTTCTCCTCGACCAGCCGCGCATTGTTGGCCATATGGGCCGCGCGCAGCGCCTTGCGCACCTCTTCGCGCAGCGCCGGATCGGTCACGGGCCGGCCGTCCATGCTCAGCGTTCCCTCCGGCCCCGCGCCTTCCGCGGCGAGATCCACCCGGCCGCTGGGAGTTACCACTGCCCGCACGGTCATTTCGTTGCGCGTGAGCGTGCCGGTCTTATCCGTGCAGATCACCGTGGTCGAGCCGAGCGTTTCGACCGACGAGAGCGTGCGGACGATCACGTTGCGCCGGGCCATACGCTGCATGCCGAGGGAGAGCACGATAGTGGTAATCGCCGTCAGACCCTCGGGCACGGCCGCGACCGCCAGGCTGACCCCCAGGATCAGCACATCCACCAGATCACTCAGGTGCCGGGCGCCGCTAACGAGGATCAACGTCAGGCTTATCACCACGGCGATGGCGATCACTGCGCCGCCAAGCAAGCGGCCCACCCGCGCCAGTTCCTTCTGTAATGGCGTTGGTTCACTCTCGGTTTGTTGCAGGCTGCCGGCGATCTTGCCGATCTCGCTGCGCGGGCCGGTGGCGGTTACCACGGCGCGACCCCGGCCCGAAGCCACCGCCGTGCCGCTGAAGAGCATATTGTGGCGGTCGGGGATGGTCACCTCGGCGGTGATGGGGGCGCTATCCTTGCTGACGCTGGCGCTCTCGCCGGTCAGCACCGCCTCGGCGACCCGCAGGGCGATCGACTCGATGAGCCGGGCATCGGCGGGCACGGTGTCGCCCTCCTCGATCAGCAGAATATCGCCAGGGACCACCTCGGCGGCAGGAATGGCCTGCGGGCGCCCGTCGCGCAGCACGCGGGCCTGGGGCGCGGCCATGGCGCGGAGGGCCGCCACGGCTTGCTCGGCGCGGCTCTCCTGCACGAAGCCCAGGATACCGTTCAGCAGCACAATGGCCAGGATGGTCAGGGCCTCGAAGGGAAGCGTATCGGCCCGCTCGATCAGCCAGACCACAAACGAGATCAGCGTGGCCGCCAGGAGTAAGCCGGTCAGCGGATCGCGAAACTGCCCCAGAAAACGCAGCCAGCGGGGGGGCGGCGGGGCCGCGGGCAACTCGTTGCGCCCGTAGCGCTCGAGGCGCGCCTGGGCCTCGGCAGGGTCCAGCCCGCGTGCCGGGTCAACCCCCAGCGTAGCGAGCGCCTCGGCCACCGGGCGCTGATAGGCCCGTTCCAGTTCCTCGATCCTCATCATTGCTCCGCTCTGTCGCGCGCTCCGTACCTCCTGTCAAATACAGGAGGTGCGCGGTCGCCTTCCGGCGGGGAGGGGGGCTGAAGCGCCGCACCCGCTTATGCGCCAGGTATTGGCCCTAAGCGCAGCCCTCCCAGACCTTCCCACGGGTGGGGGGATGGGGAAACCAGGTTTCCCCATCCCCCTGCTCAAAGGCTGCGCCCTCCCAGACCTTCCCACGGGTGGGGGGATGGGGAAACCAGGTTTCCCCATCCCCCTCTTCGAGAGCCTATGTTCACGTTAGCCGTCCATGCGGCTCCGCCGCACACTGACAGGATGAACATACTTCTTGGGAGGGCGCAGCCCTCCCAAACCCTCCCACCGGGTGGGGTAATGGGGAAACCCGGTTTCCCCATCCCCCTGCTCCAGCAGCCTATGTTCACGTTAGTTTGACCGTTGCTCCGTACCTCCACACCTCCACACCTCCACAGAACCGATCTGGAGCGCTGAGGAGCTGTGACGCTGAAGGCTGGATTGTCACGGGCGTTTGAACCACACCTACGCCACACCCTGGCCATGCACCCGTCGCACCGTCACGCGCACCGAGGCGCGCGGGGCATCGGGGCGCCGGGCCAGCCACTCCTCCACCCGTTCCGGGCCCAGGTAGCGCAGCGCCAGCCGGCGGCGCAACTCCGGGTCCGCCGGTTCAACCACGGCAACCCCGCTCAGCGAGAGGTAGCGCACCCCGTCTTCGATCGTCACCGCGATGGTCGGATTGCGGCGCAGGTTGCGCGCCTTGACGCTCTCGGCGCCGATGCTGAAGCGGATCTGCTCCCCCTCCAGTACATACCAGACGACCGTCTGGTGAATGCTGCCATCGGCGTTGAGCGTGCCGATGACCGCGTAGTGCCGTCCCTCGAGAAACTCCCGTTGCCGCTCCGTCAGAAGCATTGCCGCTCCCTCCATCCGGTCCTGAACGATGGACGCGCTGTATTGTACCCCGAAACGGTGGAGGGGCGTGGGGCAACCAGGTTGCGCCGCGCCCCTCCACCGGCCCGGAGGGGCGCCAACTGTGTCTCCGGCATGGGCGGAGCGAACCGAGGGGCCTCCGAATTGTGAACAAACGTACTACCGCGCCGCAATGCGTTAGATTGCCTGTTTCTTCACCGCAGAGGGGTTGACTTTAACCGTTGCATAATGCTATAGTAACAGCGGCAAAGTGAATGGGGTGCCACGTTCGCGTCCCTCCAAGGTGTGAGTCGAAATGGGGTTTGAGTTGTCAGGCTCGGCCCCATCTTCTTGCCAGCAACGACACACCCGGTTGGCGCGAAGGGCCTGAGCGATCCAGAACCCGCTCCGGCCCTATTACGTTCCCATCGTTCGCTACGCAGGATATTCGTATCCCGAAGGACAGAGTAGCGAGTTTTGGCAAGCAGCAGACCATTGTATTCAATGGAAAAGGCAGGAAACGCTTGACAGTGGGTGTATTATGTTCATTACACCGGGGCGCGGCGCAGGGCCGTCAGGCGTGCCTGAGGACGAGGATGGTACCGCAGAAGAATGCATCCACACAGGAGTCGGGGCCGATGAGTGAGCAGTTGCTTGAGCTGGCGCGGCAGCGTGGTTTTGTGACCTACGGCGATATTCTTGAAGCCTATCCGCAACCGGAGCTGCACGTCACCGAGGTCGATCAGCTCTATGCTCGCCTGCAGGCGGAGGGCATCAAGGTGGTTGAGTCGGCCGCCGATGTTGAGCAGAACTCTGGCCACGGCGAAGAGGAATCACTCAGCGAATTGCCTGATCTCGCCGAGATCGCCTTCGATGATCCGGTGCGGATGTACCTCCAGGAGATCGGCCAGGTGCCCCTGCTGACCGCGGAGCAGGAGGTCGAACTGGCCCAGGCGATGGAAGCGGGCGATCTGGCCCGCCAGCGGCTCGAACGTGAGGAGTACGAGCATGGTCACGAGAAGGCCGTCCTCGAACGGGCCTTCGCCAGGGGCCAGGAGGCGCGCCAGCATCTGATCCAGGCCAATCTGCGTCTGGTGGTCTCGATCGCCAAGAAGTATACCTCCTATGGCCTGACCATGATGGATCTGGTCCAGGAAGGCAACATCGGCCTGATGCGCGCGGTTGAGAAGTTCGATTATAAGAAGGGCCATAAGTTCAGCACCTACGCTACCTGGTGGATCCGCCAGGCGATTACTCGCGCCATCGCCGACCAGAGCCGCACCATTCGCCTCCCCGTGCATATGGGCGAGGCGATCAGCCAGGTCAAGCGCACCAGCCATAAGCTCCAACAGTCGATGCAGCGCGAGCCGACGCCCGAAGAGATCGCCGAGGCTATGGGCATCAGCGCCGGTAAGGTGCGGCGCACCCTCGAGGCAAGTATGCATCCCCTCTCGCTCGAGATGCCGGTGGGCCAGGAGGGCGAGGGCCGCATGGGCGATTTTATCGAGGACGAGCGTATCTCCACCCCCGCTGAGGCTGCCGCTGCTTCGATGCTCCGCGAGCAGATCGAAGAAGTGCTCCAAAAGCTCCCCGAACGCGAGCGCAAGATTATTCAGTTGCGCTATGGCCTCAAAGATGGGCGCTATCGCACCCTTGAAGAGGTCGGCGTTGAGTTCGGCATCACCCGCGAACGCATTCGCCAGATCGAGGCCGTTGCCTTGCGTAAGCTGCGCCATCCCCATCTGGGCAAGAAGCTGCGCGGTTACCTCGATTGAGGCCTTCCTCAGGCATGGTTCCAACGCGATTGGCCGTTTCAAAACAGTCCCTTGCAGAGGGGTGTGGGGAAACCGGGTTTCCCCACACCCCCCCCGCGGGAGGATTCGGGAGGGTTGTGCCCTCCCAAATCCTCCCACTGGCTGAGGGGATGCGGCCTCTCCCCCCGCGCCGCGCCTGATGTACTTCAGGGCATAATGGTCCGGCTATGCCAACCCCCGGCTGCGCCTGCGCTGCTGGCCCTGCTGACGCTGGTCCTGCTCCTTGCCGGCGCGCTGGTCGCCAACCCCGGTGTTGACCTGAGCGCCGCTGATCCGGCGGCGCGTCGGGTGCTGGTCCGCTTTCACGGCCTCGAGCGGAATGCAACCGACACGTACCGCTGGAGCGAGCCCCTCTCCGCCCTCGTGCTCTTCGGCTTCGATGGGCGCCCGGCGATCCTCAGCCTGCGCCTCGCCGCGCCCCGCCCCCCCCAGAGCGCTCCGGTCGTGGTGCAGGTGCGGCGCGATGATCGGCCCCTGGGCGCCTTCGTAGCCGCCGGCGACTGGCGACGCTATCACTTGCTCACCCCGACCGATCCCATCGGCGAGAGTGCCCTGGTGCTGCAAACCAGCCCGTTCACGCCCCCTGGCGACCCCCGCGAGCTTGGCCTGGCCCTGAGCAGCGCGCGCGCCACACCGGCCACGACCGGGCCGCTGGCGCCCCCCGCGCGGGCGCTGTACCTCCTCGCCCTGCCGCTCATCGGCTGGTTGCTGCTCACCCGCCTGGGGACGCCCGCACCCCTGGCGCTGGCGTGCGGCGCGCTGCTGGCCCTGCTGGCCGGCTGGGCCATGGCCTTCCCAACCGCCGCGGGCTACTGGCTGCCTACCCTCGGCTGGCCCTGGTGGCCGTTGCTGCCGTTGGCACTCCTGGCGGCCTGGCCCTGGCTCGGGGCCGGCCTGGCCGCCACCCGCGCCCGTCTTGCGCGCCGCCCTGCTATCGGCTGGGCCGGCCTGGCCGTGGCTCTGATCGCCCTCGGCCTGATGCGCCTCGGCCTGTCGCCGCTCCCGGGGATCGCCCTGCTCGTCGCCGGCGTGTGGGCAGGTCTCGCCCCGCTGGCCGGGCGCGCCGACACGCTCGCCGGGGAGCGCCTCACGCGCCGCTGGCCCCTCGCCCTGGCGCTGATCGTGCTGCTGGCCATCGGTTTGCGCTGCGTGAACCTGGATGGGCAGCCCGCAGGACTCTGGCGCGATGAGTCGCGCCACGGGTTGCAGGCGCTGCGGATCTGGAGCGATCCGGGCTACCGCCCGATCTACGTCGTCGTCGGGGCCGACCTGCCGGCGCTGCTCTTCTACCTGATGGCGCCGGTGCTGGGCCTGTTCGGCCCGCACGCCTGGAGCGCGCGCCTGGTAAGCGCCCTGGCCGGCGCCCTCACCCCGCTCGCGCTCTTCTGGGCCGCCGGCCCGCTCATCGGCCGGCGCGCGGCGCTCTTCGCCGCGGCGCTAGTGGCCTGGGCCTCCTGGAGCCTGAGTATGAGTCGCTGGGCCTTTCCTGCCACTCTCGACCATCTGCTGGTGCTGGGGGCGGTGGGCTTCCTCTGGCGTGGCCTCGCGCCCCCGGAGGAAGCGCTCGGCGCGCCGCGCCGGGTGGCGTTCCTGGCGGCGGCGGGCGCGCTCGGCGGCCTCGCGGTGTACACCTACCACACCGGGCGCGTCGCGCCCCTGGCCCTGGCGACGGTGGCGGCGATCCGCCTGGGGGCCTCGGCGCCGGCATGGCGGCGGGCGCTGCCCGGTCTGGTCGTCGCAGCCCTGGCGGGCGCGTTGATCGTCGCGCCCCTGGCGCTGTACATTGTGAACGACCAGCAGGGCTACAACCGGCGGGTGGGCCGGGTCTCGGTGCTCGATAGCGGCAATCTGACCACCCGCGCGCCCGCGGGGCTGATCCTCGGCAATCTGGAGCGCTACCTGCTGATGTTCCACGTTCGCGGCGATTTCAACGGGCGCCACCACATGCCCGACGCGCCGATGCTCGACCCCGTGGCCGGGCTGTTGCTGGCCGCGGGCGCCGGTCTGGCCCTGCCGCTGATGCGGCGGCGCGCGGGCGTAGCCGCGGTCCTGGCCCTGGGGGCGATCTATCTGATCCCCGGCGTGTTCAGCGGCAACGCGCCCCACGCGATGCGCTCCCTGGGCACGCTGGCCCCGGCGGCCATGCTGGCCGGCCTGGGACTGGCGGCCCTGGCCCCGCCGGGACGCGCTGCCATCTGGGCGGTGGCCCTGCTGGCCAGTCTGAGTTTTAATGCCTGGCTCTACTTCGGCGTGATGCGCCTGGAGCCGCGGGTCTACCATGAGTTCGACATGGTGGAGACGGCGATGGGGCGCGTTGCGGCGGCCCCCGCGGCAAGCGCCGACGCCGGGCTGCGGAGCGTGCGGGTTCTGCTTCCCCAGGAGTGGTTGAGCGCCGACACGGTGCGTTTCCTGACCTGGGGCGCGCCGCCCGAGGCGTACACCGGCGCGCCCATCTCCGGCGACGGGCCGGCCCTGCTGCTGCTGCCGGGCGACGCCAGCCCCGCCGAACAGGCCGCCGCCCTGGATGCCCTCGGCCCCGCAGCCGCTCCGCTTGGCCCGCTCGCTACCTCTCCCGACGGGGCCCGAGCGCTGGTTCTGGCCTTTGCCCGCGGCGAGGCCGCGGTGAGGCTGGCGCGCAGCGCGCCCTGACAATTCCTGTCAGCGTTGCCCACATCCGGCCGTGGAAGAACGCGCAAGACGTTTCGTCACCCCCGCGGTAGCCCCACCCCTTGACGCCAGGCCGCGGGAGTGCTATACTCGCCGCAACCTTGTTTCAACTATCAAAACAAAGTTCCAGTGAACGGAACAACGCCAGGGACGGCGCTCGCTGTCCCCTGATACGCCGGGTCAGGGATGATGCCGGCGTTGACGGCGAATATCCCCTACGAGTAGTGATGAGCGGTTCTCTTACGCTATGATGGAAGGAGGAACAGGCCGTGAGTGGCAAACTGTCGGCTGTCAAGAGACTCGTGGGGTTGCTGACCCTGGCTCTCATCACGGCGCTGGCCGGCTGTGGTGGCGCGCCAACCGGGCAGGCGCCCGCATCCCCCCCATCCGCAGCGACCGGACAAACTCCTGCAACCCCGCCGACTGCCGGGTCTTCTACCGCACCCACACGCATCAAGATCGGGGTCATTTACCCGCTGAGCGGCCCCCAGGCGCAGACGGGCAATGATATGAAGGCGGCCATCGAACTGGCGGTGGCAATTATCAACCAGGACATGGGTGATCTCCCGTTCGCCCTGGCCCCAGGCGCGGGCCTGCCCAATCTCGGCGGCGCGACCATCGAGGTCATCTTCGGCGACTCACAGGCGAAGGCTGACATTGGCCAGTCAGAGGCTGAGCGACTGCTTAACGAGGGCGTCGTGGCGCTCTACGGCGCATACAACAGCGCCGTGACCAAGACGGCGAGCAGTGTTGCCGAACGCGCCGGCATACCCTTTGTCAACGGGGCCTCATCGTCGCCGGATCTGACCGAGCGCGGCTACCGCTGGTTTTTCCGCACCTCCCCTACCGACCTCGATTTCTCACGGGTCATGTTTGCCTTCCTCAAAGCGTTTCAGGAGCGCGAGCGTGTAACCCTCAACGGGGTCGCCCTGTTCTACGAAGACACCGACTTCGGCGTGAACAGCGCAACCGCGCAGCGGCGTTTCGCCGAGGAATATGGCATCCCCGTCCTGGGCGAAGTGAAGTATCGTTCAGGAAGCGCCGCACTGACCGGCGAGATCCAGCAGCTCAAGTCGTTCAACGCCGACGTGCTGCTACCGTCCTCATATGTCAACGATGCCATTCTGACCGTCAAAACGGCTCGGGAACTCGGCTTTGCGCCGAAGTTCATCATCGCCCAGAACGCCGGATACCTCGACAATGCCTTCCTGGAAACCAGCGGTGCTGATGCTGAGGGTATCCTCTCGCGCGCGGCCTATGCCGCGGACATCACCCAGGCCAAAGACCTGGCGGCGCGGATCGACCAGATGTATCAGCAAAGCCATGATCGCCCGCTTACCGACGCGCCCGCGCGCGCCTTTACCGGCTTCATGGCCCTGGCCGAGGCAATCAATCGCGCCGGTTCAACCGATCCTGAGGCGATCCGCTCTGCGCTTGCCGCTACGGATATTCCCGCCGACCAGTTGATCATGCCCTGGCAAGGGATCAAGTTTGATGAGAAAGGACAGAACATCCTCGGTCAGGCTATCCTGGTGCAACGCCAGAATGGGAAATATGTGACGGTCTATCCCTTTGAGTTTGCCTCGGCGGAGGTGCAATTCCCGGGCGTGGCCTGGGCCAATCGGTGATCGTTGTCGCTCGGTCGCGGGAGGGTTTGGAAGGGCCAGGCCCTCCCAAGAATAATATCGCATGGATGGCTGATACGCGATAGGTCAGCGACAGGGTTCGGCTCACCCATGCACCCGGTGGCGGCTCCGGGTGTGATTGGCAAAGCTGCACCCGTAGAAAAACCATAAAGCTCGTCACCCCCTGTCTGTTCGCTACAACCGCACGCTGAGCCGGGGCGGCGCGGGAGCAGAGAAGCACCAGACGAACCTGCCATGGATGCCACGCTTGTACAGGCGCTATTATCAGGTATCTTGATCGGGATGATTTACGCTCTGATCGCCGCAGGACTCTCACTGATCTTCGGGTTGATGGAGATCGTCAACTTTGCCCACGGTGAGTTTCTGATGCTGGCAATGTTTAGTTCATTCTGGATGTGGGAACTGTGGCGGCTTGATCCCCTGGTAAGCCTACCCATCACCACAGCCTTGATGTTCGGTGTTGGCGTGCTCACCAACCGGCTGCTGGTTATGCGTGTGCTCAATGCCCCGGCCCTGGCACAGATCTTTGCCACGTTTGGTCTGGGGCTCTTTTTGCGCGCCAGCGCTCAGTATTTCTGGACGGCCGATTTTCGCTCGGTTCGCGATCCCCTGCTCTCCCAGATAGGTGGAGGGAGGATCGCCCTCGGTGAGCACGTGTTTCTTGGGATTCCACAACTGGCAGCGGCGGTGATTGCCGCAGTCGCCTTTGCGTTGCTGGGCCTGTTCATAGGCCGGACGCGGCTCGGTCTGGCTCTGCAGGCTGTCGCTGAAGATCGCAGTACGGCGGCACTCATGGGAATCCCTGCCGGACGCATGTTCGATCTGGGGTGGGGCATTGCTGCGGCATGCGTCGGAGTTGCCGGGGCGGTTCTGGCCAGTTTCTACTACATCTATCCAAGTGTGGGCGTGATCTTCGCCCTGCTGGCCTACATTATTGTCGCGCTTGGCGGGTTCGGCAGTATCACGGGGGCGCTGGTCGCCGGTATCCTGGTGGGCCTGGTGGAAATTGTTGCGCCTCTGACATTGGGCATTCCACCGGCTTATAAGTACGCCCTGGTCTTCACGCTCTACCTGGTGGTTGTGTTGGTGCGGCCTCAAGGTCTGTTCGGGCGCTACTGAAAGATGTAACCATGCTCGACCGTCGCCTTCCTTCATTGCTCACCCTGACCATCCTTGTGGTCATGGTCAGCATGACCCTGATAGCCCCATTGGTAATCGACAACAACGTGTTCCGCCATACCCTGATCCTGGTCTGCATCTATGCCGCGCTGGCCCAGGCGTGGAACATCCTGGGCGGCTTTGGCGGGCAGATTTCTCTGGGTAATGCGATTTTTTTCGGGGTCGGCGCCTATATCTCCTCTCTGTTGCTGGTGCGCGCCCAGATTTCGCCGTGGCTGGGCGCCATCGCAGGAATCGGGCTGGCAGTGCTTCTGGCTCTGCTGATCGGCTATCCGGTGTTCCGTCTCGCCGGTCATTACCTGGCGATTGCCACCATCGCCCTGGCAGAAATTGCCCTGGTGGTGTTTCAAAATCTGGAATTTGTGGGCGGCGCGGCAGGGATTTCGCTGCCAATTGTGCGCGACGCCCAGGGGCGCCCAACTGATTCATGGTGGATGATGCAGTTTAACAGCAGTAAATTGCCGTATATCTATCTGGCCCTGGGACTGCTGGGCCTGGTACAGATAGTGGCCACGGTGATCGACCGCTCCTGGATGGGGTACTACCTGCGGGCCATCAAGAACGATCAGACTGCCGCCGCGGCAATTGGCGTGCCAGTGGCGCGCTATAAACTGTTCGCGCTGCTGATCAGCGCGGCCTGTACGGCTCTGGCTGGCGCCCTGTATGCTCAATACCTGCTGTTTATCGATCCAGAAACCGTGTTTGGTCTGTCGCTCTCGGTGTTGATTGCCCTGGTAGCGATTCTGGGTGGCGCCGGTAGCCTATGGGGCCCGCTCCTGGGCGCAGGGGTGCTGATCCCCCTTGCAGAAGTGACCCGTAGTCGGTTGGGTGGCCAGGGAACGGCGCTTGACCTGGTGATCTACGGGTTGCTCATCATGGTGATCGCCGTTTTTCAACCCGCAGGCCTCGCCGGTCTCGCCGAGCGGTTCCGACCGCGGCCTCCAGCAACCGCGGCCCGTGTCCCTCCGGTAGACGCACAGGTGGAAGAGAGCGCCCAGTTATGAGCTTGCTTGAGGTTACCGATCTGACCATGGTCTTTGGCGGTCTGGTTGCCAATGATCGGATTTCATTCACGCTGAATGAGGGTGAAATCCTGGGTATCATTGGGCCGAACGGCGCAGGCAAAACGACCCTCTTCGCCTGCATTGCCGGGTTCTTGCGCCCTACTCGCGGAAAGGTGCGCTTTGCCGGCGAAGACATTACAGGCATGCGCCCTGATCGCATCTGCCGGCGGGGTCTGGTGCGCACGTTTCAGATTGTGCGCGCGTTACCTGAACTCAGCGTCTTGCAAAACGTTATGGTCGGCGCGTTTCTACGCACACGCATCGTACAGGAAGCCCGGCGCATCGCTGAGGACGTGTTGACGTTTACCGGCCTTGAGACCCAGGCCCACACCTTGGGAAAGAATCTGACCATTGCTGAGAAGAAACGCCTCGAAGTAGCGCGCGCACTGGCAACCCAACCGCGATTGCTGATGCTCGATGAGGTGATGAGCGGGCTAAACGCGCAGGAGCGCCAGCAGGCAGTTGCCCTCGTGCGCGCTATCCGGCAACGAGGGATTTCCATTTTGCTCATCGAACATATTATGGATGTTTTGTTGCCTTTATCGGATCGGGTTCTGGTGCTAAACTACGGCGAAAAGATCGCTGAAGGAACACCCGATAGCATCACGCGCAATCCAGCAGTGATTGCGGCGTACCTGGGGAGCGGTTATGCCAGCCAGTCCTGAGCGCGCTGGTGCGCCGTTGTTGGCCGTGGAGGATCTGAGAGTCAGCTACGGTGGGGTTCCGGCGCTTCATGGAATATCATTCGAGGTGTACCCGGGTGAGGTTGTGGCGCTCGTTGGGGCCAATGGCGCCGGCAAGTCTACGACCTTGCGGGCGATCAGCGGCCTGGTCGCCGTTGATAGCGGCTCGATCCGCCTGGATGCTCATCACCTCAACGCTATGCCGCCCCACGCCATTGCAGCCCTGGGTATCGCGCACGTTCCTGAGGGGCGCCGCATCTTCAGCCGGCTCACCGTTCTCCAGAACTTGCTCCTTGGATCGTATCCACGGACAGCCCGAGCCGTCGAGCAGCAAACGCTGGAAGACGTGCTAACCTTGTTTCCGCGTCTCCGTGAACGTCTTACCCAGTCTGCCGGCACGCTTTCGGGCGGCGAGCAACAGATGCTGGCTATCGGGCGCGGGTTGATGCTGCGCCCACGCCTGTTGATGCTTGATGAGCCGAGCCTCGGTCTGGCCCCCCTGGTGGTTGAGGGGATTTTCGACGTGGTGCGCACCTTGAGCGCAAACGGCATGACGATTTTGCTTATCGAGCAAAATGTGCGCGAGACGCTGATGTTGGCCCATCGCGCCTATGTGCTCCAGGTTGGTCAGATTGTTGCCACAGGCATAGGCTCCGATTTGCTTGCGTCCGATATGGTGCGCCGCGCCTACCTGGGATTGTAAGGTCCTGGGAAATCCTTGAAGGGGTCAATGACTGCGTATGTCTGATGATCAGATAGTCTGTCCGGGTCGGGAAATGCATCCGACGGCGATCCGCGCTGCTATTCGCAGCGGCGCCTGGCGCGGCCCAACCGCGCACCTGGCGCCTGGCTATGTGCAGGCCAACCTGGTAGTGTTGCCCGCCGATGAGGCAGCCGCTTTTCAGTTGTTCTGCGAGCGCAATCCGCAGGCCTGCCCACTGCTGGCAGTGTTGCCGCCTGGTGATCCACATGTGCCGCGGAGCCTGGCTGCTGATGCCGATGTGCGTTTTGACATCCCACGCTATCGCGTTTATCATGAAGGCCAATTCGTCGCAGAGGTTGAGGATCTAAGTGATCTCTGGCGCGATGATCTGATCGCATTTTTGCTCGGTTGCTCGTTCGGCTTTGATGGGGCGCTGCTGGCCGCCGGCCTGCCGGTGCGCCACGTTGAACAGGGACGCAATGTGCCGATGTTTCGCACGACGCGTCCGTGTGTTCCGGCCGGGCCATTCCGTGGCAACCTGGTGGTTACCTATCGCCCGATGCCGGCAACCCTGGTTGCCCAGGCAGCAGCCATAAGCGCTCGCTATCCTCTGCTCCACGGCGCCCCCATCCAGATCGGTGATCCTGAGTCGTTAGGTATTGCCGATTTGAAGCAACCGGACTGGGGGGAGCCGGTGGTTGCCCTCCCCGGCGATGTGCCAATGTTCTGGGCCTGTGGTGTAACTCCCCAGGCTGTGGCTCTGCAGAGTCGCATCCCCTTGATGATAACCCACGCTCCCGGCCATATGCTGGTGGCCGATGTGCCTGTCTCAGCGCTCGCAGCGCCGCATCCCTTGCCGCTGGTTCAACTATGACAACACCCCTGGACGATCGCCATAGCCGCCTGTTACAGCGCGGTCTGGATATCCTGGAGTTTCTTGCCGCGCAAGATCATCCGATTGGCATCCGTGAACTTGCCCAACAGGTCGAGTTAAGTCCTAGCACGTGCTACCGCCTGCTACAGATTTTGCGGGAGCGCGGATATGTGTGTCAGGATGCGCTCACACGCCTATGGACGCTCGGGTTGAAACCGCTCGAGTTGGGGATGCGCCAATTGAACCACGCGGGGTTGCCCTCAGTTGCCCGCCCACACCTGGTTGAACTGATGCGGGCAACCCACGAAACGGTGTTTCTGGGGGTGCGTGATGGTGATTATGTCGTTTATATCGATGCCATCCTCAGCGAACAGGCTATTCGCACCGATGTGACCCTTGGGTCACGCTGGCCGCTGCACAGCGGCGCCCTGGGGAAGGTGCTCCTCAGCGCTTTATCCGAAGATGATATCGAACGCATCCTTGCTGGTCCATTGCAGGCGTTTACCCCATCAACGATTGTTGATCCCCAATGCCTGCGGATCGAGATCGCCCAGACTCGCGCCCGCGGATATGCGCTTAATCACGGCGAAACCGTAACCGGGATCTTCTGCGCCGCCGCTCCTCTCTATGACCGCAGTGGTCAGGTGGTTGCCGCAATTGGCGCGGCCGGCCCCGAGGAGCGGATCGGCGCCGCCAACGTCCCTCACTTTGTTGAACTGGTGCGCGCAACGGCGCAACGGATCTCGGCCCACCTCGGGCATATCGCATGAGACGCCTGCGCGGCTGTGCCGCACATCTGCCATAAGCCGCCGCTCCGGCAGACGATGACCTCTGTTCCCACCACCCCCTGGCGCCTGCTGCCCTACAGCGAACATCCGCCGGAGATCGAACTGGCCGCCGCCGAGGCGCTGCTGGCCGGTCTGGCCCCCGCGCCGCGCCCGGCGCTGCGCTGGTACGGCGCCCGCCACACGGCCCTGGTGATCGGCTCCGGCCAGCGCCTCGCCGACGTGGATGCGCCGGCCCTGGCGGCGGCGGGCGTCACGCTGCACCGCCGCGCCTCCGGCGGCGCGGCGGTGCTGTTCGCGCCGGGTTTGTTGATGCAGGACATCGCCCTGCCCACCGATCACCCGCTGCACCAGCAGGATGTCAGCGAGTCGTACCGCTGGCTCGGCGAGGTGTGGGTCGCCGCGCTGCGCGAGCTTGGCCTTGCCCCGCGGCTGGTCAGCATCCCTGAGGCCCGCGCCGACGCGCGGACCCTCGATCCCCTGGCTCGCCTGGCCTGCTTCGGCGGACGGTCGCCCTACGAAGTGCTGGCCGAAGAGCGGAAAGTGGTGGGTTTCTCGCAGATCCGCCGGCGCCCCGGCGCCCTGTTGCAGGTGGGGCTCTACACCCGCTGGCCGGGCCGCGAACTGGCGGCGCTGCTGCGCCTGCCCCCCGCCGAGCGTGAGCGCCTGGCGACGCTCCTGGATGGGCGGGTCGCCGGGCTGGCCGATCTGCTGCCCGCGCCGCCCCCACCGGAGCGTATCATGGCCGCCTTCGCCCGCGCCCTGGTCGGGCGGCACGGTGTGGTCCTCGCTCCCGCGGATTGGCGCGAAGATGAACTGGCCGCTGCCGCCGCCGCGCGGGCGCGCTACGCGCCCATAGCGTAGGTAGGCCGAGGCATCGGCAGAGCCAGAGCGTCGGCCCAACCCGCAACCGTACCTGTTCACACCTGGCGTAACATACGCGCCTGTGAGCGAGGGCGTTTCGCCCCCTTCGCTTCTCCGCGGGCAAGATGGTCTTTGAAAAAATAATCCGGTATAGCCCGCGCCGGTGGGCTTCGCATCCCGTAGCCGAGGGCTTTAGCCCGACGGCTAGACTGGCATAGCGGATGAATTTTTCAAAGACCATGATGCCCGCGCTCCCAGGAGAACTGTGAACACGTACCCCGCAACCTTCCCGGCACGCTGATCGTCGTAAGAGGCAGAGCGGTTCGTGTTTTAGATTTTGGATTTTAGATTTTAGGCAAGTTTCAAACGCACGTGACAGTTTGCCTCGACACGGAACCACGGGGGAGGTTGTGGAGGGGCCTGGTCCCTCCACGGCCACCCCGGTGGTCTGGGGGCGACAGGAGAGGATGACGGAGCAATGACAACGGTAGTACGTCAGGAGCGCGGGGTGAACCTGATTCTTCGCGCGATCTATTTTCTGGTGTTCGGATTGTGGTTCAGCGCGATCTGGGCCACCGTGGCCTGGGTGCTCTGCGTAACGATCATTGGACTGCCGCTGGGCCTGTGGATGCTCAACCGTCTGCCGCAGGTCACCACGTTGCGTCCGCAACGGGGCGACCTGCTGGTGAGCGCTACCGGTGAGATCTACCGGAAGGACATTCCACAGCGGCCCTTCCTGGTGCGGGCGCTGTGGTTCCTGCTGGTGGGATGGTGGCTGAGCGCGGTGTGGCTCTCGATCGCCTGGGCGCTCTCGGCGGTGATTATCGGCTTGCCGATCAGCTTCTGGATGTTCGACCAGGTGCCGGCGATCATCACTCTGGCCCGAACCTAGCGCCTCCCGCGGGCAAGCAAGAGGCACGGGCCCGGGTGCGCGGGCCTCCGGCCCGCGTCCGCGCGGGGGCGGCGCCCATTCCATACCCTCTCGCCTCCCGCGGAGGGTATGGTCACCTCAGCCGTCCATGCGGCTCCGCCGCACCACGCCGCAATGAAAAGAAGATTGTTCTTGGGAGGGCGCAGCCCTCCCAAACCCTCCCGCGGGCGGGGGCCTGGGTGCGCGGGCCTCTGGCCCGCGTCCGCTGAGGGATGGGGAAACCCGGTTTCCCCACACCCCTTGCCGAGGGCGTATGTTCACGTTAGCCCTCCATGCGGCTCCGCCGCACCACGCCGCGATGCACATGACCTGGGAGCGCGGGCGTCCCGCCCGCACCACGGCTCCGCGGGCACGGTGACCGCCCCTTCCCGGACCCTCCCCCACTGGGGGCGGGCACCCGGCTCCTCCCCCCAGCGGGGGGAGGCTGGGAGGGGGGCTGCACGCGGCGAACGATGGTCACCTCAGCCGTCTATGCGGCTCCGCCGCACACGAACAGGATGAACATAGGTTCTTCCTGGGAGGGCTGCGCCTTCCCAGACCCTCCCGCGGGCAGAGGGATGGGGAAACCCGGTTTCCCCATCCCCCTGCTTGCGGGCGGCGCCCGCCCAGACGCGTCCTGCAATAGTGTATAATCTGCGTAGCGCCTGGCTACATGCTTGCAAGCCGGGGAAACCTGGTTGCCCCACCCACCTCCAACCATGAGGTGTTGGACCGATAGGCTATCGCGGCCCTGCGCGCCCCGGGAGGTGCCATGCGTCACTACGCCCGTCTGATCGGGCTTGCCGCCTGTCTGTTGGTACTGCTGACCACGTGCAGTCTCCCCTTTGCCAGCGGGCGCCAGTTGCGCATTGCCGCCTTCGTCGCCGCCCCGACTACCGTCCCCGGTCCCACCGTCTTACCCACCGTCACCCCCGCGTCGGGGCCGGCCGCGACTCCGGCCCTGGAGCCGCCCGCGGCCCCGCCACTGGCCGCGGTGCTGGCCCCGGCCCGCACCGGTGATGGCGCGCCCTTCCCATCGGACCTGATCGCCCGCGCCGCGCAGATGGATGCCTACATGGCTTCGCTGGCCCAGCAAGGCGCGTTCAGCGGCTCGGTGCTGGTGGCGGCCAGGGGTCGCGTCCTGCTGAGCCGGGGCTATGGCATGGCCAACCGCGAGGAGGGCATCGCCGCGACCGCGAGCACCCGCTACCGCCTGGCCTCGGTGAGCAAACCGCTGACGGCCCTCGGCGTGCTGCGCCTGGCGGCGGCCGGGAAGCTGGATCTTGACGCTTCGGTCTGCGCGTACCTTGCTGCCTGCCCTCCGGCCTGGGGGCCGATTACGGTGGCCCATCTCCTCAGCCACTCCTCGGGCCTGGCAAACTACACCGATTTTGTCGGGTTCGCCGATGTAGAGCAATCGCCCTCCTCGCCCGAGCAGATCATTTCCCGTTTTCGCGATCTGCCGCTCGGCTTTGTTCCCGGTACGCTGTACCACTACAGCAACTCGAACTACGTGGTCCTGGGCCGATTGATCGAACAGGTCGCCGGCGTGAGCTACGAGGAGTTTCTGCGTCGCGAGTTGTTTCAGCCTCTGGGTATGCAGGATACGGGTCTCGACCCCGGCGACTTTGGCCCGCTCAACGGGACGCGTGGCTATGCCGGGGGGCAACTGGATATTCCCCTCGATGTGAGCAACCTCTTCGCCGCCGGGGATCTGTATTCCAGCGTCGAGGATCTCTTCAAACTGGCCCAGGCCCTCGACGCCGGCAGGCTGCTGCCACCCGACCTGGCGGCGCGCATGACCACACCCGGCCATGGCGGCTATGGCCTGGGCTGGAAGATCGAGCAGCGGGGGCCGCACCGCCTGGTCTACCACCCCGGCTCGATGAGCGGCGCCGCCACCTGGTTCGGGCGCTATCCCGACCAGGGAGTGACGGTGATCGTGCTGAGCAACGAGTACTACGCCAATGTCTACGCCATCGCCGATTACCTGGCAGGGCAGGTGTTGGGATCGTGACTCAGGTTCCCAGCAAGCGCGAGTAGAGCGCCTTGAACCCCCCGCCGAGCTGGTCGTACCCGAAGCTGGCCACCACCTTTGCGCGCCCGTGCTCGCCGAAGCGGCGGCGCAGCGCCGGGTCCTCACCCAGAACCCGCACCTTCTCGGCGTAGCCGGCCACATCGTCGCGGGCCACCAGGAAGCCGTTCAGCCCATCGTCCACCACTTCCGGCAGGGCCGAGGCATTGGTGGTGACCACGGGCCGGCCGCAGGCCAGAGCCTCGGCGGGGGCGATGCCGAACCCTTCCAGGCGCGAGGGGAAGAGCAGCAGGTCGCAACTCTGGTACGCCGCTACCAACCCCGCCCGGTCGGGTGAGCCGATGGGGATCATGCGCGGGTGCGGCGGCCCCTTATCGCGCCCCTGAAAGCCGCCGGTGTAGTAGAGGACATAGTCCGGCGGCAACCGGTCCATAATCCCTGGCAACAGATCGAAGCCCTTGCGCCGGGTGCGGTTCCCCACGAAGAGCAGCCTGACCCGCGCCGCCGAGGGCGGCAAGCCATCGTCGCGGCGCGCCAGTCCCGGCGTGGGCACGAACACGTCGGTGTCAATGCCGTCGAAAATGATGACACTATCGGCGCGCCCGTAGGTGCGCTCGACCTGTTGCTGGGTGAAGCGGCTCACGCAGACCACGGCGTCGGCGTAGGCGATCGAGAGGCCATCGTAGCGCGCCTCGACCAGATGGTAGAACAGGCGTTGCGCGAAGGAGCTGTAGGGCCGCAGGTCGGGATCGGTGGTCAGATGATGCACCGTCGTGACCACCGGCAGCCCGGTTACCCCGAAGCTGAAGGCCACCCGCGAGCGCCCCTGGAGGAGATCGAAGCCGCGCCACCAGCCCGCCGGCATGGCCCTGGGGATGAGCATCGGCAGAAAGTTGTAGATCTCGGGCAGGCGCAACAGCTCCGGATGCAGCCCGGCTGCCCGCACGGCGCGCGTAATGTTCTGAATGCCGAAGTCAACCCCACCCCGGCCTACCGGCGAGATGTACAGAGGGCGGATCGTCATAGCCGTGTACCGTGTGGGCGGAGGTGGGAGGGTGCCCCCCACGCTCCTCCGCACCCCATCCGGGCGCTGATCCTCACCTTCCCCCAGCCAGAGATCTCAGAAAAAATCCGAACTAAACGGGGCCAGCCCGGCAAACGCTCGTTCGGCCAGGTCGAGGGCCTCGCGCTTGCGCGCTTCGAGCACGCCAAAGGCGGCCGCGGTGCGCGGGCGCAGGTAACGGCTGTAGATCTGAGCGAGGGTCCCCACCTCGCAGCGCAGATCGGCGGGCGCGTCGGCGGGCAGGCGCGTCACCTGGCAGCGGCCAGCGGCGAGTTCCAGGGCGAACACGGCGTCATTCTCCGCGATCCAGTCGTCGTTGACCGTCAGGGTCAGGCGCCCGCTTGCCTCCGGCGCGAAGGGATACGCCTCCAGGGCCGCCGGCACGTCGAGCAGACGCAGCATAAAGTCCGGCTCCACCGAACACTCCAGCGGATCGGGGAAGAGCAGGTTCACCGGCGCATCGGCAGGGGCACGAAAGCGCACGTGCTGCACCTGGTCCTGGTGGCCGGCGATGAAGTGGAAGAGCTGGGCGCGCGCCGTGGGATCGAGGGCCACGAGTTCACGGAACTCCATGCGCCGGCCGCTCTCGTCGTTGCGCAGGTGGTAGATCAGGTAGGAGCGCCCCTGGCCCTGTTCATCGCGCCAGATATAGGCCTGGCGTGGGCGGCCGTGCAAGTTGAGCACCCGAGTGCGCCACCAGTCGGAGTCGCGCGCGATGGGGCCAAAGCGCCCACGCAACGCGCCACGGTAGATCCGGTCGAGCTCCTCGAACTGCTCGTCCCCGGCCTGCTGCCAGGACCCGGGCGCGGCACGGAAGCTGGCGAAACGCTCCGGCGGACCACTGTACATCCGGCGCTCAAAAAAGATCGCCCAGCCATAGCGGCGGTAGAACGAGGGCTTGAAGGGGTACAGGATCGCCAGCGACACGTTTCCGGCGCGTAGTTCGTCGGCCAGGCGCCGGAGCAGCAGGGCCACGTGGCCCCGCCGTCGCAACTGCGGAGCGCTGGCGACCGACCCGATGCCCGCGGCGGGGATCTCCCCCGCGCCGGCCTGCACCTGCAGAGGAAGGATCTCTAGTTGCGCCGCCAGGGTCTCACCCACGAACACGCCACGCAGCCGCGTCAGCCGATCCGCCGTAACATCGGTCGAGACGAAGTTAACGTAGTTGGCAGGAAAGGCGTAATGTTCCAGCGCGGTGAACTGGTCGAGATCCCCCTCGCCAAGCGGGCGGTAGGTCAGCACGATGGACACCCCGGTTTTTCTACCACAAGAAAATAGCTGCCGCAGCGCATCCAGCCAAACAGCCAGAGGTCCAGTTCCATCACCAGGGTGACGGCCAGCAGCGCCAGGTGAACCGGACCGCCGGGGCGCAGGCGTCGGCGGAGGCGCTGCCGGGCGCGGATCTCGCGAACGACGCCGTTGGAGGTGGCAGGAGTTGCCGCGTCGCGTAGCGCGTTCGCGGTCGGCGGCCCCTCCCGTGGCGCTGGTGCACGGCCCAGGGCGGCTTCGCCGAGTTTCATCAGCACGTGCTCGACGAAGGTGGTGAACAGGCTGTTCCAGAACACCACCTTCACCGGCCGCAGGCCGGCGCGTTCAAAGGCGGCCAGCACGTCCTCCCATGTTTCCAGGGCCTTCACATGGTCGGACTTGCGGCGGGCTTCGCGGGAGAAATCGTACCATCCCGCGCGCACGAACACGCGCCCCAGGCGCCGGCTGAGGTCAATCACCGGCTGGATGGGCGACCGCTCGCGGGTGTTCGAGAAGGCCAGCATGCGCCCGCCGGGGCGCAACACGCGGGCGCTCTCGGCCAGGTACTGGTCAATGACCTCCAGGGGGAAGTGTTCCAGAATGTCTATGGCGAACAGCTTATCAAAAGAATCGTCGGCGAAGGGCAGGCTGCGCGAGTCCGCCCGGGCAAGGGCCACCTGTTTGAGGGCCTGGTCGGCAAAGAGCGTGGCCGGATCGCTGCCGATCATCAGGCGCACCCGGCGGGCGTTCCAGACGGCGTGTCTGGCCGTGCCGCAGCCATTGTCGAGGGCCACATCGGTGGGCCGGAAACGCAGGAGCCGCCGCAGCGCCCGGTCGCGCACGCCGGCGGCGAGTAGCGGCGGGGCCAGTTCGCGGTAGTCCAGTTCCTCGGCCAGTTCCGCCTCATCGGTGACGTACTTCGACACGTAGCCGTAGGCGACGTTCTGGGGCATCAGGTCAATGTAGCCATCACGAAAGGCGTAGACGGCGCCGCACCGTCCGCAGTGGACGCCATCATCCATAACATAGAGGTCGCGCGAGCGGCAGGTCGGGCACTGCAGCAGCGAAAAGAGTTCGCGGGGGATCATGCCAGGAACTTCCGTTCCACGTCACGGGCCAGGAGGACGTCGAAGAGCAGCAGGAACACCCCCTGCACGGTGATGCCCACGCCCATTCCCCGGCGATCGGGCTGGTCGGCGAAACGGAAGGCGGTGAACAGCCCCGCGACGATGTACAGCACATCCAGCCCCGCGTTGAACAGCAGCAGGCCCCGAAAGCGCTCGGCCTCGCGGGTCGCGGCGGACTCGTCGAGGGAGTGTTCGGCCAGGGCCTCGGCTTTCAGCAGCGCCCTGCGTCGCCCGGCCATGGCCAGGAGCACGTCGATCACCCCCCAGGCCGCTGCCTGCAGCCCGAAGTGGCGGGTGAAGCCTGCAAATGGCAGCATGAGCGCGCCCAGGAGGCTGCTGCCGATGCCCCAGAAGAGCAGGGGCTGCAAGGCGCGGCGCTGGTAGACAAAGAAGTTGTGAGACATGGCTTTGCAGGTCTTGCTGAGACGGTCACGGCGCTTCGTCGCGGCTGCGCCGCACACCGATGGGATGCGCAAAGGTTGTTCCGGGGGGCTACGCCCTCCCATACCCTCCCACCGGGTGAGGCTATGGGGAAACCCGGTTTCCCCATACCCCTGCTCCAGGAAACTATTTTCCAAGCTGTGCGTATCTTACCCGATCTTGCGATGGCGTCAATCGCGCCCTCGCGCCTGAGTGTTCCCCTCGCTCCCGGGTTCGCGGATGCCCTTGGTATGAACAGTTACCGTCGCGCCGGGTTGCCCCCGATGTCTATCGCCAGTCAAGTTGCGCGGCAAAGCGGGCCGCGGCCCCCGCGCGGCGCAGCCGCAGGCCCAGGCGGGCCAGCGGCCCCAGGAGCCGCGCGTCGGCGATGTGGTCGAGGTGCAATTGAAAGGCGGCGCGCAGCAGCCGGTGGCCGCCCCGCGCTGCCGCGGGTACGTGAAGGTCGGCCCAGGCCAGCAGCGCGTCCAGAGCGGCCTGGGCCTCGGCCAGCGTTTCGCCGAGCAGCGCCGCTTCGGCATCGCGGGCCGCCAGCACGTACAGTTGCTGGCGCAGGCGCAGGAAGCGCAGCAGCGCGGCGCTCAGTTCCCACTCGGCCCGTTCGGCGGCCAGGCTGTCCCCGTTGAGCGTCGCATCCCACACCGCTGCCGCCTGCTGCACCTCCTCATCGGCGCGGCGCAGGCACTCCAGGCGCAGCTCAACAGCTCGTCGCGGCCCGGCGATGAGCTGGTCCAGCACGTCGGCGGGCGGGTGGGCCACCGGGTCGCGCCCCCGGCGCGCCCGCGCGCTCCCGTCCTGCTCCGGGTCGCGTTCGAGCGCGGCGCGCCAGGCGCGGCACAGCGTGCCGTGGGCCTCGACCAGGGCCGCGCCGCGCCCCGGCGCGCGCGCCGCGGCGTAGCAGGCCAGGGTGTCCTCCGCGCTTGCGGTGGGCGCCCAGGCCAGCCGCGCGAACAGGTAGGCGTTGGGGGGCGTGGCCACGAAGGGCCGGTCACCCGTCAGTAATGCGTGCGCCCCGGTGGCTCCCGTGGCCTGGTAATGGCGCATGTCGGCGGCGATCACTTCGGGCAGCGGCGGCGGCGACGATTTGAACAGAATGCCGTCCAGGTAATACTCGAAGATGGTCAGTTCTTTCCCCGCGCCCGCTCCGGCGTAGCGGGCCAGCCTGCCGGCGACCCCGGCGTTGGCCGGCCCGTCCATCCCCTCGGCGTAGCTGCGCAGGCGGGGCGCGAAGATCGTCGTGACGCGGGGGTGCGGGCGCGTTGCCGTGGGCGGGGTTTCCGTGTCGTGATAGGCCAGAAAGGCCAGCCGGGCCCGCGGGCGACCGGTAGGCAGGGCCTCTGCCAGGGCATTCGCGGCGATCAAGGCCTGGTCGGCGGGGCCGAGCCTCGCGCAGTGCGGGCAGTGGCACCAGCCGCCCGCCCGCAGGTCGTCCGGCCAGAGGTGGTAGACCTCGGCTTCGGGGTAGGCGGCGAAGAACGCCGCCGCCAGTTCCCGCGCGTGGGCCAGCGCGGCGGGATTGCTCGGGCAGAAGTTGTGGTCGGCAGTGCGTCGCCGCCCGTTGTGGCGAAACATATCTGGCCGGGCGCCGAACAGGCGTCGCGGCAACAGGTCGCGCAGATGATGGCCGCCCAGTTCGATCCGCAGCCCGCGCTGGCGGATCAGCGGCAGCAGCGCGGTGCGGCGCTCGCGCCAGGCAGCCAGCCGGCATGCTCCCAGCGCCGGGGCGCGAATGGTGGTGTGGATGAAGATCGTGTTGAGGCGGTTGCGAGCCGCCCAGATGATCCACTGTTCGCCCTCGGCCAGGAAGAGGTCGTGGCCGATGATCAGCCCCCGGCGGGCCAGGCCGGGCCGGTCGGCGACGGCGATGGCGGGGAGGGTGACGCGGGCAAGGCGGGGGAGATACTCGGCGCCGGCTTCCGGCGCGGGCCAGCGACACCCCAGGGCCTCCAGCAGGTCGTAGACGGCGTAGAGCAGCCCCCGTGGCCCTGCGCCGCGCAGGCTCATGCCGCGCTCGTCGGGGGCGCGGATGAAACCGTCGCCCTCCGGGCCGTGCCCTAGCGCGATGCGCGGTCCCTGCGCCGCCGCGGTGATCGGCAACGCCGGCGCTCCCATCCGCGCCAGGGTGTCGCGCAACTCCTCGGCGGCCAGCAGCGCCGCCGGGTGGTCGCTGGCAAGCTCGATAGACCAGGAAGGGCGTAGGGTGAGATCCAGACTCATACTACCACCGGCGGGTCAGCAGCACCCCGGCCACAATCAGCACCGCTCCAGCCGCCTGGTTCCAGGTCGGTTGTTCGCCCAGCAGCGGCCAGGCCAGCAGCGCGGCGCAGAAGGGGATCGCGCTGCCATAGATCGCCGTGCGCACCGAACCCGCGACGCGCACGCTATTGTTCCACAGCGCATAGGCGACCACCAGGGCGATCGCCGTGGCATAGGCCAGGCTGGCCCATGCCCCCGCGCTGACCCCCGTCCAGTCCAGGTGCAGCAGGTCGGGAATGCCCAGCAGCAGCAGCGCCGGCGCGCCGGTGATCGTCGTCCAGGTGGTGATCGCCAGGGGCGAGAGGCCCTGGACCAGGGTGCGCACCCCCAGGGTGTAGATCGTCCAGCACACGGCGCAGCCGAAGAGCAGCAGGTCGCCGAGCAGGCTTTCGGTGGTGAAGTGGAGTTGCCCCGAAGCGACCACCAGGGCCACGCCGAGGAAGGCCAGCATGATGCCGGCGATGGAGTGCCGGCGCAGGCGCTCGATGCCCAGGAGCGCGCCGAAGAAGGCCACCAGGGCCGGGGTCGTGGCGATCAACAATGAGGCGTTGGCGGCGGTGGTAATCCGCAGCCCGTAAGTGAACCCGAGTTGGTAGAGGGTATTGCCCACCAGCCCCACCCAGGTCAGTTTCCACAGTGTGCCCCGGGGCAATCGGGGCGGCCCTTCGCGCCAGATCAGCATCAGCCAGAGCAGCAGCGAGGCTCCGGCGAAGCGCAGCCCGGCGAAGGCCAGCGGCGGGATCTCGCGCAGTCCGAGCTTCATGGCGCTGAAGTTCAGGCCCCAGATCATCACCACTGCAATCATCGTCGCATCGGTGACAGGCAGGCCGAACCCGGCCCGGGTCTTGCCTGCCTGCGTAGGTATGGCCATGGATGGTTGCCTCTCGTCACAAACCGTCGGGCGCGAAGGGGTTGGATTCTCTACATCCGGCGCCCCGCCCGGCGCTGGCGCCACGCTATGGTAGCATTCCCGCTGACGCGGCGCCAGCGACTGGTGGCAAGTAAGTGTTCACACCTGGAGTAACCCACGCGCCTGGAAGCGCGGGCGTCCCGCCCGCGTCGCGTCTCCGCGGGCAAGATGCCCGCGCTCCCAGGAGAACTGTGAACACTTACGGTGGCAAGGCCCTTCCAGACATTGGTGCCCGGGGGCGGCGGCGCGGGGCGACTTCTTTGTCTCCATCGGTGCCGTGACGCCGGCTGTTTCCGCGTGCGGGCGTTTAGAAGGGGAACAGCAGCGGCACCACCGCGATGCACACAAGCAGCGCCGGCACCTGCAACGGCACGCCCACACGGGCGTAGTCGGCAAAGCGATAACCTCCCGGCGCCAGCACCAGCGTGTTGACCGGCGACGCCACCGGGGTGGCAAAGGCGGTCGAGGCGGCAATCGCGGCCGTCATCAGCAGCGGTTCCGGGGCAATCTCCAGTCCCACGCCGGCCTGGAGCGCGATCGGCATCACCAGCACTGCCGTGGCCGTGTTGGAAATAAACTGGCTGAGCACGCTGGTCAGCAGGAATATTCCCGCCAGCAACGCCAGCGGGCCAAAGGCACCCATCGAGTCAACCAGCACCGTGGCGATCAATGCCGCCCCGCCGGTCTTTGCCAGAGCTGTCGCCATCGGCAGCATCGCGGCGATGAGCACCAGGCTCTCCCAACTCATGCGCGTATACACCGTATTGAGGCGCACACAGCCGGTCAGGGCCAGCGCCAGCGCTGCCAGCAGCGCCGCGATCATCGTCGGCAACAGGTTCGTTACCATCACCATCAGCATGGCGATCACGATTGCTATCGCCAGTGGCCAGCGCGGCGACAGAGGCGCGCCGACCTGTTCTTCGAGTTCAGCCGGCACTGTCGCGACAACGAAATCACCGTAGTAACGCTGTTCGCGCACCACGGGCGCCAGGGTCGCCGCAGGCCCTGCCACGAGCAGCGTATCACCGAAGCGTAGCGGTTCGCTCGTGAAGTCACCATCGATCACCTGGCCGAGCCGCTGCATGCCAAGCACGCTGACACCAAAGCGGTTCCGCACATCGGCTTCAACGATGGTTTGACCGATGAACCGTGAACGGGGGGTAAGCGCCACCTCGAGATACACCAGATCGCGGTGCGCTGGCAGTCCGTCATTAGGAGAAGCGGGATCAAGTCCATAGGCGCTGGCAAGCTGTGGCACCCGATCAACCGGCATATGCACATCGAGCAGATCACCGGCCTCAAACCGGGTGGCGGCGGTTACCGGGCGAGTCGGCCCCGGCATTGCCGCTCCAGTTCGGCGATACGCCGCGCCACGCTCATCAGCGCGCCGGTGTCCTCCTCGCTCAGCCCGATCTCGGCCAGGGCGCGCCCCGCGCCGGCAATAAGTGACGTGGCCGTGGCCGGCGGCGCAGGCGCGGCGAGGGGTAATGGGCGGGCGGTGGCGGGGATGACCGGTTCTTCCTCCCGCGGATGTGGGGACCACAGCGGTGCCGGGCGGATCGCGCGCACCACCGGCCAGCCGTAGAGGCGCGCGAGGAAGCGCGCATAGCCCGCGGCGGCCTGTTCGAGCGAGTGTTCGGCGGCCACGTAGGCCCGCGCCCGCGCACCCAGGGCTGCCGCCACCTCCGGGCGCGCCAGCAGCAGCCGGCAATAGGCGAGCAACTGATCACCCTCGGCGGGGCCGGGGTCCACCTGGGCGGCCACGCCGGGCGGCAATTCGGCGAAGGCCCCGACGGCGCTCACCAGGGTCGGGCGCCCGGCGCCGAGGAGCCGCAGCAGGCTGGCGCTAGTCTCGCCGCCGGTGGGGTGGCGCAGGTTGACGCAGATGTCGGCAGCGGCAACGTAGGCCTCGAACGCCGCGCGGGGCACGTAGCCGGTCACCGTCACGGCGTCGCTTAGCCCCGAGCGGCTGATCAGCCCGGCGAGATCGTAGTTCGGCGAGACGCTGCCTACCAGCAGATAGCGCGCGTCGTGGCCCTCGGCGCGCAGGGCGGCCAGCGCCCGCAGGGTTGGCTCGACGCGCTTCCATGCGTTGATGTGGCCGAAACTCGCCAGCACCACCGCTTCAGGCGGCAGCCCGAGGCGCGCGCGCGCCTCCTCGCGGGAGGGCATGTGCGGCAGCGGAACGCCCATGGGTACGACGGCCATAGGCAAGTCGGGGCGCAGCGCGGCGGCGCGCTCGACCACGTAGCGGCTATGGGCGATCAGCCCATGGGCGCTCTCGAGCACCGGTTCGCAGCAGGGGAAGTCGAAGGCCGCGTCGGTGAACCGCGAGCGGATCATAAGCTGGGCCATATGCGCGCCGGGCGCCCCGTAGCGCGCTTCCATAGCGCGGACGTAGCTCTGCACGTCGCGCAGCCGGCTGGCGGCGTACCAGAGCATAAAATGGTGCAAGACAAAGTCGTGCAGCACGACAACGCCCGGCAGCCGCCGGGCCGCGTCCCAGATCGCCCCGTGCGCCGGGCTGTTGCCCATGTGGTATACCAGGGCATGGTAGCGTCGCCGCCGCAGCTCGCGCGGCAGACGGCGCAGCGGCAGCACCTCCAGATGCTGCGCCAGGCGCGGGTTGGTCGGGCGCAAACCATCCTCGACAAACAGCACGATCTCCGCGTACTGGCCGAGGTAGGGCAGTAACTCCTCGCTATAGTCGGAGATGCCCGAGGGCGCCGGATTCACTGGTGAACAGTAGGCGATGCGCGGTGCTTGCATGGCCCCGCTAGTGTAGCACAGGTCCGGCGCCTGCAACGTCGTTTCGCGGTGCGTCCGTTCCTGGTCACCATTGGAGGGTACATGTTCACGGTTCTCCTGGGAGCGAGGGCATCGTGCCCCCGGATACGCGAGCGGGTTGGATCTTCCGCACAAAATCCTGCCGCGATGATTGGACAGTGATATTGACAGTGCCCGCAGAACATTGTATAGTCCTACATAACACCAAATTAATGATCCCATCTGTGCGGTGCAGTGAGGCGCTGCCGGTAACTCAACGGATGAGTCCGGCGGCTTTTTGTACCCCCCGGTTCGTCTGGCAGGTTCTCGCAAGGACATAGGGTCGCTCCGCTCGGGCCAAGGTCCTCCGCCCATCCGGCCTCGTCGGCGCAACGATGCGCTACGGGGCGGTTGATGTATCCGCCGGCATCGGCAAACCGATACGCCAATGAAGCCCGCCACTCCCTCGAAGGGCCGAGGGGACGGCGGGCGTTTGTCTGTTTTCGCTAGAGTGTAAGGTGGTAACGATGCAACTTCCTGTGCGCGACGCTTACGGATTGTACGACCCGCGTTTTGAGCACGATGCCTGCGGGATCGGCTTTGTCGCCCGGATCAGCGGCCAACCTGGCCACGAGATCCTCTCCATGGCCCTCGAGGCCCTCGGAAACCTGGAGCATCGCGGCGCCGTCGCCGACGATGCGAAAACAGGCGATGGCGCCGGCGTGCTCACCCAGATCCCACGCGAGTTGATGCTCCGCGAGTTGCGTCGCCAGGGCATCGCCACGCAACCGGCGGATCTGGCGGTGGGCATGTTCTTCTTGCCGCAGGCCGAGGGCGCCGCCGCCGCGTCCTGTACCATTGTCGTCCAGGCCCTCGCCGAGCGCAACCTGACGCTCCTGGCCTGGCGCGACGTTCCGGTTGATATCGAGGCCCTCGGCCAGCGCGCTCGCGCGGCGATGCCGTTGATCCGCCAGGCGCTGATCGCGCGCCCCGCCGGCCTCGATGAGGTCGCCTTTGAACGCACCCTCTACCTGGCGCGCAAGGCCATCGAAGCCGCCTTCCGGCGCGAGAACCTCGCCGCCTATGTGCCCTCGCTCTCGAGCCGCACCATCGTCTACAAGGGGTTGCTCCTCGGCAGTCACCTGGCGCGTTTCTACCTCGATCTCCGCGACCCGGCCTTCACCACCGCCATCGCGGTGTACCACCAGCGCTACTCGACCAATACCTTCCCCACCTGGGAGCGGGCCCAACCCTTCCGCATGCTCTCCCACAATGGGGAGATCAATACCATCCAGGGCAATGCCAACTGGATGCGCGCGCGCCAGGCGGTGCTGCACCTGCCCCCCGATTTTCTGGCCGCCGGCCCCGTGGATGGCCCCGTGGCCCTGACACCGGTGCTCGATGAGCGCGGCTCCGACTCGGCGATGCTCGACAATGCCCTCGAGTTGCTGGTGATCGGCGGGCGCGATATTCGCCACGCCCTCACGATGCTCGTCCCCGAGGCCTGGGAGAAGGTGCCCGATCTGCCGCCGGCCCTGCGCGCCTTTTACCAGTACCACGCCTGCCTGATCGAGCCCTGGGATGGCCCCGCCGCTCTGACCTTCTCCGACGGGCGCATCGTGGGCACGGCCCTCGACCGCAACGGCCTGCGCCCGGCGCGCTACATCGTCACCGACGATGGGTTGGTGTTCGCTGGCTCCGAGGTTGGCGCGGTGCGCGTGGACAACCGCCGTGTGGTCCATAAGGGTAAGCTCGGCCCGGGGCAGATGATCGCCGTAGATACCGCTACCGGCCACTTCTTCACCAATGACGATGTGAAGAGTTACCTCGCTGGCTTGCGGCCCTACAGCGCCTGGATCGGCCAGCATCTGCGCGCCCTGCCGCCCTCCGAGCCCACGACGCCGGAGGAGGCGGGCGCCGCCGCGCCAAGCGCCGATCTGTTGCCCTTGCAGATGGCCTTCGGCTACACGTCCGAGGAGATGAACGTTATTCTGAAGCCTATGGCCAGCACCGGCCACGAGCCGGTGGGTTCGATGGGCGATGACACCCCCGCGGCGGTGCTCTCACAGTTAGAGTTGGGGCGTCCGCTCTTCCACTACTTCAAGCAGCGCTTCGCCGAGGTCACCAACCCGCCGATTGACCCGCTGCGCGAAGAGATGGTGATGTCGCTCAGCGTCGGATTGGGCCGGCGCGGTAATGTGCTTACCGAGACGCCCGAGCATGCCCATCTGCTGCAACTGACCTCGCCGGTGCTGACCGATGCGCAGATCGCCGCCATCCGCGCGCAGAGCGATCCGGCCCTGCGCGTGGCCACGGTGATGGCCATGCTGCGCCCCGATGAGACCCTGGCCGGGGCGCTGGAGCGCCTGCGCGCCGAGTCCGCCGAGGCCGTGCGCAATGGCGCGTCAATTCTGATCATCAGCGATCGCGGCGTTGACCCCTCCCACGCGCCGGTCCCCGCGCTCCTGGCCGTTGGCGCCGTCCACCATCATCTGATCCGCGCGGGCCTGCGCACGCTCTGCAGCCTCGTGGCCGAAACCGGCGAAGTGCGCGAGGTGCATCACCTGGCCTGCCTGACCGGCTATGGCGCCGAGGCGGTCAATCCTTACCTGGCCCTCGCCAGCGCCCGCCAGATCGCCCTGGAGCGCGAGGCCCTGCGCCAGAAGACGGCCAGCGCTCCGGTCGAGAAGCTGCGCGATGATCCCCGCTCGCGCACCCTGGCCGAAGAGGCCGAGCACAATGTGATCGTCTCGCTCGAGAAGGGCCTGCTGAAGGTGATGTCCAAGATGGGCATCTCCACCCTCGATAGCTACTGTGGCGCGCAGATCTTCGAGGCCGTGGGGCTTGATCAGGAACTGATCGATGCGTGCTTCGCCGGCACGCCGTCGCGCATCGGTGGCGTGGGCCTGGAGAAGCTGGAACACGACGTTCGCTCCCGCCAGCGCAAGGCTTTCGGTGACGCCGCGCCGGCCCTGCCGCATCCCGGCTTCTACAAGTTCAAGAAAGACGGGGAATACCACGCCTTCAGTCCTCCGGTCATCCACGCCCTGCACCGCGCCGTCCAGAACCCCCATGCCCTCGATGGCGATAGCTACGACCGCATCAGCCCCGAAGGCTACGCCCTCTACCGCGCCTACGCCGACCTGGTGCACGCCCGCCCGCCGACGGAACTGCGCGATCTGCTCGAGTTTGTGCCCGCCGGTCCTCCCGTGCCGCTCGATGAGGTCGAGCCGGTTGAAGCGATCGTCAGGCGTTTCAGTACCGCGGCGATGAGCCACGGCTCGACCAGCAAAGAGGCCCACGAGACGCTCTCGATCGCCATGAACCGCCTCGGCGCCCTGGCCAACAGTGGCGAGGGCGGCGAGGACGCCGAGCGCTTCAAGGACGAGCGCAACAGCCGCATCAAGCAGGTGGCCTCGGGGCGCTTCGGGGTGACGCCGGCCTATCTGGCCAGCGCCAGTGAGTTGCAGATCAAGATGGCCCAGGGGGCCAAGCCCGGTGAGGGCGGGCAATTGCCCGGCCATAAGGTGAACGAGGAGATCGCCCGCATCCGCCATACCGTTCCGGGCGTGGCGCTGATCTCGCCTCCACCGCACCACGATATCTACAGTATCGAGGATCTGGCTCAACTGATCTACGATCTCAAACAGGTGAACCCCAACGCCACCGTCAGCGTGAAACTGGTGGCAACCGCCGGTGTAGGCACCATCGCCGCGGGGGTCGCCAAGGGGTATGCCGACATTATCCTGATCAGCGGCCACGCCGGCGGCACCGGCGCCGCGCCGCTCAGCAGCATCAAGAACGTCGGTCTGCCCTGGGAACTCGGCCTGGCCGAGACCCAGCAAACCCTCGTGCTGAACGGGTTGCGCGGGCGAGTGCGGGTGCGCGCCGACGGGGGGCTTAAGACGGGGCGCGATGTGGTGATGGCCGCGCTGCTCGGCGCCGATGAGTTTTCGTTCGGCACGGCGGCTCTGGTGGCCGAGGGCTGCATTATGGCCCGCGCCTGCCACAACAACACCTGCCCGGTCGGCATCGCCACCCAGCGGGCCGAACTGCGCGCCAGGTTCCCCGGCAAGCCGGAGATGATCATGGCCTTCTTCCGCTACCTGGCCCAGGAGATCCGTGAGATCCTGGCCTCCCTTGGCCTGCGTTCGCTCGATGAGGCCGTCGGCCGCACCGATCTGCTGCGGCAGCGCCACACCGGGCATCCCGGCGCCGACGATCTCGATCTGACCCCCGTCCTCGGCGCGGCGCGCATGATCGCCGGTCACGAGATTCGCCACGCCGGCGGGCGCAACCTCCTGCCGGCCGAGGAGAGCCTCAACGACCGGATCATGCTCGATACCCGCGGCGCCCTGGCCGCCCGCGGCCCGGTCAGCCTGAACTATACGATCCGCAATCGTGATCGCAGCGTTGGCGCCCGTCTCGCGGGGGCCATCGGCCAGATCTACGGCGACAAGGGCCTGCCCGCCGGGACAATCACCATCCACCTGCGGGGCAGCGCCGGTCAGAGCTTCGGCGCCTTCAACGCGCCGGGAGTGGAGTTGCGCCTCACCGGCGAGGCCAATGACTACGTGGGCAAGGGCATGGCCGGCGGCGTGATTGTGCTTGCTCCCGATGCGCAGACGCGCTTCGCCTGGCACGAGAACGTGATCGCCGGCAACACCCTGCTCTACGGCGCCACCGGCGGCGAACTGTACGCCGCCGGTCAGGTCGGCGAGCGCTTCGCCGTGCGCAACAGCGGGGCCGTCGCCGTGGTGGAGGGCGTGGGCGACCACGGCTGCGAGTACATGACCGGCGGCGCCGTGGTGATCCTGGGGCCGACCGGGCGCAATTTCGGCGCCGGCATGACCGGCGGCGTCGCCTATGTGCTGGATGAGACCCGCAGCTTCGAGCGGCGCTATAACCCCCAGTTGATCGAGTTGCGGCCCATGAGCGCCCGCGATGAGGCGCGCGTGCAGCAGTTGATCGGCCGCCACGTCGAGTTGACCGGCAGCCTGCGTGGCGCCGACATCCTCGCCCGGTGGGAGAACTACCGCAATCTCTTCTGGACCGTGATGCCGCGGGAGGCCGTGGCGCGCATTGAAAACGCTGCCGAGGGCACCGAGGAACTGAAGCCGGCTGCCGCCCGCGCGGCATAAGCCCGAGGGTCCGGACGGGCCACGCCCGCCCGGACCTTTTCCTTAGGCGGGGAAACCCGGTTTCCCCATCCCCCTGCTTGAGGGTATAGCCCGCCCAGACCCTCCTGCGGGCGGGCTGTGCCCTCACCCTCCTGCAGGCGGGGGTAGGGGGAAACCTGGTTCCCCCATGGTCACGTCAGGCCCCATGCGCGGGGCGCACACCGCTCGATGCACATGGCCCGGGAGCGCGGGCGTCCCGCCCGCGCCACGGCGCCGCGGGCACGGCGCTGCCCCCCTCCCTGCCCCTCCCCCACTGGGGGCGGGCACCCGGCTCCTCCCCTCAGCGGGGGGAGGCTAGGAGGGGGGCAGCACGCGGCGAACGGTGTTCACCTCAGCTGTCCATGCGGCTGCGCCGCACCCCGACGGGATGAAAATACTTTCTTGGGAGGGCATAGCCCTCCCAAACCCTCCCACGGGCGGGGGTATGGGGGAACCTGATTCCCCCATGTTCACGTTAGGGCCTTTAATCGGCCAGTTCGCGGCCAGGCCGGCGCAGCGGCAGTTGCCCGGCCGCGGGTGGGGCGATGAGGTTGTAGGTGGTGATCTGCCGGTTCAGGTCGCGCACCTTCTGCGCATACTCCGCGCGCAGGCGCTCCCGCTCCAGCGGGCCGGTCCTCGCCCAGCGGGCGGTGACATGGGCCAGCCAGCGCTCCAGATCGGCCAGTTCGGCGCGTATGTGCTTCTGAAGTTCGATCCACGCGGGGGCGTAGCCCGCATTCTTGAGCAAGCGATAGCCAGGTCGCAGATCCTCCGGCACGTGGGCCTCGTCCTCCAGGCGCAGGGGTTGCCCCGCGCCAGGCAGGTTCTCAAACATGCCCGCGGCCGCGGCCTCGCGAATGCGGCGCTCGATCAGACTTTCGTGCGCCCGCAACCGACCCTGGCCAGGTCGTGCTTCCGCGCTTTGCTCTTCGGATGGCCTGGTCTCAGAAGATTCGTGACGCATGGCTGGCTCCTAACGTGAACATAAGCTCTTGGAGGAAAGAGTGTGGGGAAACCTGGTTTCCCCACGCCCCCGCCCGCGGGAGGGTTTGGAAGGGCGTAGCCCTCCCAAGAATAACCTATGTTCATCCCGTCGGGGTGCGGCGGAGCCGCATGAAGGGCTAACGTGAACATAGGCTCTCGAAGAGAGGGGTGTGGGGAAACCGGGTTTCCCCACGCCCCCGCCCCGCAGGGATATGGGGAAACCGGGTTTCCCCATGCCCCCACCCGCGGGAGGGTCTGGGAGGGCGCAGCCCTCCCGGGTCCAGCCTCCGCTTGCGCCCTGGCGCAAGTGTGGTAGGATAGAGTGCCTTCCAGTGACGCAAGGCAAGCCAGCAGGCAGGTGTGTCGCTGACGCGTTTCCCGCCGTCTCTTACATCGTAATAGTAACCTCTGAAACGTGCCCTGACGTGAACATAAACTCTCGGAGCGGGGTGTGGGGAAACCAGGTTTCCCCACGCTCCCGCCCGCGGGAGGGCCTGGCCCGCACGCAGGGGGATGGGGAGATGGGGCGTCCGCCGCGCGGCGCTTTGACCCCGCCTGGCCCGCACGCAGGGGAATGGGGAAATCAGGTTTCCCCATCCCCCCCGCCTGCGGGAGGGTGTGGGAGGGCACAGCCCTCCCAGGAACAACCGTATGCTCATTGCGGCGTTGTGCGGCGGAGCCGCATGGACATCTGGTGAGAGGACGTATGGCCTGGCTTGCTCTTCTCGCGCTCATGCTGATGGTCGCAGCTATCCCTGGCGTCTCGCTGTATCTGGAGAGCCTTCGGTCGCGATCCACCGACGGCGGGGACGGCGTAAACGACGGTACCCGGCAGACAGCGTAAGGTACGCTTCCCGCCCCGGCAACGAAGCTCGGCCCGCTATGGCCGAAGCATCGGCGCAGCCAATCCTTCGGCCCAACAATGCAGCCCCGATGTAGTGTTAGCGTATGGTACAATCCGCGTATACCCGGCTCGGGCGCTGGCCGATCACCAATCATATGGGTCTCCGTACCCAGGACAGGATCAGAATCACGGGCGCTATCCAGCACGTGACGACTCGTCCCCGACCGGGCTGAGGTGACCATCGTGCGCAGGGTTCCGCCCCCCTCCCAGCCTCCCCCCGCTGGGGGGAGGCGCCGGGTTCCCGCCCCCAGCGGGGGAAGGGTCAGGGCGGGGGCCGGCGCCGTGCCCGCGGCGCCGTGGCGCGGGCAGGACGCCCGCGCTCCCAGGGCATGTGTCTCGCGGCGTGGTGCGCCATGCGCATGACCGTCTCACGTGAACATAGGCCCTCGGCGAGGGGGGTGGAGAAACCGGGTTTCCCCACGCCCCCGCCCGCGAGAGGGCCTGGCCCGCACGCAGGGGACGGGGAAACCGGGTTTCCCCGTCCCTCCGCCCGCGGGAGGGTCTGGGAGGGCTGCGCCCTCCCAGGAAGAACCTGTCCTCATCCTGTTCGTATGCGGCGGAGCCGCTACCGTGAACATAGGCCCTCGGCGAGGGGTGTGGGGAAAGCGGGTTTCCCCACACCCCCGCCCGCGGGAGGGCCTGGCCCGCACGCAGGGGATGGGGAAACCCGGTTTCCCCGTCCCGCCGCCCGCGGGAGGGTTTGGGAGGGCGCAGCCCTCCCAGGAAGAACCTATGTTCATCCTGTTCATGTGCGGCGCAGCCGCATGGACGGCTGGCGTGAGTAGGTAGCAATGGAGCGATAGGCGGATCCCTGCAATTGCCCTGTCCGATAGCACGGGCGCATAGCCCCTCCTCGCAATGGCCGGGTACGTGGGAGAACCCTGATGGATAGAAGCATCCACCAGACTACTCAGCCGGTGCTGACCGCCCCCGAACAGCCCTGGGTTGAGCGACGCCTGCGACGCCTGGCGATCGTGGGGGTAGTGGCCCTCGATCAGGCGCTGATCTTTGCCGGTTTTGCCATTGCCTACTGGTTGCGCTACCTGGCCGACTGGCCCCCACCGTTCGACCGCGTGGTACTCGAGGTCGCCACGAAGAACTATGTGGATTTTAGCGCCTTTTTGCTGCCCTCGGTCCTGCCGCTGATGCTCTTCCTCGCGGTGCGCTTCGCTGGCCGGGGCCTGTATCGCACCGCTCCCCGGCTGAGCCTGTTCGATCAACTGGGGGTCATTTTCAACAGTCTGGTGACCGGGCTGGCCCTGTTGATCATTTTTGTTTTCCTCTACAAGCCATTCTACTATTCACGTTTGATCTTCGCCTTCGCCGGGGTGAGCATTTTCACCCTCCTCAGCGGCTGGAGGGTCGCCCTTGCCGGTGTGCGGCACTGGCAGTGGTCGCACGGGGTTGGCCGGGATCGGGTGCTGGTCGTTGGCGGAACCGGCCTGGGCCAGCAAGTGATGAATGGGATCGCCTCGTCTCCGGGCCTGGGCTACACGCTGGTCGGATATGTTGACGACCGGCCCATCGTGGCGCATGGCCGGGCCACGCGGGTCTATCGCCACCTGGGCAAGCTGGAAGACCTGGAGCGCGCTGTTCTGCAGAGTGGCGCGCAGCAGGTTATTCTGGCCCTGCCCTTTTCCGAGCAGGGCCGCCTGCCGGAACTGGTGGCCGTGTGCCAGCGTCTAGGGATCAGGTACCAGCTTGCTCCGGATCTCTACCAGTTAAGTTTCGACCGGGTGGATGTGCTGCAACTGAGCGGTGTGCCCCTGCTGCGGCCCAAGGAGATCCGGCTGAGCGGCGCCAATCTGCTGCTCAAGCGCGCCATTGATGTGGCTACGGTGATCCTGGCGGCGCCGTTTGTGGTTCCCCTGGTCGCCCTCATCGCTCTGCTGATCAAGCTGGACTCGCGCGGTCCGGTGCTGTTCCGCCAGGTGCGCGTGGGCAAAGGCGGGCAACCCTTCGTGTGTTACAAGTTCCGGACCATGGTGCCCGATGCCGAGGCGCGCAAGGCCGATCTGGTCGCCCGCAATGAGGCCGATGGGCCGTTATTTAAGATGCGCGACGATCCGCGCATTACCCACCTTGGGCGTTTCTTGCGCCGGAGCAGTCTTGACGAGTTGCCGCAGTTCTGGAACGTGCTGCGGGGGGAAATGAGCCTGATCGGCCCGCGCCCCGCGCTTCCTGATGAGGTGGCGCGCTATGAACCCTGGCATCGCCGCCGGCTGGAGGTGCTGCCGGGGTGCGCCGGTCTGGCTCAGGCCCTTGGACGCAGCGATATGTCGTTTGATGAGCAGGTGCGCCTCGATATCTACTACGCCGAGAACTGGTCAGTCAGCATGGATCTGCGCATCCTGCTCATGCTCATCCCCGTGCTGATCAGTGGTCGCGGCGCCTATTGACGACGGAGAGGGAAGACGTAGCATGCGCGTGCTTATTACCGGTGGCGCGGGTTTCCTTGGCTCCCATCTTACTGACCGTTTTCTCAGCGAGGGCCACGAGGTGATCGCCATGGATAATTTGATCACCGGGACCACGGATAATATCGCGCACCTCGCGGGACATCCGCGCTTTATGTTCATCAAGCACGACGTGACGAATTATATCTACGTTGATGGGCCGCTTGACGCTATTCTGCACTTCGCCTCGCCGGCTTCGCCGATTGATTATCTCGAACTGCCCATCCAGACCCTCAAGGTCGGCGCCCTTGGCACGCACAAGGCGCTGGGTCTGGCCAAGGCGAAGGGGGCGCGTTTCCTGCTGGCCTCTACCTCCGAGGTGTACGGTGATCCGCAGGTGCATCCCCAACCCGAGAGCTACTATGGCCACGTCAACCCCGTTGGGCCGCGGGGGGTCTATGATGAGGCCAAGCGTTTCGCCGAGGCGATGACAATGGCCTACCACAACTACCACGGTCTCGAGACGCGCATCGTGCGGATTTTCAATACCTATGGGCCGCGCATGCGCCTGCGCGATGGCCGCGTGGTGCCGAATTTTATCCAGCAGGCCCTCAAGAATGAACCGCTCACCGTGTATGGCGATGGTTTGCAGACCCGCAGTTTTCAGTACGTGAGCGATCTGGTCGAAGGGGTCTATCGCCTGTTGTTCTCGAATGAAGTTGAGCCGGTGAACATCGGTAATCCCGGCGAGTTCACGATCCGTGAGTTCGCCGATGTGGTGATCAGGTTGACCGGCAGCAAGAGCCCGATTGTCTATAAGGATCTCCGCACCCGCGATGATCCGCAGGTGCGCCAGCCGGATATTGCCAGGGCCCGACGGGTGTTAGGCTGGGCACCGCGGGTGAGCCTGGAAGAGGGGTTGCAGCAGACCATTCCCTGGTTCCGTGAAGAGCTCCGGCGCCGGGGTGAGTTGTAGGTGATGGACCGGCGCGTGGGGGGCCAGGGTTCCGGGCGCGCGGCGCGGCCCGCGGGGTTGGCGGCCCTGGTTGGCGCCATCGCCCTGGGTCTGGGGGTGGCAACCGCGCCCCTCTCCCTTTCGGCCTCGCTCGTCATCGGCGCCGTGGCCGTCGTCCTGGCCCTGCTCGCCCCCATCTGGGCGCTGTATCTGCTGGTGCTGTCGGTGCCGGTGCAGGAACTCTGGCTCTTGCCCGGCGGCCTTACCGTCACCCAGGCGGCCCTGCTCCTGGCGACCGCCAGTCTGGCGCTGCACCTCCTCGCCTTCCCTGAGCGACCACTGATCCTGGGGCCTCTGCTTGTCCCCCTGGCTGTCTTTGTGTGGACACTGGGACTCTCGGCCGTGTTTACCCCCTTCAGCCGCGCCGAAGGGTTGCGCGAGACGGCGCGGTGGTCCACGGTCTTGCTGGGGTATGTGCTCGCCCTGCGCGCCCTGGGAGGCGACGGGTGGGTCGCGCCCCGGGGCGAACAGAGTTTCACTCCTGCGCTCGGGCGTGCCGTGGGGGGCGAATCGGGGCCAGGTCCGCGTCGTGGCCCCTCCTGGCGCGTCTGGGGCCTGCTGGTGTGCTTGCTGGCGGCTCCAGCGGCGACGGGCGCGCTGGGGCTGGTGCAGTTTGCCCTGGGGTTGGGTCCTGAGAGTTTTGGGATTGGAGACGGGCGGGTGCGGGCCTACGGCACCATCGGGCAGCCGAACTCATTCGCCGGGTACATGAACCAGGCCTGGCCCCTGGCGGTGGGCCTGGCCCTGTTTGCCCTGGTGGGCCTGCGGCAAGGGGCGCCGCGCCGGCCGGCCCTCCTCACGCTGGCGTTCGCCGGCGTGGCGGCGCTCCTGACCGGCGGGGCGCTGATCGCCAGTTTCTCGCGGGGCGGGTGGATCGGCGCCGTGGCCGGCATGCTGGCGCTGGTGAGCGCCGCGTTCGTGGCGCTGCCCGCCGATGCGCGCGCGCTGATGCGGCGGTTCCTGGTGGCCCTTGCCGCGGTGTGTCTGGCGCTCCTGGCGCTCGGCGGGGGCGGCCTGTTGCCCAGGGCGATCGAGCAGCGCGCCGTCAGCCTGGTGCGCAACCTGCGCCTCTTCGACGTGCGCGGCGTTGCTGTGACCCCTGAGAACTTCGCCGTGGTGGAGCGCATGGCCCACCTTCAGGCCGGCTGGAACATGTTCCGCAGCCGGCCCCTGCTCGGCGTCGGGCCAGGCAACTACAGCATTGCCTATGAGCGAACGCCCGCTCCAGATACGCCGCCGTTCAGCGTGCGGCCCTGGTATCAGTCGCGGGGCCACGCGCACAACTACTACCTGCATATCGCCGCCGAGGCCGGAGTAGTTGGCCTCGCGGCCTACCTGCTGCTGATCGGCGCAGTGATGGCGCAGGCGGTCCGCGCGCTGCGGGCTGCGCGCGACTGGTTGTGGTCGGGGGTAGCGGTGGGCGGGGCCGGGGTGGTTGTTGCCGTGGCCGCCCATAACCTGTTTGAGAACCTGCACGTGCTAAACATGGGTCTGCACCTGGGCGCCATCTGGGCCGTGCTCCACACCTGCGAGGCGTCGCTCCCCTCGGACCCGCTGTGACCGCGCTGAGGTGAACATGGGGGAACCAGGTTCCCCCATACCCCATGTTCATTGGGCGGTGTGTCGCCCGGCGGCACGGACGGCTAACGTGAACATAGGCGGGAGAGCCAATACGTTCCACCTCAGCGCATGCGGCGCCCCAGCCCCCCTCCCAACCTCCCCCCGCTGGGGGGAGGCGCCGGACTCCCTCCCCCTAGCGGGGGGAGGGCTGGGGAGGGGGGCCGTCACCTTCGTTGCAACGGATTGCCGCTTGAGCAGGGGGATGGGGAAACCGGGTTTCCCCATCCCCCCACCCGGTGGGAGGGCCTGGGAGGGCGCAGCCCTCCCAGGAACAACGTTTTTTCATCGTATCGGTGTGGAGCAGGGGTCCGGGGAAACCCGGTTTCCCTGGACCCTCGCCCAGCGGAGCCACCATTCGAAAACGATTGCATACCCGGAGAGGAAGAGCGACTATGACCTGCCTCGTGACCGGTGGCGCGGGCTTCATCGGCAGCCATACCGTTGATGCGCTCCTGCGTCGCGGCGACCAGGTGATTTGCCTTGACAATTTTACCCCCTACTACGATCCCGAGCGCAAACGGCGCAACCTGGCATGGGCCGCTACCCAACCGGGGTTCACGCTGGTCGAGGCCGACATCCGCGACGCCGAGGCGCTGGCCGGGGTGTTTGAGCGCTATCGTCCGCGCGGGGTGGTGCACCTAGCGGCCTTGCCCGGTCCACGGCCCTCGATCGCCAACCCCGCGCTCTATGCGCAGGTCAACGTCGGCGGCACCGTGCATCTGCTGGATCTGGCCCGGCGCTACGAGGTCGAAAGCTTCGTGCTCGCCTCGACCTCGTCGGTCTATGGACGCGCGAGCAGGCTGCCTTTTGAGGAGTGCGACTCGACCGATCGCCCCCTTTCGCCCTATGCCGCGACGAAGAAAGCCGCCGAGGTGCTGGGCTATACCTTCCACAGCCTCTATGGCACGCCGATGAGCGTGGTGCGCTTCTTCACCGTCTACGGCCCGCGCGGGCGCCCGGATATGACGCCGTACGTCTTTGTTGATAGAATGGTGCGTGGGCAACCGATCGTGCTCTTCGAGCGCGGGGTGGAATTGTACCGCGATTACACCTATGTTGATGACATCGTTGCCGGCGTTGTCGCGGCGCTTGACCGGGCGCAGGGCTATGAGATCTTTAATCTGGGCAATTCAAGCCCCGTCGAACTCCAGCGCTTTGTCGCCTTACTGGAACAGATTACCGGCATACGCGCGGTGATTGAGGCCCGGCCGCTACCGCCCACCGAGCCGCCGATCACCTACGCTTCCACCGAAAAAGCGGCGCGCATGCTTGGCTTTCGGGCCGGCACCAGGGTAGAGGAGGGGTTGGCCCGCTTCTGGGAGTGGTACCAGCAAGAGGTGTTGCCTGACCATCGCTCTCGTCCCTAACGTGAACATAGGCTCTTGAAGAGGGTGTGCGGAAACCGGGTTTCCCCATGCCCCCGCCCGGTGGGAGGGTCTGGGAGGGCGCGGCCCTCGCGCAGGGGCATGGGGAAAGCGGGTTTCCCCATTCTCCCACCCGGTGGGAGGTTCTGGGAGGGCGCGGCCCTCCCAGGAACAACGTTTTTTCATCGCGTTGGGGTGGAGCGGGTATGGGGGCGGGCGCCGCCCCCGCGCGGATGCGGGCCGGAGGCCCGCGCACCCAGGCCCGTGCCTATGGCTTGCCCGCGGGAGGGTTTGGGAGGGCGCAGCCCTCCCAGGAACAACGTTTTTTCATCAGGATCGCGGTGGGCCAGGCTCGCCGCGACGCCCCAACGCGGGCACGTACCAGGCCGCGCAGCGGAACTATGCCTAAAAGAATTGTTACTGGCTTACCCCTGCAAAATACGGTATACTCCTCCGGAGTATAGCGGCCTAACGTGAACATACGCCCTCGGCGAGGGGCGTGGGGAAACCCGGTTTCCCCACGCCCCCGCCCCGCAGGGGCATAGGGAAACCGGGTTGCCTCATGCCCCCACCCGCGGGAGGGCCTGGCCCTCAAGCAGGGGCATAGGGAAACCGGGTTTCCCCATGCCCCCACCCGGTGGGAGGGTCTGGGAGGGCGCAGCCCTCCCAGGAAGAACCTATGTTCATCCTGTTCGTGTGCGGCAGAGCCGTATGGACGGCCGACAACGTAAAGATGACGGCTGCAGACGGGGAAGACGAAGCCCTCCCCGCAACATATCAACTCATCACCACCAGGTCGTCGCGCCAGGAGCGTCGCGCACCACCCACAGGAGGCAGGCTGAGGCATGATCGCAGACAATACCAAGGGGGCATCTGCCGGTGAGGCGCCCGTGCCGGTGGAACTGCCCGTTACGCCTGAAGTTTCTCCTGAGGCCGAGATCGCGCGGGAAGGGTTTTCGTTATGGGAGCGCCTGCGGAGCCCGCGCACCCTCATCTCCTTCGGCCTCGCCATCGCGATTGTCATCTTTGCCCTGCGTGGGCTGGATATTGACCTGGCGACCACCTGGCAGCATATGCGGCAGGCCAACCCCTGGCTGCTCCTCGCCGGTCTGGGCATTTTTTATCTGACCTTCCCCTTGCGGGCGCTACGCTGGCGCGTGCTGTTGCGCAATGCGGGCGTGCCGGTTGATGAGGGGCGGGGTAGCTGGGCCTCGATGCCCGCGCTGATCGAGTACGTCTATCTGTCGTGGTTCGCGAACTGCATTGTGCCGGCTAAACTTGGCGACGCCTACCGGGCCTACCTGCTCAAACACAATGGGAAGGTCAGTTTCTCGACCTCGATCGGCACCATCTTTGCCGAGCGTCTGCTGGATATGCTCGGGCTGTTCGGCATGCTGGTCATCTCGGCCTATTTTACCTTCGGGGCGCATATGCCCGAAGGCACGCAGATCGTCTTCGGCTTTGGCGGGTTGCTGGTGGTGATGATCCTCGGCGGCCTGGCGAGTATGCGCTGGTTTAGCCCGCTGGTGCACCGGGTGCTGCCACGCCGGCTGCACGCTTTCTACGGGCGGTTTGAGTATGCCGCCCTGCGCTCGTTCCGCCCCGCCATCCTGCCCCGTCTGATCGTGTTGACCGCGGGGGTCTGGCTGCTGGAGGGCTTCCGGCTCTTCTTCGTGATCGAAGCGCTTGGACCGGCCATTGGCACCCTCTCGCTCTCGGCGATCATTTTTGTGGCTCTCTCCTCGTCCTTGCTGACCGCGCTGCCGATCACCCCTGCCGGTCTTGGGGTCGTGGAAGGGACGATCACCGTGGTGCTCACCTTCTTCGGGGTTGATAAGCACCTGGGCGCGGCCGTTACCTTCCTCGATCGGTTGATCAATTTCTGGAGCATCGTTGTTGGGGGATTTATCGCCTACATTTTTAGTAAACGTCGCTAACGTGAAAATGGGGGAACCAGGTTCCCCCACACCCCCGCCCGCGGGAGGGTTTGGGAGGGCGCAGCCCTTGCGCAGGGGTATCGGGGAACCAGGTTCCCCCACACCCCCGCCCGCAGGAGGGTTTGGGAGGGCGCAGCCCTCCCAAGAAGAACCTTTTTTCATCCCGTCGGTGTGCGGCGCAGCCGCATGGACGGCTGATATGAACATGGGGCGACCAGCTTTCTCCAGGCCCCGGCCCGCGGCAAGGCGCCGGCGTCCCGAAGCCGGTTGGAGGGGTGTGGGGAAACCAGGTTTCCCCACGCTCGCGCCCGTGGCATCATTCCAGGCACATGCGTATCGGGATTGATTACACCGCGGCAGTATGGCAGGGCGCGGGGATCGGGCGCTATACGCGCGAGTTGATCCGCGCTGTCGTCGGTCTCGATCCAGCGATTACCTACCGTCTCTTCTACGCGGCGGGCGGCCTGCCCGCCGCGTCGCCCTATCTGGCCGATCTGCGCGCCCTGGGCGCCGCGCATCCCAATGTGCAGCCTCGGCCCATCCCTCTCAGTCCGCGCCTGCTGACCGTGCTCTGGCAGCGCCTGCGCCTGCCGCTGCCTGTCGAGGCGCTGGTAGGTCCGCTCGATCTGCTGCATGCCCCCGATTTTGTCTTGCCGCCGACCCGCGCGCGCACCCTGGTCACCGTTCACGATCTGACCTTTCTGGTGCGGCCAGAGTGCGCGGAGGCCGGGCTGCGGCGCTACCTCACCCGCGCCGTGCCGCGGGCGCTGCGCCGCGCCGATCTGGTGCTGGTCGACTCGCAAGCTACCGCGGCGGACCTTGCGCGGCTGCTTGGGGTTGACGGCGCGCGGGTTCGCCTGATCTACCCCGGTGTGGATCCGCGCTTCCGGCCGTTGCCCTCCGCCGCGTCGGAAGCGACCCGGGTGCGCTTCGGATTGCCCGCGAGCTTCATCCTCTTCGTTGGCACCCTGGAGCCGCGCAAGAACCTGCCGCGTCTCGTGCGCGCCTTCGCCGGCATCGCTGACCCCGACCTGCATCTGGTGATTGCCGGACGGCGCGGCTGGCTCTACGAGGAGATCTTCGCTACCGTGGAGCAACTGGCGCTCCAGAATCGGGTGCATGTGCTCGATTTTGTTGCGGATGCAGAACTTCCGGCGTTGTATAATCTTGCGCGGGCCTTTGTGTACCCCTCGCTGTACGAGGGGTTCGGCTTGCCGGTGCTGGAAGCCCTGGCGTGTGGCGCCCCCGTGGTAACTTCGGGGGTGTCGAGCCTGATCGAGGTCGCCGGCGAAGCGGCGGTACTGGTGGATCCACGTGATGAAGCCGCCATCGCCGACGGCATCACCCGCGCCCTGCGCGACGCCGCGCGCCTGCGGGCCGCCGGGCCGGCGCAGGCGCGGCAGTTTCGCTGGGATACGGCCGCGCAGCGTTTATTGGCATGCTACCGGACGCTCGGCGCCGGTGGACCGAGTAAAGGATCGCGTGATCATGTCTTCACAGAACGATCTGACCGCTGAGGCCATCGAGCGGGGGGCAGCGCCGGGCCGCGGCTATGCCGTGGCCCGGCTTATCTCGCAGGTGTTGCATCCGGTGTTCCTCGGCGTGATCAGCATCTTTATCGTTGGCCTGCTCGGGGTTGAGCCACGCCAGGCGGGTTTGTCCTGGGCCTTGCTCTGCACCGGGCTGCAGGTGCTGCCGCCGACGCTCTTTTTCACCATTCGCCTGCGGCAGGGCGCCTACACCGATGACGATATCTCGGTGCGCTCGCAGCGCAACGAGTTGTACCTCTTCGGCATCGTCAACCTGGTGGCCGGCATGGTCGTGTTGCAACTGCTCGGCGCGCCGCCTCCCATCCTGGCGATGGCAGCTTCGGGTATCGCGCTCAGCGTGCTGGCCTGGATCATCAACCTGTACTGGAAGATCAGCGTCCACGCCTCGAGCATGGGTTCGACGGCGACACTGGCTGCGCTCTACTCCGAGCCGCTCGGCCTGGCCCTCTGGCTGTGCGCCCTGGCTCTGGGATGGGCGCGGGTGCGCACGCGCAACCATACGCCGATGCAGGTCGTTGCCGGCTTGCTCCTGGCGTCAGCGTGCGTAATCGGCGCATTCGTGGCCTACGGGGTGCTGTGACCGTCCAGGAGCAGGGCCGAGGCGCTGGCGCAGCCAGTGCTTCGGCCTTCCTACCCCGCGCGGCCCTGACACTCCAGCCAGGCGAACAGTTCCTCGAAGACCCGCGCGCGCACGGGCGCAGCCGAGAGGGTCAGGTCATGCAGGCCGCCCTCGATGGCGATCAGGGTCACGCGGGGGCCGAGGCCCGGCCCGTACCGGCGCATATGGGCCACGTTGAGCACCGCGTCGGCGCGCAGCAGGCGTTCGTCCCAGCGCGGGAGGAGCACCGAGCGCGCCGAGTGCATGATCAGCACGGGACAGGCTATGGCCAGCCCGGTCTGGAGCCGGCGCTGTCCCTGCATCACCGCGCGCATCCACCCGGCATGGGCCGGAAAGCCCTCGATCGGTTTCCAATCCAGGTTGAACTCCCACTCGCCATAGTAGGCGCGGTGCAGGCTCTGGGCATAGAACGGCGAGACCGAGCCATTGGCGGCGAGATGGGGGCGCCAGCGGCCCAGGCCGGCCAGCAGGCGCGCGGGCGCAACCTGGTGCCAGGGGAGATGAAAGGCGAAGAAGGGGCTGTTCAGGAACAGGGCCTTGATCCGCTCGCGCCAGCGCCCCTCGTGGGCGTAGAGGGCGGCGATAAGGCCGCCGGTGGAATGGCCGTTGAGCAGGAGCCAGGGGCGGTCCTCTTCGTTGAAGATGAGAGTGATGGCGGCGTCAAGCTCGGCGTAGTACTCGCAGAGATCGGCGCAGAAATGCGGTGTCTGGCCGGGGCGCAACGAGCGGCCGCACTTGCGCAGGTCGAGGGCGTAGAAGTGGTAGCCGTGGGCATTGAAGGCCGCGGCCAGATGCGTCTGGAAGAAGTAATCCACAAAGCCGTGAAGGTAGAGCACTGCGCGGCCCGCCGAAGCGGCGGCGCGGCGGCGCACCAGGGTGGCAATGACCGGTCCTTCGGCGTCGGGAGGGAACACCAGGGTGCGCGCCTCGAAGCCCGCCAGCGCCGTATCGGCGATCCATGGGGAAACGGTAAACGTCGTAGCCATTGTCTAACAGTTCTATGCGCTTGTCTTACTACCAGGAGTTGCGCCGTCGCCTTTCGGCTTGCGGCGTCTCTATGACGCTTTGGTAGCTGCCGCTGGCGCAATCGAGGGCTCTGCCTTGCGTCTGCTTACCAGCGGATCACGATTTCGGCGTCGCTGCCACTGACCGGTACCACCACATAGGCGCTGGTGCGTGTAACCTGGATGGTGGCAGGGAGGCTGGCGCCGTTGAGAGTCACCTGGAGCGGGCGCGCGGCGATCTCCGGGGGGACGAGGAGGCGCACCTCGGCGCGTTCGGCGCTGCCGGTGACGTTCAGGCTCATGGAGCGCGCCTCGCGGCGCCAGTGGTAGGCCGCGTAGCCGTCGGAGGCGGCGTAGCGTGCCACGGCGTAGACCTCGGCAACTGTCGGGTCGGCGGCCCAGCGCGGGGCAAGGAGCAGGTCGCGGTACGCGCTGGCGCGATCATTGAACCCGGCGGCGCCTTCCATCAGCGCGCCGATCATCGCCCCCGCGCCCCAGCCGTCGCTAGCAAGGGTGTCGGGTCCCTGGATGCCGGGGGCGCCGGTGGGGTAGTACCACAGGTAGGTTGCGCCGGTGAGACGGGTAAGTTCGGCGTAGCGCCGGAGGATGTCGAAGCCGTAGGCTTCCAGGCCGTAGCGGAAGGCGCCACGGGCCAGTTCGCCGCCCACCAGGGGCATGATCCCGCCATTGACATACTCCCCAGGGTTTTCGCCCTTGCCTCCGGCCATGCCGAAGCTTCCCGACGGAAAGGGCGGGTCAATGCTGTACCATTCGGCAAAGGCGCGCCCAAAATCACGGCGCCGGTAGTACTCTTCAACGATCTGCTGGCCCTGCCACTGATCCAGCACCTCGCGGTTGAGGGCGTAGGCGTTGGAGAGGCTGAGTTGCGTCGCCGGGTCCACTCCATCGGGGCGAAAGGCCGGGTCCTCAGGAATGAAGTGGGTGAAGAAGCGCCCGTTCCAGCTCAAGTCGTTGAGGCGTTGCATCAGGTCGCGGCTCTGGGCGCGCCAGGTTTCGGCCAGGGCCGGGTCGCCCACGCGCTCTTCGACGCGGGCCATCAATATCAGGGCATGGGCCAGGCCGGTATTGTCGCCGTGAAACGTTCCCCAGATCGTATCCGCGTCAATCCAGTGACGGGGGGCCGGACGCCCGTCGGGGCTGATGGTTGTCGGGCCATAGGAGAAGTCCCACATATCAATGGTGTAGGGACGGCGCACCAGGTTCCGTTCGGCGTTCCAGCGCAGCGGGTCGCTGGTGATGTAGCGCAGGGCACGCCGCATGGCCTCCAGGTTGGCGCGCAGCCAGGCATCGTCGCCGGTCATTTGCCAGGCCTCGTAGACGCCCTGCACGAAGAGGAACTCCAGATCGCTTTCGACTTCTTTGCGAAAGGCGCGCACCGAACGCTCGGGGTAGTCGATCACGTCGGGAAAGCTGCCATCGGGCCGCTGGGCGGCGCGAAAGGCGTCAAGCAGGCTGGTCACGTCCCGCTCGAAGTAGCGAAAGCCGCGTCCCTGGTAGACGTGGTCGCGCAACCAGAGGAGGGGGTTGTCGGGGGAGCGATAGCCGCGCACCGGGCGCCCGTCGAGGTCATAGGCTACCACGTCCTGCTGCATAAAGGCGCGCAGGCGAGGGTAGAGGGCATCGAGGTCCGGCTGGCCGGTGCGCAGTTCAGTGATGGGATCGAGGGTGAAGAGGCGGCTGCGGGCGGCGGCGATCTGCCCGTTGATCACCACCACGGCCCACTGGTCGCCGGCGTGCCCGCGTGGCAGCAGGGTAACCTCGCCGCGGCCGGCGCGGATCTCCGCCATTGCGACACCTGCCGGTCGCAGGGCGCCATCGAAGAGGCGCACCTCGAGCGGGCCGCTGTAGCCCGGCACCCGCAGCGTCGCCGTGAGGGCGCGCAGCGGTTGCGCCACGGGACCTGCGGCGTCGCTCAGGGAAGCGCGGAAGGGCGAGGCCGGCAGGCGCAGCAGGTCATCGGGGTAGTGGCGTTCCCATTCTGGCGCCAGAGGTTCCACCACGGCGCGTTGCCCATCAGTAGCGGTGATGGCGTGACGGGCGAAGAGTTGCACCTGGAAATCGTCGATCCACAGCGGAGGCGTGCGCGGCGGCCCCAGGGCCTCGCCGCCGGCGCGTCGCCAGGCGCTGAGAAAAGGCTCAACCAGACCGTAGGGAGCGGGTGGTTGTGGCGCGGTCGCGGGGGCGCAGGCGACCAGCAGGGTGAGCATGCCCAGCGCAACGACGCGTGCAGCCCCGTCGGATGGGAGGAATGGGAAGGTCCGCACCCTCGCAGGAAGATCCTTGTTCATCGGTGAAACCAGGCTGTGGATGCGAGGATCCGGGAGAGCTGTGCCCTCCCAGACCCTCGGGTGGGCGGGGGTGTGGGGAAACCCGGTTTCCCCACACCCCTGCTCGAGAGCTGCGCCCGCCCAGACCCTCCCGGGGGCAGGGGGATGGGGGAACCTGGTTTCCCCATGTTAGACCAGCGAATGGGGCGCGTCAGCGTGGTTCAGGTTGCGCTCCGCTGCCGCGACCGCTCCGTCATCGCAGGTGGCCACACCAGGGGCCAGAGGTTCACTGAGCGGGAGGCGCACCGTCATCGTCGTGCCCCGGCCCACCTCGCTCTCGACCTGCATGATGCCGCCATGGTTCTCGACGATGGTGCGGCAAATCGCCAGTCCCAGGCCAGTGCCGGAGTTTTTGTGGTCGTTCGCGTCTTTGGTCGTCACGAAGGGTTGGAAGATCTTGTCGCGCATGTCGGCAGGAATGCCGCTTCCCGTGTCACTGACCGATAGTTCAAGCTGATCCTCGATCACCCGGGTGCTGATGGTGACCCGGCCATGGCCCTGATCGCGCATGGCATCGCGGGCGTTGGTGAGTAGGTTTATCAAGACCTGGGTAATCTGGCCGCTATCACAGTGAACGATCGGGAGCGGTTGCAGGTGTTCCTCGATCATCACGTCCAGACGGGTAAACTCAGACCGCAGCAAGGTAACCGTATCGCGCACCAGGTCATTCAACTGGCAGGGCTCGCGCCTGGGTTTGCGCTGGCGCGCTAAGGAGAGGAGACCACGGGTGATGCTCTGGCCACGGATGCAGGAGCGCATTGCCACGTCCAGGGCATGATTTTTTTCCTCGATATCGTCGGTATTCAGCCCAAACTGCGCAAAGCCGTAGATGGCGATGAGGAGATTGTTGAACTCATGGGCCACGCTTGCAGCAAAGGTGCCCAGGGTAGCCAGTTGCGAGGACCGGATCAACTCCTCCTGCCTGGCGCGTAGTTCGTCCAACAGGCGCGTCCCATGGCTGGCCAGCTCGCGGCTGCGCTGGCTTTCCTCCTGCAACGCGGCCATGGCTTTGAAGGAGCGATGGGCCATAAACAGCGGCAGCACGGCGGTCAGAGTCAACCAGGGGTTGGTGGCCCAGATGGAGGCCAGGATGGCGCCGAAGGGCAGGGTGATAAAATGGACCCAATGGACCTGTCGAAAGCTCGCGCGGTAGATCTGGAGGACCGGCTGGCCGCTGGCCAGGGCGACAATCGTGGAGACGAGAATGGTGTTAAGGGCATAATAGGCGCCGGCCAGAATCACAAAGGCCAACACTCCCCTGAAGCCGCTGAAGGGCGGGCTTGCAGGCGAGGCAAGCGCGTCGTACATCACGACCAGCGCCACGAAGGTGATACTGCGCTGTGACGCATTGAACAGACCTTTGTACCATGGCCGCCCACGCAGCCAGTCCACCAGCAGGCTACCGACGAGCACCACCAGCACCCCATACGGTCCGGCCATGGGCACGAGAAACATGGTTGGCGCGTCAACGACGGTCATTGCCACGCGATTCCGCTGATCGAGACCGAAGACAACCTCGAAGTAGTCGGCCAGTACATAGGCGATACCACTCACGCAGAGGATGAGCAGATCGGGCATCGGGGCGCGGGCAGAGATGAGCGTCACAATGACGCCGACCAGCGCTATGCTCCACAAACTGTACAGGTACCAGCGCGCAGCCACCGGCAATGTGCTCATCGTCTTCTCATCCTGGGATGGTGTCTGATGTCCGAAGAGCGGCATGCATAACTGTTCACATCTGGGGTAACCCACGCGCCTATGAGTGAGGGCGTTTCGCCCCCGTCACGTCTCCGCGGGCAAGATGGTCTTTGAATACATAATCCGGTATAGCCCGCGCAGGCGGGCTTCGCATTCCGTAGCCGAGGGCTTTAGCCCCACGGCCAGCCCGGCATAGCGGATGAATTTCTCAAAGACCATGATGCCCGCGCTCCCAGGAGACATGTGAACACTTACCGGAAGGCCAGGTTCACCGATCCCCGACAGTTCGTCGAGTCCTGCCGGTCATGGGGTGTGCCTGCCAGTACAGCTTTCTGGAAATCCGTGGGGAGATGTGGCCCGGGTGCGCGGGCAGTTTGCCCGAGATGTGATGGACTGTCTCGCAAGGCGCCTTGTTTCCGTCGGGCTCATAAAGATCAAGCATAGAAACCGGTATGCGCCCTCGTGCCGTGGGGGGTTGATGCTCTTTGAGCAATTCATCCGCTCCCCCTGGTCCTGTGGAGCGGGGTGTGGGGAAATCAGGTTTCCCCATACCTCTGCGGGTGGTGGGCGTGGGGAAACCCGGTTTCCCCACACCCCTCGCCGAGGGACTATTTTTTTCACGTTAGCAAGTATAGCGCATCTCTCGATCCATAACGTTAAAAAAACGAGCAGAGGGGAGAACAACCCCTTCTGCTCGTGCGGACCGGGAGTGCCTATCTGCCTAGACCCACTTCCCTTCGGCGCCTGCCGCCAGAAGGAGCGAGGCGATCGCCCCCATCAGCAGAGAGACCTTGATGTAGAGGTTCAGGGCATGCCACTTCATCTTCGGAGACCCCTTTCTTCGCTGTTGATAGGTATCACCAGTGTGTATCCGGGTCCCCTCCGCTCCGCTTCGGGCAATCTGCCCAGTTCCATCCGCACACCTGGACGCCTTACCTCCCGATCCGGGCCGAAATAGTAACAGAAACGTTGAGGCTTTGCAAGTCGCTCATAGGTTCGGACAGGGCCGATGCATCTCCTGGGGGCAGGTCTCAGACTCCACGGTGTTCGGCGGCGCAGTCGCCCGGACCCCACCGCCGGAGGCGGACGTTGCTTCAGCCCTCTATGCGGCTCGCGCCGCACACCGACGGGATGAAAATAAGATTGTTCCTGGGAGGGCTACGCCCTCCCAGGCCCTCCCACCGGGTGGGGGCATGGGGAAACCGGGTTTCCCCATGCCCTTACCCAGGGGAAATCCGCGGCAACCTTGACGCTCGCCTGCCGAGAGCCTATGATGGAGTTGCCCTGTGCCTCACCGCACCGATCGCGCCACTGATAGAGAGGACCGCCAATGGCACGCACGCCTGTGATCTTTGTGCCCGGTCTATGTGGCTCATTTAATTTGATGGTCCTGCTCGATTTCCAGGGGCCACGGCTCACCGGTTGGAACTTTCCGCCCTTCATCAGCTACGGAAAAGGCTTCCTCGAAGCCTTCGAACGGGCCGGCTACGTCCGGGACACGGATCTGTTCGTGGCCTTCTACGACTGGCGCAAGTCGGTGCAAGACGCGGCGCGCCTGTACCTCAAGCCCTGGATTGACCGGGCGAAGCGACGCGCTGGCGCCGAGAAGGTCATTCTGGTCGGGCACAGCATGGGCGGGTTGGTGGCGCGGAGCTACATCCAGGGCCCCGACTACGCCCACGATGTCGCCCGGCTGTTCACCCTGGGCACGCCCCATCGCGGCGCGGGCGAGGCCTATTACGCCTGGGGCGGCGGCGAGTTGCGAGCCGATCCCTCGGTCAAAGTGGTCTTCGATGTGTACCTCTGGTACCTCCGGCACGCCCATCCCTTCCAGACCCAGATGGATCCGCTGCGAACGATCCGCACCCAGGTGCCCGGCATCCGCGATTTGCTGCCCATTGATAGTTACCTGCTCGATCACCAGGGGCCGCCACTCCCCAGACCCGAGGCTTCGTATCGGGAGCGTAACCTGGTGGGTTTGATGCTCAACCAGCCGGCGCAACTCGATCTGCTGGCCCGGCGCGTGCCGGTTGCCACGATCAGGGCGACCGGCTTTCCGACCATTCGGGCGATTGTGGTGGGCGGCCCCCCCATTCCTCCAGGCGATCCGCCGCGTTTCCCGGATGGGGCGCCGGTGCAAGACGAAGTTGATACCGAGGGCGACGGCACCGTGCGCGCTGCCAGCGCCGGCCTCGCGCATCCGACCATAAGCAATCTCGGTCCCCTGGCCGGCACAGGCCATGGGGTGCTGCCCGATCATCCCGCTGTGCTGGATCTGCTGTTCAACGAACTGCGGGCGTCCGAAGAACCGGATCTTGGCGTGCCTCCGCTCGGCGCGCCGCCGCTCGAGGAGACGAGACTGGTGGTGCTCACCGCCTCGCCGGTGACGATGGTGGTGGAGACGCCGGCCGGTCCGCCCCTGCCCGGCGTGGGCGTTCTGGGCGCCCCGCTCGAGGTAGTGGGCGCCCCGGCGCGCCCGCGGCGGGTGCGCGCCCGCGATCACGGGCACAGCGGGAAACATCTCAACATCGCCGTCATTCCCAACCCGCCCGCGGGGGCCTACCGCGTGCATCTGCATGGCACCGCGACGGGAAGCATGGCCCTGGGGGCTATGCTCGTCAGCGCCGGGCAGGTGACCGTCTTCGGCGGCGCCGAAGGCGCGGCTGACATCATGGCAGCGGAGACCCGGCATACCGAGATCAGCACCGTTCACGGGCAGGTGGCCTATGGAACGGATCTCTTCTACGAGGTGGTGGTGACGGACGTGACCACGCCGCCAGAGGTGCATCTCGACGCGCGGGCCACCGCTGCCGACGCAATGGCGAAACTGCGCGCAGCCGCCGGCGGTGGCGCGGTGCTCGGCGGCGCGCCGGCGGCGGAGGCGCTGGCTCAAGCGCCGCCAGAGGTGCGCGAAGCCGCCGAGGTCGTGTTCGGCGGGGATGCGGCAGCCGCCGAGGCGGCGCTGGAGAGGCCTGGCGGGGCCGAACCCGCGGCAATGGTTGACGCCCTCACGGTCGTTGCCCGCGAGGTTGTCGGCGCGCGGGACGTGGCGCTCGCCGAGGCGCTGATTGTGCAGTTGCAGGCGCTGAAGACGGGGTAGCCTGCCGCGTCTGCTTACCCTCCGGAGCAGCCGGTTGAGCGCATGGTTGCATAGAGTGGCGCTGTTTCTCCGTGGCGCCGTGCCACTGGCACTGGTGGCCCTGGGGCTGGTCGGCGTGCCGACCCTGCTGGCCTGGTGGTTGCTGGGAGGGCCGCTGGGATGGCGCCACCTGCTGGTGGGGTTGGCGAGCGCGGTGATCCTCTTCGCCCTGGGGGGGCTGGCCCTGGGTTGGGCCATCGGGCGGCAGCGGCGGGATCTGTAGTTCAGGCGGCGCGTTGCACGGCGTAGTCGGCGACGCGAGCCAGCGCTTCGCGCCCGGGACCAGGGGGGATCTGGGCAAGCAGGCCACGGGCGCCTTCGGCACAGCGCAGCACCTCCGCGCGGGTCGGCGTGAGGCCATAGCGACGCACCTCGTCAATGGCCCAGCGTTGCTCGGCGGCATTGCTGCTGTCGAGGGCGGCCACCAGGCGCGCGCTGTCGCCGAGGGACGCGGCGAAGATCAGCGGCAGGGTCACCGCTCCGGCGCGGAGGCTGGCGCCGGGGGAGGTGCTGCCGTTCCGCTCGGTGAAATCACGCACCTCGTCGCCTAGGCGCAGGGCCAGACCCAGTTCGTGACCGAAGCGACCCAGGGTCTCGATCTGCTCCAGATCGGCGCCTGCGGCGGCGGCGCCAGCCTTGCAGGCGGCTACGATGAGCGCGGCATCCGTATATCCGATGCGTTCCAGATGTTGCGCTCGCCCCTCCTCCAGCGGCCGCAGCGGCGCCGCAGGCATCAGGACACCCTCGGTAATCTGCTTGACCGCCTCGGTGAAGAAGGTGATCACGCGCGGATCAGGACTGAGGGCCATCTCTCCCGCGGCCAGGGCAAACAGGTAGTCACCGACCATCAGGGCCACGCCGTGGTTCCAGGGGCCAACGCGCGGCTGGCTGCGACGCCGCTCGGCTTCGTCCACCAGATCGTTGTGGGTTTGCGTGGCCGCGTGGATCAATTCCACCGCCGCAGCGACGTGAATGACCCGTTCCAGATGATAATTGGCGCTTTGCGCGGCCAGGAGGACCAGCGCGGCCCGCAACCGGGGCACGTCCGGCGGTGACAGGTGTGATCCGGCGATGCTGATCACCGCGGCGCGGGCGCGTGTCCGTTCGTGGATGATCTGCTCCACCTGTTGCAGATCGGCGATCAGGTTGGGAGAAAACACTGCTGGTCGCATAGGTTGCCGCTGCTGCTTCAGGCGTGCTTGACCTTCTTTTCTGTATTATACGGCGCAATTGCGATTGCGTACGTATCGGCTGATGCAACGCGGGGCTTGAGCAGCGTCTGTCTTCGATCACGTGAACATAGTCTCCTGGAGCAGGGGTATGGGGAAACCTGGTTTCCCCATACCCTCACCCGGTCAGGGCTCTTGCAAAGTCACCTCCGGTGGGGGTGCGGGGGCGGCGGAGCCGCCCCCGCGATACTCTTTTTGGGTGTGCGCGGCGGCAAAGCCGCCGCGCACACCCAAAAACTGGGGTTTGGGGCAACGCCCCAAGGACTTTGCACTAGCCCTGCCTCACCCGGTGGGGAGGTTTGACATCGCGGCGCGAGCGACGCACAATACCATAGGATCTTCCTGCTGGTTCACCACACTGATGGTGGTGAGGAGTGCTCCTCGGGGAAGGTCTGGCTCTTCCGAACCCTCGCGCCGGCGCCCCGCGAAACCACTGTGGTGAGCCACGACAACAGAAAGGCGTCACTCAATGACAGAACGTCCCCGCCTTGCCCGGGTGCTTGGCCTCACCTTCGGTCTTGCCGCTGGCGCCGTGGGTATCGGCGTGGTCACCGCGTTGCGTCGTTCGCTTCCCCGTGTCGCCGGGCGGCAAGCGCTGCCGGGTCTTGACGCTCAGGTCGAGGTGCGCCGCGATCGCTGGGGCATTCCGCATCTCTACGCCGCCGGCAACGCCGACCTCTTCGCTGCGCTGGGCTATGTCCACGCCCAGGATCGGCTCTGGCAAATGGAACTGAACCGCCGCACCGGGCGGGGGCAACTGGCCGAGATTTTCGGTCCGGTGGCCCTGAGTTCCGACCAGTTCGTGCGCACCCTGGGCTTCGAGCGCCTGGCCTGCCGCGAGGTCGAGTTGCTCGATGACCAGACGCGAACGATCCTCGAGGCCTATGTGCGTGGCGTCAATGCCTGTCTGGAAGCCAGTCGCGGGCGGCTGCCGCTGGAGTTCACCCTCCTGGGTTTCCAGCCGCGCCCCTGGGAACTGGTGGATGTGCTGGTCTGGCCGAAGATCATGGCCCTGACGCTCTCGGGGAACTGGACGGGCGAGTTGCTGAACAGCAAGATCAGCGCCGCCGTAGGCTATGCGCGCGCCGCGGCCATCGCCCCGCGCTACCCCGGGGCGGCGGTGGTCACCGTGCCCCCCGAGGCGGAGTTGCCGCCGCGCCTCGGCGAGGGCGCCCTGCGGCTCTCCGCCGAAGCGGCCCCCTTTACTGGCGAGAGCGGCACGCCCCAGGGCTCCAACGCCTGGGCCGTCTCCGGCGCGCGCAGCGTCACGGGCCGCCCCCTGCTGGCCGAAGACCCCCATCTCAGCCTGGGCCTGCCCGGTCTGTGGTATCTGGCCCATCTGGAGGGCGGCAACTTTAAGGTGGCCGGCGCGACCATTCCCGGCACCTGCGGCGTGATCATCGGGCACAACGAGCGCATCGCCTGGGGCCAGACCAATACGATGACCGATAATCAAGATCTGTATATCGAGCGGTTCCATCCCGAGAACCCCGACCTCTACGAGTGGCGCGGTGAGTGGCGCGAGGTCGAGAGCCTGCGGGAAGAGATTGTGGTCAAGGGCCAGAAAGAGGTCGTGCTCGTTGATGTGCGTCTGACCCATCACGGCCCGATTATTGACGAGATCGCCGGCCCCGAAGGCTCGCCGTTCCGCCGCTCCGAACCGGCCGCGCCGCATCAGGCCCTGGCCCTGCGCTGGACGGCGCTCGATCCGTCGCCGGCGGTGACGCGGGCGGTGCTGCGCCTCAACCGCGCCCGGGATTGGGACGAGTTCCGCGCCGCGCTGGAGGATTGGGACGTGCCGCCGCAGAACTTCGTCTATGCCGACGTGGACGGGCACATCGGCTACGCGGTGGGTGGCCGTCTGCCCGTGCGGGCGAAGGGTGACGGGCAGATGCCGGTGCCTGGCTGGGACGGCGAGCACGAGTGGCAGGGCTTCATTCCCAACCTGTCCCTGCCCGCCGCGCTCGATCCGCCGGGCGGCCTGGTGGTCACGGCGAATAACCGCATCGTCGGCGCCGATCATCCCTACCACGATGCCATTCACGGAGACTGGGCCAACCCCTACCGCGCCGAACGGATCACCGAACTGTTGCAGCGCACGGAGCGGCACGACGTGCGCAGCTTTGCGCAGATCCAGGCCGACCTGCGCTGCCTGCCGGGGTTGCACCTGGCGCGTCTGGTGGCGCGTCTGGACCCCGAGGAGCCCCTGGAACGGGCCGCGCGTGACCTGCTGGCGGCCTGGGACGGCGAATTGACAGCCGAGGCGCCGGCAGGCGCAGTCTATGATGCTATGCGCTACCACCTGCTGCGCGTGGTCTACGCCGAGCTTGGCGAGTTGATCGGCGCCCAGGGCGGGTTGGGGGCCTTCGGCGCGCTGCCTTCGAACACCTATCTGGAACGCGCCCTGCCTGAGGTGCTGGCGCGCGCCGAGGCCGCCACCGACCTGACCCGGCCCGATGCCTGGCTCGGCGGCGAGCGCAGTTGGGGCGCGGTGCTCGGCGAGGCGCTGCGGCTGGCCGTGGTCGAGTTGCGCGAGAAACTCGGTCCTGACCCGGCGAAATGGAGCTACGGCAAGATCCACACCTTAACCCTGCGCCACCCGCTGGGGGGTGTCCCGGCGCTGGCGCCGATCTTCAACCGCGGCCCCTGGCCCACCGGCGGCGACGTGGATACCGTGAACCAGCAGTACGTGCCGCGCCAGACGGCCGCCGGGCCGATCTACAACGCCCCCTCCTACCGGCAAATCTTCGATCCCGGCGACTGGGACGCGGCGCGGGTGATCATCCCCGCCGGGCAGAGCGGCCACCCTATGAGCCGCCACTATGCCGACCTGGCCGGCACGTGGCGCGCGGGCGGCTACTGCCCGCTGCTGTGGAGCCGGGAAGCGGTTGAGCGCCATACGGCCGCCGTGCTGTTTCTCGAACCGCAGTGAGCGTGGGTGCGTGTTCACACGTTTCCTAACGTGAACATAGGCTGCTGGAGCAGGGGTGCGGGGAAATCAGGTTTCCCCACGCCCCCGCTCGCGGGAGGGCCTGGCCTTCAAGCAGGGGATGGGGGAAACCAGGTTTCCCCCATACCCCCCGGTGGGAGGGTTTGGGAGGGCTACGCCCTTGCGCAGGGGGATGGGGAAACCGGGTTTCCCCATAGCCCCCCAGGAACAACCTGCCCGCGGAGACGCGACGCGGGCGGGGCGCCCGCGCTCCCGGGCGCGGGTGTGACCCCGGGTGTGAACCGTTACCCTCCATCATGCATGCCTTGCCCGGCGCATCCCCATCGTGTACAATGCCTCGGAACATGTGGCACAGGCGCGTGTTGGGCCTACAGGTAGCGCATGGCAACCCTTGAACTGTCGCGGCCACGGGCCGCCCCCGAGCCTGCCCCCGGCGCGGGCGCAACTGGTCTCCGGCCCTGGTTGCTCACGGTCGAGCAGGTGGCCTACCTGGCTCTCGCAGCAGTGGCGCTGCTGGCCCATCTCTGGGCGCTTGGCGATCGGGCCCTGCACCACGATGAGACGCTCCACGCGGCGTACTCGTGGTACCTGCTGGTGGGCCGCGGTTACATCCACGACCCGCTGCTCCACGGCCCGCTGCTCTACTACCTGGGGGCGGCGCTCTACTTCCTCTTCGGCGATACCGACTTCGTGGCCCGTCTGGGGCCGGCCCTGGCCGGCACGGCTCTTACGCTCTCGCCTTACCTCCTCCGTCGCACCCTCGGGCGCCCCGCGGCGTTGATCGCCGCCGTCTATCTCCTGATGTCGCCCGTGGCCCTGTATGTCGGGCGCTTCTTCCGCCACGACATCTATTCGGTGTTGTGCGAAGCGCTGGTCTTTGTGGCCATTGTACGCTACGGCGCCACGCGTCGCCCATTGTGGCTCTTCGTGGGCGCGAGCGCCTTCGCCTTCATGCTGGTGAACCAGGAGACCAGCTATCTTTTCTTCCTGATCATGGCCGCGCCTCTGGCGGCGGTCTTTCTGTGGCGCGTGTACCGCCCGGGGATCGCCATGGCAGGGTTGCTTGGGGTAGCGGTCGCCGCGTTGATCTTCGTGATGCCCGGTCATGCCCAGGTGGACGGCGCCCATCATGCCGCGCGCGATCCGCAGACGGGCAAACTGCTGGTGGAGCGACCGGGCTGGTTTGGCTGGCCGCCGCTGGAGACCGAGGATAACGGTTACGCGCTGCGTGTGCGCAATCGCGCCGATGACGACGGCGGGCGCGATCTTTTTACCAATCTGGGCCTGTACCTGCGCGATCTGTGGCAGTTCTTCCGCCATCCGGCGGTGTTGCTGGCTATCGGATTGACCCTCGGCGTCCTGGCGGGGCTGATCTACCTGATCTGGCGGCGCCCTGGCCCGGACGGGCGCACCCCCTGGCAGGTCGCCCGTGAGCGCGACGATCCGGCAGCGGAGGTGGTTGCCAGCCTCGGCGTCGGGCGGCGCTGGCTGGTGGCCCTGCTGATCGTGCTGGGTATCTACACGCTGTTCTTCACCGCCTTCTTCACCAATATCATTGGCGTGATCAGCGGCGTGAGCGGGTCGCTGCTCTACTGGCTCGCGCAACACAACGTCGAGCGGGGCGGTCAGCCAGGACACTACTACTTGTTTTTGCTTGGCGTCTACGAGCCGCTGTTGCTGATCTTCGGCGGCGCGGCCCTGGCCCTGATGGCGCTGGATGCCCTGCGGGCCGCGCGCCGCTCCGGGCAGGCGCCGGATGCGGCGATGGATGGGGTGGCGCATCCTGGCCGTGCAGCCGGCTTCGGCATCTATCTGCTGGCCTGGTGGGCGCTCGCCGCCCTGGGCATCTACACCTGGGCCGGCGAAAAGATGCCCTGGCTGACCATCCACATCAGCGTGCCATGGACCTTGCTGGCGGCCTGGGGTGCCCAGCGCCTGATCTGGAACCGCTGGCGCGCTGGCGAGGAGGCTGAACTGGCCGCCGAGGACGCAGCCCTGGCCCGCGCCTCCGCTCGCGCCGCCTGGACGATCTACGCAACCCTCTTCGCGATCATCGTCGGGTTGAGCTTCGTGCTGCTGACGGCGATCGTCGCCTTCGGTGAGAAGTCGGTACTCCCGCCCTGGGTGGTGCCGGTGGCGGCGCTGGCGCTGATCGCCCTGCTGACCACTGGCGCCGCCCTGCGCTGGGGGCCGGGACACGCCGCGGCCCTGCTCGCCGCCTGCCTGGGGGTCGCCGTGGGCCTCTACACCTTCCGTTCGGCCATACGCCTGGCCTATATCAATGGCGACGTGCCGGCTGAAGCCATGGTCTACACCCAGACCTCGCCGGATATGCTGCGCGTCGTGCGCCGGCTCGAAGAGGCCTCGATCCGCCGCGGCCGGGGGTTGGCCCTGCCGGTTGTCTACGACAGCGAGACCATCTGGAGCTGGTACCTGCGCGACTTCAGCGCCGCCGAGCGCATCGGCGGGCAGTTGCTGGGGCCGCCCGACGGGCGTATCATGGCCGTGCTGCTGCTGCAGGAGAACTACGACCGCTATCCAGAGAACCGGCGTTACCTGGAGGGCTTCGTGATCCAGCGTTATCCGCTGCGCTGGTGGTTCCCCGAGGATCGCGTCTACCGGTTGGGGCCAGGCTGGCGCGAGGCGCCGCTCGAGCAGGTGTCACTCCTTGGCCAGGCCCTGCGGGCGCCCTTCGATCGCGGCGTGGGCGAACGTTGGTGGCGCTTTCTGATGTTTCGCGATCTCGGCGAGCGCCTGGGTTCGACCGATGTGGTGATCGCCGTGCGCCCCGAGCTTGCTGACCAGATCGGCCCCGGCTTCGGCGGCGACTTGCGCGGCAGGCGGCCCTGAGGGGGCGCGTCGGCCCTCCATGGGAGGGGTCTGGGGAAACCGGGTTTCCCCAGAGCCTCACCCGGTAGGAGGGCAGCGGCCCCGCGCGGATGCGGGCCGGAGGCCCGCGCACCCGGCGCCGGCCCCTGGATGGGTTCGGGAGGGCGCGGCCCTCCCAGGAACAACCTTTGTGCATTCCCGTCGGTGTGCGGCGCAGCCGCATGGACAACTGAGAAACGCGCTAGATAGATACGCACGGCATGGCACTCGAGACGCTTAACCAGCCCCCACAACTCCGGACGCTCAGCCGCCCGGTCGGCCTGGCCTGGCTGACGTGGGAAGCCGTGGTGTTCGCTCTGATCGTTCTTGCCAGCATCATCGCCCATCTCTGGGGTCTGGGCGTTATGGCGCTGCATCACGACGAGAGCATCCACGCCTGGTCGAGCTGGCGCCTGTATACGGGCGCGGGCGGCTTTAACTGCTGGGGTGGGGTAAGCGCACCAACGTACTGCTATGACCCGGTCTATCACGGGCCGTCGTTGTACTATTTCACCGCCCTGGCCTACTTTCTCTTCGGCGACGGCGACGCCCAGGCGCGCCTGCCGATGGCCGTAGCCGGCATCCTGATGGTCGCCTCGGCCTGGTGGCTGCGACCCTACCTGGGGCGTCGCGGGGTGCTGGTGGCGGCGGCGCTGCTGGCGTTCTCGCCCTCGCTGCTCTACTACACCCGTTTCGCGCGCCACGATGGCCTGATGGTGCTCTGGGAGGTATGGATGTTCGTCGGGGCGCTGCGCTGGCTCGACAGCGGGCGGCCTGGCTGGCTGTACCTGACCGCCGCGGCGCTGGCTCTGGCCATTGCCACCCACGAACTGTACTACATTCTGCTCTTCATCTTTGGCGTGTTTGTGCTCATGCGCCTGCTCGCCGAGAGTCGCTTCGCCCGCCACCTCAACCGGTTCCTCATCGCCGTCATCGGCGTCGCCGTGCTGCTCATGCTGGTGAATCCGCGCATCCCGGTGGGCCAGGGGCTGTACTTCGGCGAGAAAGCCTTTCTGGTGGCCTCGGCCTTCCTGCTGGCCTGGCTCTGCCAGCAGTTGTGGGACCCCGCGCCGGTCCTCTTGCCGCGCCTGCGGGCGCTGTGGAGCGAGCAGCGCGCGACGCTGTGGGTCGCCCTGGCCATTCTCGGCGGCATCTACCTGGTGCTCTACTCTTCATTCTTCGCTCACATGCGCGGGGCCTTCGACGGGCTCTACGCCGGTCTGGCCTACTGGCTCGGCAGCCAGCAGGAGTATGCCCGCGGCGATCAGCCCTGGTACTACTACCTGATGCTGTTGCCGCTCTACGAGCCGCTGGCGGTGCTGTCCGCCATCGGCGTAGTCGTGGCGCTGATGGTCGCCGTGGCGCGGCGCTTCCTGGCCGGTCGGCGCGCCGGCGCTTCCGCGACCGGCGGCGATGCTCCGGCGGGGAGCGATGCGACGCCAGCGCCGGAGGCGCCGGCGCCGACCGGGAGTTCCCTGGTCGGCATAGCGCGGCGCTTCTTGACCCGCCAGCGCGCCGTCGCTTCCGCGACCGGCGGCGACGCGCCCGAGGCGAGCGAGGAGGCCCCGGCGCCGGGGGAACCTTCGCCGACCGGTGTGCCGGTGATGCCCGGGGCGTTGCGCCCCTGGGGCCTCTATCCGCTGCTCGCCGTGTTCTGGTTCTGGACGGCGCTGATCATCTTTTCCTGGGCCGGCGAGAAGATGCCCTGGCTGCTGGTGCACATGGCCCTGCCGGGGGCCCTGCTGGCCGCCTGGGTGATCGCCCGTCTGCTCGATGTGGTTGAACGCGAGGGGCGCGCTCCGCCCGCCGCCATCGAGACGAGCGACCCGCCGACGGGCAACTCCAGACGCTATCCGCTGCTCGGCCTTGTGCCCCTGGTCACCGCCCTTGCCGCCGTCGCCGTCGGCGTGGCCCTCTGGCGCATCGGGGCCGGCGCCCAGGGCCAGGAGTGGCAGCGCAATCTGTTGCAGGGCCTGGTGCCGCTGTTCATCGCCGGGGGCCTGGTCTACGCCCTGCTCACCCTGGCGAACCTTCTCGGCGCGCGGCTAGTCATCGCCCTGGTCGCGCTGACCCTGGCCCTCGGCATCGGTGCCTATACCGTGCGGGCCACCTGGATGGTGGTCTATCACCATCCCGATACGCCCATCGAGCCGCTGATCTACACCCAGACCGCCCCTGAGGTGCCCCGCTACGTCGCCGATATTCGCGAAATGGCGATTAACCTGACCCGCAGTTATCGCACCCCCCAGGACCAGACCGGCGGCCTGAGCATGCCGGTGTTCATTGACAGCGGCGACGACAGCGGCGAGGGGTCGCTGGCCTGGCCGTTGCAATGGTATTTCCGCGATTTCAAGAACCTGGTCTGGACCAAACGCGACCGCTTTCAGAGCGGATCTGGCTCGCAAACGTTCGTGGTGTCCATGCCCGATGGCTCCACCGCCCTGGCCCCCGTGGTGCTGCTCTACCGCCCCCACGTGACCGAGTCGGTGCGCGAGGCGCTGCGCGAGGCGTATGTGCAACCCTATGGGCCGGCGGGGGTGTTCAACTGGTGGTTCCCCGAAGGGGACAAGTGTTCCCCCGACAGTCCCGGCTACAAACGCTTCTACTACAGCACATGGACGCCGGTGGAGCAGTTGTTGAAGCCGCCGGGGGCTGGCGGTTCGGGTGGTTGCGGGCGCGATATTTCGGCGGAGGTGCATGGCCCGTATGCCCCGCTCCTCTGGCCGTTCCGGGTTGAGAACTGGACCTGGCTGGGCCGCTACCTGTTGTACCGCGAGTTGCCCTATCCCCTCGTGCCCGGCGCCCGGGAGATGGAGGTCTGGGTCCGCGGCGACCTGGTGGCCGGCGGCGTGGGAATGACGGCGGCGGCGCCGGCCTCGCCCGATCTGCGCCTGGTGGCCCGGCAGGTGGTGATCTTGCCCGCCGGGGGCGGCCAGCCGACGGGTGTGGCGGTGGACGCGCAGGGCAACCTCTACGTCGCCGATACCGGCGGCCATCGCATTCACGTCTATGGCCCCGACGGGCGCTTGATGCGCAGCCTCGGGGGGCAGGGGGCGACCCTCGGCGAGTTGTACGAGCCCCGCGGGCTGGCCCTTGACGCCGCGGGGAACCTGTACGTGGCCGACACCTGGAACGCCCGTATTGTCAAGTACGATCCCGAGGGCCGGGCCGTCGCCGCCTGGGGCAGCGGGGATCAGGATCTGGGCGATGGCCGGCGCGCGACAATCACCGAGGGCGATCCGGCGCGGAACGCCGCCGCTCCCCTGGGGCTGTTCGGGCCGCGGGGCGTGGCCGTGGATGCCCGGGGCAACGTCTACATCGCCGATACGGGCAACCGCCGGATCATCGTCACCGATAGCGACGGGACGTTCCTCTACCAGTTCGGTTCGGCCGGGGCCGGGCCGGGCCAGTTCAACGAGCCGGCCAGCCTGGCTGTGGACGCGCAGGGCAATCTCTACGTAGCCGACACCTGGAACAGCCGGGTCCAGGTATTCGCCCCCGACGGCGCCGGACGGGTCGGCCCCATCCCCATCGTCACCTGGCAGGTGACCGGCTGGCGCCCGAACACCTACGACGATCCCGCGCTCATCGCCGCCCCCGATGGCACGGTCTTCGTCAGCGTGCCCGGCCGCAGCCAGGTCATCGCCTTCAACCTGCGCGGCGATCCGCTGCTGCGCTGGAGCGGCCAGAGCAACGACCTCGTCGCCCTGACCAGCCCGAGCGGTCTGGCGGTGGACGCCGAGGGGGCGGTGTGGGTGACCGACCGGGCCACTAATCGCGTGTTGCGCTTCGTCCTGCCCGACGTGGCGCCGCAGTGAGCGTGGGCGTCGCGAATACGGTCGCGCAACGAAACGCTGTCTGAGAACCAATGGATTACACCCACCTCAACCACGCCATCCCCCCGGTCAGTGAAGGCATGAGTGATGCCTGGCGACGCCTGCTGGCCCATCTGGGCGAACATACCGCGCTGGTGGTGCGCGCGTTGAACCTGCGCCCTACCGCCGTGACCCTCTACCGGCAGACCGGGCAACACGTCCTAGTGCGCGTCTCGACGCTCAACGAGCATCTGATTCTGCGCATGGCGCCCGAGGACGACCTGGCGGCGCAGGTCTTCTTTCTGCGCATGATGAGCGCCCAGAACCTGCCCGCGGCGCGGCTCATTCAGCGCGATCTGTCGTGCACCCTGGTACCCTTTGCCTACACCCTGGAAACCTTTGTGCCGGGCGTTCCCGCGGCAACCCTGGACGAACCACACCTGCTGCGCGGCGCGGGGCGCCAGGCCGGGCGCGCTCTGCGGCGTATGCACCGCGTCAACACCCCCGGGGCGGGGCGCCCGCGCATTACGGGGCGCTGGCCGCGGACGCATTGGCGCCTGGTGCTACGGCACATTGGCGCGTATCTTGCCCCGCCCCCCGCCGACACGCTGCTGTTTGGCGAGGCGGAACGGGCGGCCGTCGCCCTGTTGCTCGATGACGAGCGCCTGGAGTTGCCCCAGCCGGTGCTGATGCACGGCGCTTTTGGGCCGGCGGCGGCGCGCTGCACGACTGGCAACGGGGTGCATCTGGAGGCGATCGAGGAGCCGGGGCGCTGGGTGGGCGGCGATGGGTTGTGGGATCTGGCGTGCGGCCTGTGCCCGGTGTACCCCGAGCCCTGGCGCGAGGGCTTGCTGGAGGGCTATGGCGTTGCCGGGCCGCTCTCAACGGCCGAAGAAGAGCGGTTGCCCCTCCTGCGCCTGCTGGCCAGTTTCTGGCTCGCCTCCTACCACTACATGCGCGCCCAGCCCTACGAGCCGGCCCGCGATGAGGCCCTGCGGCTCATCGAGACCGTGGTGGCGGCGTAGTGCCATACCCTCCCCCGCCGCGCCGGGCCCGGCGCACGGGGGAGGATAAGGATTGGCCGCCCATCTGCCGTTGGAGGGGCACAGAGCGCCCCTATGTATCAAGAAAGGTGACTGTTCACCCGTGGGTTATGGTCTTTGAGAAATTCATCCGGTATGCCGGGCTGGCCGTGGGGCTAAAGCCCTCGGCTACGGAATGCGAAGCCCGCCTGCGCGGGCTATACCGGATTATGTATTCAAAGACCATCAGCCCTCGGCTACGGAATGCGAAGCCCGCCTGCGCGGGCTATACCAGATTATTTAGTCAAAGACCATAACCCACGCGTCTGGGAGCGCGCGCGCCCCGCCTGCGTCGCGTCTCCGCGGGCAAGCCGCCCGCGTTCCCGGTAGCAATGTGAACACGTACCAGGAAAGTTCCAGACCATGCCTGCCCAACCCGATGTTGAGATCTATGCCAGCCAGGAGGAACTGCAGACGGCGGCAGCGGAGCGCGTGACGACGGTGGCCGAGACGGCGGGGCGCGCGCGGGGGCGGGTGTTGCTCGCCGTATCCGGCGGGTCGCTGGCGCCGGGCGTGTTCGGTCTGCTGGCATCGGAGCCGCTGCGCAGCCGGGTGCCCTGGGAGCGGGTCAGCCTGATCTGGTGCGATGAACGCCTCGTGCCCTTCGGCAGTCCTGACAGCAACTACCGCCTGGCGCGCGAGACCCTGCTGGCCCACGTGCCCATCCCCTCGCTGCAAGTGTACCCCGTGGCAACCTACTACGACGTCGCTCGCGCCGCCGAAGTGTACCATCAGCAAGTGGCGGCCCTGCTCACGCTGCACGGCGGGCGCATTGACGTTGCGCTGCTGGGCATGGGGCCCGACGGGCACACGGCGTCGCTCTTTCCGGGCTTTCCGCAACTCGACGCGCCGCCCGATGTGTGGGCCTTGCCGGTCGAAGGCGCGCCGAAACCGCCCCCCACCCGGGTGACCCTCAGCCCCGCCGCGTTGAACCGCGCGGCCCTGGCGCTCTTCCTCGTCGCGGGGGCCGACAAGGCCCCCATGGTTCGCGCCGCCCTGCGGGCGCCGTACGACCCCCACACGATCCCCGCACAGATCGTGCGCCCGCCCGACGGGGTGGTCGTGTGGATGCTCGACCGCGCGGCGGCGGCAGGATTGGCATGACCATAGGAAGGGGGACACCGGGTTTCCCCATCCTCATCTCCCCGTGGGAGGGTATGGGCGGGCTGCGCCCACAGGCCGGGGGAGGGGGGACACCGGGTTTCCCCCTGCTCTCCCCCCCGTGGGAGGGTATGGGCGGGCTGCGCCCCCAAGCAGGGGGCAGGGGGAAAGCTGGTTTCCCCCTGCTCTCCCCCCCGTGGGAGGGTGTGGGCGGGCTGCGCCCCCAAGCAGGGGGCAGGGGGAAAGCTGGTTTCCCCCTGCTCTCCCCCCGGTGGGAGGGTGTGGGCGGGCTGCGCCCTCACGCCGGGGGAGGGG
>Ga0209227_1000087_pt1 | contig 74640 bp, 66 predicted proteins | sample YNPBryantNP2012_FD_185815 | JGI IMG/M metagenome (GOLD analysis project Ga0209227, IMG submission 185815) | Anoxygenic and chlorotrophic microbial mat microbial communities from Yellowstone National Park, USA - YNP Bryant NP 2012 (SPAdes)... ...
TTTTGGGTGTGCGCGGCGGCAAAGCCGCCGCGCACACCCAAAAAGAGTATCGCGGGGGCGGCGGAGCCGCCCCCGCACCCCCACCGGAGGTGACTTTGCAAGAGCCCTGAGGGGTCGTAGGGCTACGTCAACGTCGTCCGCCCGGCGACTGAAGCCGCGGGCTAGCCTATGCAAAGCCCGCCTGCGCGGGCTCGACAGGCCACGCAGGTGGCCTTCGCACCAGGAGCCGAGGCGTTTACGCCCATGGCGCGGACGATCAACCGGATTTTGACATAGCCCTGGTCGGGTGTGACGCAACGTCTCGCATGCTCTCCCCGCCTGGCGGCTTGATGGTCTTTGAAGAGATCTTCTGCTATCCGCCCCACGCCCGGCGGCTCACGCTGCGGGCCAACGGATGCGAAGTCCGCCGGCGCGGGCCGGAGCCGCCCATGCGGCTGCGCCGCGCACCAACGGGATGAACAACATACGATTGTTCCTGGGAGGGCGCAGCCCTTCCGAACCCTCCCGCGGGCGGGGGGTGGGGAAACCCGGTTTCTCCCCCCCTTCTCCAGGGGACACGGAGGTCCACTATGTCCCGCCGTCTGATCGCCACCCTCGGCGCGCTTGCCTTGCTCTGTGGCGGCGCCGCGCTGCTGATCGCCCAGTCCGGGTCCTTCCGGCAATTTTTGCCGCTCATCACTTCCAGCGCGCCCGAACCGGCGCCGCCGTCGCCCACGCCCGGCTCTACCCCTACGCCCGGAGCGTCGCCCACGCCCGGCTCTACCCCTACGCCTGGAGCGTCACCCACGCCCGGCTCTACGCCCGCACCCGGCACGCCGTTACCGCTGCCGTCCCCCGATGCCGCCAGCGCCCGCCTGCAAGTGCCGGAAGGCTTCGCCGTGCGCCTCTTCGCCACCGGGTTGCAGGGGCCGCGGTTGATGGCCGTCGGTCTCGATGGCCAGCTCTACGTCGCCGAGCGGGGCGCCGGGCGCGTCATTCGCCTGCCTGACCGCGACAACGACGGATTGGCCGATGGGGTGGAAGTGGTGGCCGCCGGTCTGAGCGGCGTACATAGCCTGGCGTGGCGCGGCGCCGATCTCTACGCCGCTATGAATGACCGGGTGATGCGCCTGCGCGACAGCAATGGCGATGGCGACGCCGCCGATCCCGGCGAGCAGACCGTGGTGGTGAGCGGCCTGCCCAGCGACGGTGGCCACGTCTCGCGCACCGTTCACATCGGCCCTGACGATCGGCTCTACGTTGCGGTCGGGTCGAAGTGTAACATCCCCGTCGGCGGATGCAGCGAGGGCGACCCGCGGCGGGCTGCGGTGCTGCGCTACAACCTCGACGGCAGCATCCCCGCCGACAACCCCTTCGCCAACGACCCTGACGAGCGGCGGCGAGCGGTGTGGGCCGAGGGTCTGCGGAACAGCGTGGATTTCGTTTTTACCCCCGACGGGCGCATGTGGGCCACGCACAATGGCAGCGATGGCCTGGGTGACGACCTGCCGCCCGAGGAGATCGTGATCGAGGTGCAGCGCGGCAGGCACCATGGCTGGCCCTACTGCTACACCGCCGAACTGGGGGCCGTGCCCGACGGGGCGCGCGAGGTGCGCGACACGCGCGTGTCCCTCGATAGCCAGGTGACGAGTTGCGATATGGTCGTTCCGGCCCGCTTCACCGACCTGGCCCACTACGCGCCGCTGGGGGCGGCCCGGTACGAGGCTGCCCATTTCCCTGCCGCCTACCGTGGCGACCTCTTCGTCGCCTACCACGGCTCGTGGAACTCATCGGTGCCGCGCGATTGTCGGGTCCAGCGCATCATCGTCGAGAACGGACGCCCGGCGCGGGGCGAGGCGTTCCTCACCGGTTTCCGCGACTCCCCGAGCCAGCAGTGCGGCGGGGCCTGGGGGCGCCCGGCGGACGTCACCGTCGGCGCCGCGGGGGATCTGTACGTGTCTGACGATCGTAATGGGAACGTCTACCGGGTGGTGTATGTGGGCGGATGAGGGCTTCGTCGGCGCGCGGGGAACCCGCGCGCCGCCCCGCGTGGCGGCGCACCCTACCGCAAGCGCCGTGTCCGATAATCGTAGCGGTCCTGCAGGTCGTTGGGCGAGGTGCCCTCCATCGGCCTGACCCCGGTCAGGAAGGCGGCCCGGTCAATCATATGCGTGGCCACAGGGGCGGTGAGAAAGAAGAACGCAATCATCGCCATCATCTTGATGACGATCGGCAGGGAGGCGCTGTAGTAGCTACCCACACCCAGCAGCACGCCGATGATCCCCAGCGTGCCGGCTTTGCCCGCGGCATGGACGCGCGTGTACAGGTCCGGCAGGCGCGCCAGCCCGATCGACGAGACGACGACGAAGAACACGCCGGTGCCCATCAACAGCGCCGTGATCAGTTCCACCAGGCTCATCAGTTCCTCCCCTCCTCGATGTAGCGGGCCAGGGCCACCGTGCCCAGGAAGCCCAGCACCGAGACCACGATCACCGCGTCGATCAGGATCGGCTGGCGGAACTGCACTACGAACATCGCGATCAGCCCGACCAGGTGGATCATAATCATGTCGAAGGCCACCGCCCGATCGGGAATGCTCGGCCCGCGCACCAGACGCCAGAAGGTGACGGCCAGCGACAGGCTCAGCAGCGCCATCAATATGGTCATCGTCAGTTGGAACAGGCTCATGGCAGCAACTCCATCACGCGGCGCTCGTAGGCCTCCTTCGTCGCGCGGCGCAGTCCCTCGGGATCACGGGCGTCGAAAGCGTGAATGTACAATGTCTTGCGATCGCTCGACACGTCCAGGCTGACCGTGCCCGGCGTGAGGGTGATCAGGTTGGCCAGGGTGGTGATCCCCTCGTCGCTCTTGAGATCCAGCGGAATGGCCACGATCCCCGGTTGCAGGTCCATCTTCGGCGAGAGCACCGTGCGAGCGACGGTCACGTTGGCTTTTACGATCTCGACGAAGCCGAAACCAATGAAGCCCAGCCAGCGCCACAGCGCCCGGAGCGGGTTGCGCGACCAGAAGCGGAAGTAGGCCCGGACGCTGAACGGCTCGTTCGAGAAGGTCGGCCATGCCAGCCGCAGTACCAGGAAGCTGAAGATGAACCCGACGATCCAGTCGGCCGGGTGGTACGAGCCATTGACCATGACCCAGGCCAGCGCCAGCAGCAGATTCAACCCGAGCATAGAGGCTCCTTTTGGCCTGATGACAGCGGCCGTCCATGCGGCGACGCCGCGCACCAGCGGGAATGCACAAAGGTTGTTCCTGGGAGGGCGCGGCCCTCCCACCGGGTGAGGCTCAGGAGAAACCTGGTTTTCCCTGACCCCTGCTCCACACCAACGGGATGCACAGCGGTTGTTCCCAGGAGGGCTACGCCCTCCCATCCCCTGTCACTGGCCATTCGCCGTCGAGGTAACCGCATCGCAGCCGGCGGGGCCGCAGATATCCTGGACCAGGCTCTGCGTATTGAACACCTGCTCGGCCGCGTAGCGGCTGTACTGCAACACGGGGCTGGCCCCAAAGCCAATGGCGATGCTCAGGGCCACCAGCAGCGCGCTCGGGGCGATCAGCAGGGCCGAAGCCCGCGGCGTGGCCGGCTGCTCGGCAGAGGCCTGTTTCCAGAACACTTCGTTCCAGATCTTCAACATCGAAAAGAGCGTGAAAAGGCTCACCACCGCAGCGACGCCCACCATCAGCCATTGCCCCTGGCTCAGACCGACCTGGATCAGGCCCAGTTTGCCAAAGAAGCCGCTCAGCGGCGGCAGTCCGGCCAGCGAGAAACTGGCCAGGAGCCAGAGACCGGCCAGGATCGGCTCGCGCCGGGCCATGCCGCCCATCTGCTTCAGTTCGCCGGTGCCTGCCAGGTACTCCGCCGTGCCGCCGATCATGAACAGGGCCGTTTTCACCACGATGTGGTGAACCATGTACAGGATGCCGGCCGCCAGGCCCGCCACACCCACCAGCCCCAGCCCCATGATCATGTAGCCTACCTGGCTGATGATGTGAAACGACAGGATACGCCGCACGTTCACCTGGGCCATCGCGCCCATCACCCCGATCACCATGGTCAGCGCCGCAATCACCAGGATGAGCGTGCCGTAGCGCTCCAGTTCCCGCTGGAACACCGTGCCGAAGACCCGGTAGAGGGCGTAGATCCCCACCTTGGTGAGCAGGCCGCTAAAGAGGGCGCTCACCGCGAGGGTCGGGGTGTGGTAGCTCGTCGGCAGCCAGAAGAAGACCGGCACCAACCCCGCCTTGCTGCTGTAGGCGAAGAGAAAGAAGCCGGCTACCGCCGTGACGATGCCGGGTTGTTGCAGGGAACCCAGGCGCTCGGCCAGGTGGGCCATGTTCAGTGTGCCTGCCACCCCGTAGAGCAACCCCGCGCCGATCAGGAAACTGGTGCTCCCCATCAGGTTCAGCACCACGTACTTCAGGCCCCCCTCCAACTGGCCGCGCTCGCCGCCCAGGGTAATCAGCCCGAACGATGCCACCAGCAGCACCTCGAACCAGACGTAGAGGTTGAACAGGTCGCCGGTGAGGAAGGCCCCGCTGCAGCCGAACAGCAGCAGCAGCAGCAGCGGGTAGTAGTAGTAACGTTCGCGGTAGGGGCTGACGGTGCTGAAGCTATAGAGCACCGTTACCAGCATCATGATCGAGGTGAGCGTGAGCATAATCGCGCTCAACCCATCGGCCACCAGCGAGATGCCGAACGGCGCGGCGAAATCGTCCGCCTGGGTCACCAGGCGCCCCGCTGCGCCCACCGCGAACAGCAGCCAGATGCTGTAGCCCAGGTCGAAGAGCACGGCCGCCAGCGCGATCGAGCGGGCGATCACTCGCCGCTGGCCCACCAGGGTTGCCAGGACCGCGCTCAACAGTGGGACGAGCAGGGGCAAAAAGAGGTGGTTTGCCATAGCGTTCTACAGCCGGTCGGTCTCGACCATATCATCAAGGTCGTCACTGTTCACCGCCTGGTTGGCCCGGTAGGCCAGGGAGAGGATAAAGGCGGTGAAGCCGAAATTGATCACGATCGCGGTCAGGATCAGCGCCTGGTTCAACGGGTCGGCGGCCACTGTCGGGGTGACGCCGGTGGCCTCGTCCACGAAGGGCGGCATGCCCTTGACCACGCCGTCACCCATCAGGAAGAGCAACAGGTTAGTGCCGTGGCTGAGCAGCACCAGGCCCAGGATCAACTTGACCAGGCTCCGGCGCAGCATCAGATACGCGGCCCCCGCGAACAGTGTTCCGACCACCAGGGAGAGGATGAAGGTCATAGGATCGTCACTCCTAACGTGAACATACGCTCTCGGAGAGGGGGGATGGGGAAACCGGGTTTCCCCACGCCCCGACCCGCAGGAAGGCGTAGGAGAGCGCAGCCCTCAAGCAGGGATATGGGGAAACCAGGGTTCCCCATCCCCCCACCCGGTGGGAGGGTTTGGAAGGGCGCAGCCCTCCCAGGAAGCATGTTCATCCCGTCGATGTGCGGCGCGAGCCGCATAGATGGCTGATTGTGAAGATCGCTCATTCGGGTCCTCACCCAATCCCCTGGCCGGGCGTAGCAACACGGGGAAAGATGATCATCGCCATCCTGAGCATCACCTCCACACCTCCACCACACCTCCACACCTTCACCGCGCCCCCTCACGCCTCGGGCGCCACCGGCTCCGTCGGGGAAGGAGGCGAGCGCCGCAGCGGGTAGAGGCCTGGCTCTTCGGCAAGCACCAGGGCCAGTTGCGTCGTCACGCCGATGACGGTCAGGTAGACGCCAATGTCGAACATCACCGGTGTGCCGAGCTTGCCAATGCCCGGGATCGGCGTATCCAGCCAGCGGGCGGCCATGAACGGCTTGCCCTGGAGCAAGGCCAGCAACCCCCAGCACGCGGCGGAACCAACCCCGATCGCCGCCACGCGCAGGTAGTTGACCGGCACGATCTCGCGCGCATAGTCGGGGCCGAAGGCCACGATCTGCAGAATGATCGCCGCCGAGGCCAGCAACCCGCCCACAAAGCCCCCGCCCGGCAGATGGTGCCCCCGCACCACCATGAATAGCGAAAGCAGCAACAGGAGCGGCAGCATCACTCGGGCAATCGTGCGGAGAATCATCGACTCGTACATGACCCCCTCACTGCTCGTCCTGGCCGTCCCCCGCCTGCCCCACCGGCGCCGGCGCGCCTGCCCCGTCCTGCCCGTTCTCGCGCAGGTCACGAGCGGGGACGCCCATCTCGCGGCGGCCCCGTTGCCCCAGAGCGAATGCTTCCGGCCCCGTCTTGCCGCGCATCTCGGCGATCGTGGGATCGGACTCGGGCCGCAAGCGCAGCATAGCGTAGGTGCCCAGCAGGGCGATAAAGAGCACCGTAATCTCGCCCATCGTATCAAAGCCGCGGAAGTCCACCAGGATCACATTGACCACGTTTTCGCCCTTGCCCTCCGCCAGGGCCTCGGCCTTGAACACGGCGCTGATCGGTGGAAACAACGTGCTGCTCGCTGCGATCCAGGTAAAGGCCGCCATCGTCGCGCCGATGCCCAGGGCGATCACCGCATCGCGCACCCGCGTAGCGGAAGATGACAGGCGCTGGAACGAGGCCGGCAGCACCGCGAACACCAGCAGAAAGAAGACCGTCGAGATCACCTCGACCAGGAGTTGGGTCAGCGCCAGGTCAGGACCGCTGTAGATGACGAACATGAACGAGACCATCGCTCCCACGACCCCTGTCACGATGATCGCCCCCAGCCGCGAGCGGGCGCGAATCGTCCCCACAATCGCCAGGGGCACGAGCAAGGCCGTCACGATCTCTGGCAGGGTGACATTGGACAGATCGGGTGCGGGCGCGTTGCCGAGGGCGAACAGCGCCAGCGGGGTGAGGATGACCGCCAGGAGCGCCAGCAAGGAGTAGCGGATGTAGTTCCGCAGCCGACCATTCTGCACCGCCCGGGTGAAGACCGTCGTGCCGTTCAGCACCCCGCTGATGGCCGCGTCGTAGATCCGGTCGCCGTCCAACCAGACCGGGAGCGGCGAGGGCGCGGCGCTGATCTGCTTCACGAAGCGGGTCAGGGCGGCCCCGCTGCCAATGGCAACCAGGCTCAGCACCACCGGCAGGCTCAACGCGGAGGGCACCAGGTGCAGACTGACCTCTTCAGGCTCGCCCGCGATGGCCATGACCGCCGGCTGGAGCAACGCCGAGACCCCCGGCAACAGGCCCAGGGGCAGGATCACCGAGAGCAGCGTCAGCACCCCCGGCGCGACGAGCATGCCGATGGGGGCGTCGTGGATATGGGCCTTCGTTCGGGGCGCCGCCGGGCCGAAGAAGATCCCGCTCACCAGGCGCCAGGCGTAGAGGATGCCAAGCACCGCCGCTACCACCGTTGCGCCTACTACCAGCATGTCCACTCCTGGCGCCAGTTTGCTGTGGGTTGTCGCGTGCAGCAACTCCTCCTTGGCCACGAAGCCGAACAGCGGCGGGATGCCGGCGGCGGAGAGCGCCGCCAGGCTCGTCAACACCAGGGTGCGCGGCATCTCGCGGCCCAGGCCGCCCAGTGCGCTGAGTTTGCGCGTGCCGGCCTCGTGGTCCACCGCGCCGGCCAGCATAAACAGCGCCCCTTTGTAGAGGGCATGGGTCAGAATCAGCGTCACCAGGGCCACGGGGGCGTCATGGCCGCCGATACCGGCCATCAACACCATCGTGCCGAGCAGGCTCACCGTGCTGTAGGCCAGCAAGCCCTTGATGTCATCTTTCCGCAGGGCGATCGTCGCTCCCACGAGCATGGTGATCCCGCCCACCGCCGTGAGCGTGTAGGTCCACAGCCATGTCTCGCTCAGCGCCGGGTGGAGCCGGGCCAGCAGGTAGACCCCCGCTTTCACCATGGTGGCCGAGTGCAGATAGGCGCTGGCCGGCGTGGGGGCCTGCATAGCGTTGGGAAGCCAGATGTGGAAGGGGAACTGGGCCGACTTGGTGAAGCAGCCCAGGAAGATCAGCAGCAGCGCCGGGGTGTAGAACGGCGAAGCGCGCAACTCCTCGCCCGCGGCGATGATCTCCGAGATCTCGAACGACCCGGCGGCGCTGCTCAACAGCACCAGGCCCACCAGCAACGCCAGGCCCCCGCCGACGGTGATCAGCAGGCCCATCTGCGCGCCCCGCCGCGCCTCGGGGGCATCGTGTTTGTAGCCTACCAGCAGGTACGAACTGACCGAGGTAAGCTCCCAGAAGATGAACAGCAGCAGCACATTGTCGGCCAGCACCACCCCGAGCATCGAGCCCATGAAGATCGCCAGGTAGACATAGAAACGCCCCATGCCCGGGTCTCCGGCCAGATAGTAGGCGGTGTAGAGAAAGATCAGCGTCCCGATGCCGCTCACCAGCAGGGCGAAGAGCAGGCTCAGCCCGTCGAGACTGAAGCGCACGCTCAGACCCATCTCCGGCACCCACGGCAATGTCTCGATCAACACGCCCCCGGCCAGGACGAGCGGGGCGCGGGCGGCAACGCCGGCGAAGGCCGCCAGCGGCAGCAGGGCCAGCACCCAGCCGATCAGTGGACGCGGCGCATGCCGGGCGAGCATGCCGATGGGCGCCAGGGCCAGCATGCTCAGAACGATCGCGGTTAGCATCGTACCTCTTGCGACACAGGAACTCTTTCGGGCGACAGGGCTGCGCTGTATTGTAACAGATCTTGTAAGTAAAGAGTGTGACGGAACGTGCTGCACGCCCTCCGCGCACCCCGCGCGACCAGGCTTCGGGAGCGCGGCGCCGCTGGATGGTCTTTGAATAATAAATAACCCGCTCTCGCCCGCGCAGGCGGGCTTCGCATTCCATAGCCGAGGGCTTCTGGTCTTTGAATACATCATCCGCTCTAGGCCGCGCAGGCGGCCTTCGCATCCCCTAGCCGAGGGCTTATGGTCTTTGAAAAAATAATCCGCTCTCGCCCGCGCAGGCGGGCTTCGCATCCCGTAGCCGAGGGCTTTAGCCCGACGGCTAGACTGGCATAGCGGATGCATTGCTCAAAGACCATCAGCCCCACGGCCGGCCCGGTATACCGGATGCATTTCTCAAAGACCATGAAGCGGCGCGTCCCGGCCCGCCCCCTCCCTGACCCTCCCCCGCCGGGGGAGGGAACCGTCAACCTCCCCCCGGTGGGGGGAGGTTGCGAGGGGGGGGCCACCGTTGCCGGATCTCGTTCGTCGGGTCTCCTGCCGCCGATAGTGCAGAATGTTGATACCGCACCCTCCCGCGGGCGGGGGGGTGGGGAAACCTGGTTTCCCCACCCCCCGCTCCAAAGAACAATAGTTAGCGGATGCATTTCTCAAAGACCATCAGCCGCAAGCTACTGGATGCCAGGCCCGCTGGCGCGGTGGACAGGCTCTAACTCAACCGGCGCGTCTCGGGGTCATAACGCCCCTCGAGATCGTTCGGGTACGTGCCTTCCATCGGCTCGACCCCGCTCAGCAGGGCCGCCCGGTCGAGCATGTGCGCTGCCACGGGGCCAGTGATGAAGAAGAAGGCGATCAGGATCAGCATCTTGGTGACGATCCGCAGGTCGGTGATGAAGAAGACCCCCGCGCCCAGCAGTACCCCGATGATGCCCAACGTGCCCGATTTGCCCCCCGCGTGGACGCGCGTGTACAGGTCCGGCAGCCGTACCAGCCCGACCGACGAAACCACCACGAAGAAGACCCCGATCAGGGTAATCACCAGGGTCACTATTTCCAGCGGCGTCATCAGTTCCTCCCCACTTCAATCAGGCGGGCGATGGCCACCGTGCCCAGGAACCCCAGCACCGAGATGACGATCAACGTGTCGAGGAGCACCAGTTCGCCGGTGATGACCACGAACATCGTAATCAGTGCCACTACGTGGACCACGATCAGATCAAAGGCGACCGCCCGGTCGGGAATGCTTGGCCCCCGCAGCAGGCGCCACACCGCGGCGCCCAACGATACGCTCACCACCAGCATCAGGATGGTCATACCTATCTGAAATGCGCTCATGGCCCATGCTCCATGTCATCTGAACACAACGGGCAAGAGAGGGGGCAAAACCCGGGTTCCCCACCCCCCTGCCTTTTGGGGAAGGTTGGCCAGGGCCTGGATCTCCCAGGATGTTCCTCGCCGGGGCCGCGATCACCCTAACGCGCTACCGCCAGTTCAACCGCTTCGCAGCCATTGGCGCCGCAGACATCGCGCGCCAGGCCCGCGCTATCGAGCGCCTGCTCCGCCGCCAGCACGCTGTAGTCCAGGGCCGGGGCCGCGCCGAGGCCCAGCGCGATGCTCACCGCGACCAGGATCACCGCGGGCGCCAGCAATCCCGCCCCGGCGCGGGGCAGGTGGTTCAGATCGCCGTAGGCCTTCTTCCAGAAAACCTCGTTCCAGATCTTCAGCATCGAGAACAGGGTGAAGAGACTGACCCCCGCCGCCACGCCGACGATCAGCCACTGCTCCTGGGTTACCCCGGCCTGGATCAGCCCGAGCTTGCCGAAGAAGCCGCTCAGTGGCGGAACGCCTACCAGCGCGAAGCTGGCCAGCAGCCAGAGCGCTGCCAGGAAAGGTTCGCGCCGGGCCATGCCGCCCATCTGCTTCAGTTCGCCCGTGCCGGTGAGGTGCTCCGCCGCCCCGCCGATCAGGAACAGGGCCGTCTTGACCACGATGTTGTGGACCATGAACAGAATGCCCGCCGCCAGCCCGGCCACGCTGGCCAGGCCCAGCCCCATGGCCATGTAGCCCACCTGGCTGACGATGTGAAAGGCCAGGATGCGCCGCACGTTGACCTGGGCCATTGCCCCGATCACGCCCACCACCATCGTCACCCCCGCCACCGCCAGGATCAGCGGCGCCAGCCGCCCCAGTTCGCTCTGGAAGACCGTGCCGAACACCCGGTACAGGGCGTAGACTCCCACCTTGGAGAGCAAGCCGCCAAACAGCGCGGTGACGGCGATGCTCGGCGTGTGGTAACTGGTGGGCAGCCAGAAAAACAACGGCGCCAGGGCCGCCTTGCTGCCAAAGGCGATCAGGAAGAAGCCCGCCACCGCCGTCACCAGGGTCGGTTCCTGGATGGCATTCAGGCGCTCGGCCAGGTGGGCCATGTTGAGCGTGCCGGCCACTCCATAGACCAGCCCCGCCCCGACCAGAAAGCAGAGGCTCGCGAACAGGTTCAACACCACATACTTCAGGCCGCCCTCGAGTTGCGCCCGCGAGCCGCCGAGGGTGATCAACCCGAAGGAGGTCACCAGCAGGATCTCGAACCAGACGTAGAGGTTGAAGAGATCGCCAGTCAGGAAGGCCCCGCTGCAGCCGAATAATAGCAGCAGCAGCAGCGGGTAGTAGTAGAAGCGCTCCTGTCGCGGGTCGAGGGTGACCAGGCTGAACATGATCGTCACCAGGGTCAGCAGGGCCGTGAGCAGGAGCATGATCGCACTCAGGCCGTCGGCCAGCAGCGTGATGCCGAAGGGCGCCGTCCAGCCTCCGGCCTGGGCTACCTGCCGGCCCATCGCCGCGACAGTGACCAGCAACCAGACCCCGTACCCCAGGTTGAAGAGCGTCGCGGCCACGGCGATCACCCGCACCCAGACGCGCCGCCGGCTGATGAGCGTCGCCACGCCGGCGCTGAACAGCGGGACGATCAGCGGGAGAAACAAGTGCTGTGCCATGAGTCTTCCCTACAACTGGTCGGTCGAGGTCATATCGTTCAGGTCATCGCTCCCGACGGCCTGGTCGGCGCGGTAGGCCAGTGCCATCACGAAGGTGAGCAGGCCGAGACTGATCACAATCGCCGTCAAAATTAATGCCTGGATCAGCGGGTCGGCTGAGTCCGCGGGCGCGACGCCGGTCTCCGCCCTGACAAAGGGTGCGCGCGCCTTAACCAGGCCGTCGCCCATCAGGAAGATCAGCAGGTGCGCGCCATGGCTCAGCAGCACCAGGCCCAGGATCAGCTTGACCACGCTGCGGCGCAGCACCAGGTAGATGCCCCCCGCGAACAGCGTTCCAACAACCATGGAAAGAATGAGGTTCATAGCGTCTTCCTTCTGGGGCACGCCGTAGTCTCACATCCGACAGGTCTCTACGCCTCAGGAGCGACCGCGTCTGGTCGGGCCGGAGGGCGCTGGATGGGGTAGAGTATCGGCTCCTCGGCGAGCGCCAGCGCCAGTTGCGTCGTTACCCCGATCACCGTCAGGTAGACGCCCACATCAAACAACACCGGCGTGCCCAGTTTCCCGATCCCCGGGATCGGCTCTTTGAGCCAGAAGGCCAGCATGTACGCCTGGCCGGTCAGCAGGCCGATCAGGCCCCAGAGCGCCGCGAAGATCACGCCGAATGCCGCCAGGTTGAGAAAGTTGATCTGAAAGGTGGCGCGGACATACGCCGGCCCGAAGGCGATAATCTGCAGAATGAAGGCCGATGCTGCCACCAGACCGCCGATAAAGCCCCCGCCCGGCAGGTTGTGCCCGCGCACCAGCATAAACAGCGACAGCAACAGCAGGATGGGAAACATCAGCCGCGATACGTTGCGGAGAATGATCGAGTCATACATGGCCCTGTCTCCATAGCCGTCCATGCGGCTCCGCCGCACCCCGACGGGATGAACATACTTCCTGGGAGGGCGGCGCCCTATAGGCGCGAACGTAACGGGCGAGGGCTTCCTGAAGCGGCAAAATGGGAGAGCACCCGCTCAGAATCGCCCCTGAAAGCCCGTCGAGAGCTGTATCCCCCGGGCTGTATCGCCCTCTGGCAAGCCGTCTGTGGCTTCACAGAGCCACACGCTTACGTTCGCGCTTATAGGACGGTGCCCTCCCACACCCTCCCGCGGGCGGCGCCCTCCCACACCCTCCCGCGGGCGGGGGCGTGGGGAAACCGGGTTTCCCCAGACCCCTGCGTGCGGGCGGCGCCCTCCCACACCCTTCCGCGGGCGGGGGTCTGGGGGAACCAGGTTCCCCCAGACACCTCTAACGACCCTTGCCTGCCACCGGGGCCGCTTGCTCATCGGGGGTCGGGCGGCCGTTCCCCTGGAGCGCTGGCGCCTCCGGGCTGGCGGGCTGCACCGGGGCCTCCTCGTCATCGCGCGCCAGGTCGGCGCCCGGTCGCAGGCGCAGCATGGCGTAGATGCCCAGCAGGGCGATAAACAGCACCACAATCTCGCCCATGGTATCGAAGCCGCGGAAATCCACCAGAATGACGTTGACCACATTGTCGCCAAAGCCCTGGCTCTGGCTCTCGGCCCGGAAGGCCTGGCTGATGCCGGGCAACTGCGTGCTGCTCGAGGCGGCGAAGGCGACGCCAGCGATCACCAGCCCGCCGATCCCGGCGATCAGCCCGTCGCGCGACCGTTCCGACGGGCTGGTCAGCCGCTCAAAGCTCGCCGGCATCACGGCGAAGAGCAGCACCAGAAAGACCGTGGTCAGGATCTCCACCAGCAACTGGGTCAGGGCCAGGTCGGGCGCGCTGTAGATGACGAAAATATAGGCCACCATCAACCCCACAAAACTCGCGGCGATGATCCCTCCCAGCCGCGAGCGCGCCTGCAAGGTCGCGATGACGCCGATGGGAATCAGTAGCATACTGATGAACTCGAACGGCTCGACCCCCTCGAGACTCGGCAGCGTCAGTCCGTTGAAGCCGAAGAGCGCGAGCGGCGGCGCTACTACCGCGACCAGCGAGAGCACGGACCAGGTCATATAGCTGCGCAGCTTCCCATTTTGCAGGGTGCGGGTGAAGGCCGTAGCCCCCCGCAGCACCCCGTCCACCGCCGCGTCGTAGATCCGATCGCCGTTGAGCCAGGGTGGCAGGGGCGAGGGCGCGGCCACGATCTGCGGTTCGAAGCGCGTCAGCACGGCGCCGATCAGGAGCGCGGTCATGCTGAGGATCAGCGGGAGACCGATTTCGGAGGGGAACAGGTACAGGCTGATCTTTGCCCCTTCGCTGGAGATCGCGTTCACGGCCGGTTGCAGCAGGGTGCCGGTCGCCGGCAGCAGGCCGAGCGGCAACACCACCGAGAAGGCCGTCAGGATCGCCGGTCCAACCAGCATCCCCGCCGGCGCCTCGTGGACATGCTCCTTCATTCCGCTGCCACGGGGGCCGAAAAACACGCCGCTCACCAGGCGCCACGAGTAGAGCACCCCGAAGACCGCGCTGGTGACAACCGCAATCAGCACGACGATGTCCAGGCCTGGAGGCAGGCCATTATCAACCGCGGCGTACAACTGCTCCTCCTTGGCGACGAAGCCAAAGAGGATGGGTACGCCGGCCATCGAGAGCGATGACAGGATGGCCAGGGCCGCCGTCCAGGGCATGACCCGGCGCAACCCGCCGAGTTGAGCCAGGCTGCGCGTGCCGGCCTCGTGGTCCACCGCGCCGGCCAGCATAAACAGGGCTCCTTTGTAGAGCGCGTGGGCCAGGATGGTCGCCACCAGCGCGGCGGGGGCCTCGGGGCCGCCCATGCCCGCCAGCAACACCATCGTGCCGAGTTTGCTGATGGTGCTGTAGGCCAGCAGGCCCTTGATGTCGTCGCGCCGGTTCGCCACGACCGCCCCGACCAGCATCGTGGTCATGCCCACGCCGGTCAGCGTGTAGAGCCACAGCGGGGTATCGCTCAGCGTCGGATGCAGCCGGGCCAGCAGATAGACCCCTGCCTTGACCATCGTGGCCGAGTGGAGGTAAGCGCTGGCCGGCGTGGGGGCCTGCATGGCGTTGGGCAGCCAGAAGTGGAAGGGGAACTGGGCCGATTTGGTGAAGCAGCCCAGGAAGATCAGCAGCATTGCCGGCGTGTAGAGCGGCGAGGCCTTGATCTGGTCCCCGGCTGCAAGAATCTCGGAGATCGTGTATGATCCGGCGGCAGTGCCCAGCAGCACCAGACCAACCAGCAGCGCCAGGCCGCCGCCAACGGTGATCAGCAGCCCCATCTGCGCGCCGCGCCGCGCCGAAGGATAATCGTGCTTGTAGCCCACCAGCAGGTACGAACTGACCGAGGTCAGTTCCCAGAACATAAACATGGTGAGCACATTGTCGGCCAGCACCAGACCGAGCATGGCGCCCATGAAGATGAACAGCGTCAGGTAGAAGCGCCCCATCCCCGGATCGCCCGCCAGATAGTAGGCGGTGTAGAGCACGACCAGCGTACCGATGCCCGACACCAGCAGCGCGAAGAGCATGCTCAGGCCATCGAGCGCGAACCGCAACTCCAGGCCCATCCTGGGCACCCAGGAGATCGTCTGCTCCAGCCACCCCCCGGCCAGCACCTCCGGCGCCAGCGCGCCGATGGTCACGAACAGCGCCAGCGGGATCAGCGCCAGTATCCAGCCGATCACCGGTCGCGGCTCGTAGCGCGCGAAGAACCCCAGCGGGGCCATGATCAGGGCCGTCAGGACAATCAGAACCAGCATCATTCGTTCCCGATCTTCAGCAGTCGAGCATACCTATGCGTAAACACGTCTTTTTTCTATGTTTCCTGATCCTCGCCCTTCTGAGCCTGGTGGCATGTGGAACCGTCCCCCGGGAACGGCAACTGGAGTTGACGGTAACCGCCGCCGGTTATGATACCCCGCGTCTGGAGGCGCGCGTGGGCGAGCAGGTGTTTATTCGCTTTCGCAATGCCGACACGATTGCCCACAATCTTACCATCGAATTGTCCTCGGGTCGGCGCACCGTGTCCGCTGAGCCCGGAGTTGACGCCATCCTGGCCTTCCCCGCCCGCCACGCCGGCACCTTTCGGATGTTTTGTACCGTGCCGGGCCATACCGAGCAAGGGGAACTGGTTATTCTACCTTGATCTTCATAAGCCGCGGGCTACCGCATGCGAAGCCCGCCAGCGCGGGCCAGAGCCTTCCATGCGGCTGCGCCGCGCCCCAATGGAATGAACATAAGATTGTTCCCGGGAGGGCGTAGCCCTCCCAAACCCTCCGCGAGCGGGGGTGTGGGGAAACCCGCTTCAGGCAGCCTGTTCACTGCGCCGGCGAACAATGAACGCATACACCCCGAGCACCCCCAGGGTAACGGCGGTGAGCGGCACCACGAACATGCCCATGATGCTGCTGAAGGCCGGCAAGGCGTCGTGTTGGGTCGCGTCGAGCACCAGGTAGGCGGTATAGGCCACGTAGTAGGCCAGGAACAGACCCCCTTCCCAGCGCGCGATACTCATCCCCGTAAAGAACACCGGCAGACACGCCACCATCACCGCCAGCATCACCGGCAGGTCGAAGTTTAACACCGAGGCCGCTACCGGCAACCCTCCCGGTACCACCAGCGCCGAAATGCCGAGGATACCCAGGACATTGAAAATGTTCGAGCCCACCACGTTGCCGATCGCAATGTCGCGCTCATGTTTCAGGGTGGCAATCAGCGAGGCGACCACTTCGGGCAGCGAGGTGCCGGCGGCCACGATCGTCAGGCCGATGATCACATCGCTGACCCCCAGCGCCCGCGCCAGATCGACTGCGCCGCTCACCAGCCAGCGCGAACCGATCACCAGAACGATCAGCCCGCCAATCACCAGCGCCAGTTGCTTGAGCAGGGACCATGCGCTGCGCCGGGGCGCCAGTTTTTCCGCGCCAAAGGCCTCGGCGTACTCCTGTCTGGCCGCCTCGGTCTCCTTGCGGCTGCTCACGATGGACCAGATGGTGTAAGCCACCAGCATCGCGAAGAGCAGCGTTCCATCGATCAGGCCAATGCGGCCATCAAGGACTAGCCCGGCCATCACGAAGCACACGCCGATCATGATCGGCACCTCGCGCCGCACCACCTGCGCCGAGACGATCAGTGGCGCAATCAGCGCGCAGGCCCCCAGCACGAAGAGCACGTTGAAGATGTTCGAGCCGATCACGTTGCCGATGGCGATGTCGGGATTGCCGCCCAGCCCGGCCTGGATACTAACCGCCAGTTCGGGAGCGCTGGTGCCAAAGGCGACCACCGTCAGCCCGATTACCAGCGGGCTGACCCCGACCAGCGCCGCCAGGGCCGCCGCGCCGCGCACCAGCAATTCGCCCCCGATCGTCAGCAGCGCCAATCCACCCATAATCAACCCGATCGTCACGAGATCCACTCTGCTTCCTCCTTGATGCTTCGATGCCGTGGACAAACACAAAGACCACCACGGCGCTGCAGGTCGTGGTGGTCTTGCCGGACGTACGGTTGATGCACGTTCGCTGCGCCGGAGGGCGTGGCCTCGTAGTGACGACGCGGCGTCTCGCGGGGCGCGAGCGGCTACTCCCCTACCGAGGGGTAGTATAGGTGCGCTGCACAGGATTTGTCAAATTGTTAACGGGTGGTTTGCAGCCATCCGTATGAATGGGAGGAGTTTTTCCTGGATCGATGGGGCATGTTTCCATCCGGGGGAGCATTGGCAAGGGCTGAGCGGGGGCATGGGAAACCTGGTTTCCTCATACTTTCGCTCAGGGGGAGCGTTTGGGAGGGCCACACCCTCCCAGGAACAACGTGTTGTTCGAGCGCATAACCGTTGGGGTAACCTGGGAGCGCGGGCGGGCCGCCCACCATGGCTGCCGCGAGCCCTCATCTTCTGGTGTTCGGCCCCTTCGCCGCCGGATGCGCTTGCCTGGAGCGTTTCAGGTACGTGATAGAATGAGAGGACGCAACCCTCCCGGACCCTCCTGGTGGGCGGGGGGGCGGCTATGCCAGTTTGACCGTTGCTCTACACCTCCACAGAACCGGTCTGGAGAGTTGGAGAGCTGTGGAGGTAAAGGCTGGATTGTCAAGAGGGTTTGAACCATGCCTCAGGCATGGTTCGTAGGAGATGTACCGTTCGCAGCGTTCTGCACCCCTCCCGGCCTTCCCCGCTGGGGGAGGAGCCCGGTTCCCTTCCCCGGCGAGGAGAGTGGAGGAGGGGGCAGTTCGGCACGCGACGGGAGCGTACTCCATAGCCCTTCTGAAACCATGCCTAAGGGGAATATTCCGTGTTTGACACCATGTTCTGGCTCTGGGTGGGATTTAACCTGTTCGTCCTGGCCATGCTTGCCCTCGACCTCGGCGTGTTCCACCGTCGGGCCCATGCTGTGGCGCTCAAGGAGGCGGCCATCTGGAGCGTCGTCTGGATCAGCCTGGCCCTGCTCTTCAATCTGCTGCTCTTCCTCTTCTGGGAACGCCTGGTTCCCGACAGCGCCTACGGCGCCGGCGATGCCGCCCTGGCCTTCCTCACCGGCTACTTGATCGAGAAAGCGTTAAGCGTTGACAATATTTTTGTCTTCGTGTTGATCTTCTCGTACTTTGCGGTGCCGGCAAAATACCAGCACCGGGTTCTGTTCTGGGGCATCCTCGGCGCCTTGCTGATGCGCGCCGGCATGATCTTCGCCGGCGTCGAACTGATCAAGCGCTTCCACTGGATTATCTGGGTCTTCGGCGGCTTTCTCGTCTTCACCGGCATCAAAATGGCCACCGGCGGCGACGAGAAGATCGAGCCGGAGAAGAACCCCGTGCTGAACCTCTTCCGCCGGTTCGTGCCGGTCAGCGCCACCTACGATGGCCAGAAGTTCTTCACCGTGCAACACGGGATGCGCATGGCCACGCCGCTCCTGCTCGTGCTGATAATGGTCGAGACCACCGATGTGATCTTCGCGCTGGACTCGATCCCCGCCATTTTCGCCGTCACCCGCGATCCCTTTCTGATCTACACCTCGAACGTCTTCGCCATCCTCGGTCTGCGCTCGCTCTACTTTGTGCTGGCAGGCGTGGTCCATAAGTTTCATTACTTGCGATTGGGGTTGGCGGTGGTGTTGTCCTTCGTGGGCGTCAAGATGGTGCTCCCCGATCTGACCGGGCTCCTGCTGGGCGCCAGTTTCGCCATTCCCACGGCCATCTCGCTTGGCGTGGTGGCCGCGATCATCACCCTTTCGATTGTCGCCTCCCTGATCCGCGAGCGGCGCCTTGCATTCCTCAACGGCGCAGGGGCCAATCCCGGCGGCGCTGCCGGCGAGGATCGGCAGTTGCCCGACCGTATCGCTGCCGAGTGATGCCAGTTCCCGTTGACGTGAAAATACCCCCGCCCGCGGAAGGGTGTAAACGGGCTGCGCCCTCACACAGGGAGGTGGGGAAACCGGGTTTCCCCATTCTCCCCTGCGGGGCGGGGGTGTGGGGAAACCCGGTTTCCCCACCCCCCTCGCCGAGGGCGTATGTTCACCTCAGCCGCCCATGCCGCCGGACGGCACACCGCCCGATGCACACGGGGGATGGGGGAACATGGTTCCCCCATGGTCGCGGTAGCGAAGCGCCCTGGGGAGTTTTTTTCTGACAGGGGGCGTAACTTTCTGGTAATGTCGGGAGTTAGTATTAACGACAGCGAGTGATGGCGCAAGCGCTAATCCGTCCAGCCTTCTCGTTGAAGTGAACAAAGAGCGGCCCCCATCGGTCGGGAGCTCGGGCGTCTCATCCACCCATGCGGCAGTCCCGGGCCACAGGTCAGCTCCGGAGCTTCAGCCCCTACGCAAGAAGGAGAAGAGTCCATGCACATTCTGGTTGCCGATGATGATATTCACAGCGTCAAACTCACCTCGTTCGTGCTCGAAGATGCGGGCTATCGGGTCTGCAAGGCCTACGACGCTCAGGGCATTCTGCAGGCGGTTGAGCAACACAATCCCGATCTGATTCTGCTCGATGTTATGATGCCGAAGTCGAGCGGGTTCGATATCTGCCGCCAGATCCGGCGCAACTCGGATGTGCCGATCATTTTCCTCTCCGGGCGCACCCAGTTGCAGGATCGGGTGATGGGGCTGCAGATCGGCGGTGACGATTATCTGGTCAAGCCCTACGAGCCTTCCGAGTTGCTCGCCCGGGTCGAAGCGGTGCTGCGGCGCCGCAACAGCGATATGCTCAACCCCTCGTCGCGCCTCAGCCAGGGTGACATCACCCTGGACCCGGTCGAGCACAAGGTGCTCTTCGCCGATGGACGCTCGGTGGAGTTGACGCCCCTGGAGTTCCGCTTGTTGTACTATTTGATGAAGAACTCGGGCCGCATCCTCAACATCAGCCAGATCCTCAGCAAGGTCTGGGGGTACGAGTATGAGGGCGAGAGCAACCTGGTCGCCGTGTACATCCGGCGCCTGCGCACCAAGATCGAGAAGGATCCCGAGCATCCGCGCCACGTGATTACGGTGCGCAACCTCGGCTATAAGTTCGAGCCGTAAGCCTGAAGCCACAATCGAGACGCAGGGCGCAAGCGCGTCGCCCTGCGTCTCGTTGCCAGCCAGGCGATGGACCGGTGAGGGCGGGCGCTTGACCTGAAGCGCCGCCGGGGGGACAGGGATTGGCAATGTCCACGACCGATACGCTCTTTGAGCGCGCCGAGCCCTGGCTGCGCACCAGCATTCGTGACGGGTTGCGTGCCTTGTTGCCCCTCCCCGTGCTGGCGCTGGCCTGGTGGTTCACCCGTATGTCCATTGGGAATGTGACCAGCTTCGGGTTGGTGGTCTACGCGCTGGTCAACCTCGGGTTGCTGTTCGCCGTCAATGCGGGTCTGCGCCACGGGCGCAAACGCCGCACCTTCCTGCTGATCCTCGCCTCCACCATCACCGATGCCTTGCTGGCGGGCTATCTGCTCGTCTATACCGGGCCGCTGACCCTCGGCATCTTTCCGATCTATGCCGTTATGCTGCTGAAGGCGCTGCGCTACCGCCGCCATGCGCTCTGGACGATGAGCGTCCCGGCGATGCTCGGCGTGCTCTACCTCGCCGTCCTCTACGCCCGTGAGCGGACCACCCCGTTTGCAACCGAACATAGTCTGGCCTTTGTCGGCCTGGTTGGCGGCAGCGCGTTTTTTGTGGCGCTGTTGCTGAGCCTGGCCGAGTACCGGCTGTGGACCGCGCGCCGTCTCAGTGAGCGCCTGAACGCCGAGCGCGCCGAACACGTCGATCGGGTCGGGGAGTTGGAGAGTGTCAACAACGACCTGCGCGTGCGGATCAGGCGCCAGCAGGCGCTCGAAGAGAGCCTGCGGGCAATTACCGGGTCGTTGAGCCTCGACGATGTGCTGCAACAGATCCTCGACAGCCTCATGCAAATGCTCGGGCCGAATCGGGTCAGCGCAGCAGCGTTGACGATGCTCCAGGCTGACGATTGCACCCATCGCACCCTTGGGGGCGAGGGGCAACTCCAGACTGGCTGGCCCGAACAAATCGCGCGGCGCGTGGTGGACACGCGCGTTCCGATCCTGGTCGAGGATGCCCTCCACGACGCCGAATGGCACGCCCTGCAGCGCGCCGGGGTCAGGGCAGCGCTGAGCGTGCCGCTGATCGACGTTGATAATCAGGTGCTCGGCGCCCTGACAGTGGTAAGCGCCCGGCCGCATGTCTTTACCGCCACCGAGTCCCGCCACCTCACCTCCTTCAGTATTCAGGCCAGTGTTGCTATCCACAATGCCAAGTTGCATACCGAACTGGCTCGCCAGCGACTGATGCTCGAAGCGGTGTTGCGCGATATCGGCGACGGCCTGATCGTCGTGAACGAACAGGGCGCTCTGGTGCTAGGCAATCCGGCGGCCTATCAGGCGCTGCACCACAGCGATGGCCACGGCGGCGCCCTCCGCGAAGCCCTCGATCGCCTCAACCACGAGGCGCGCCAGCAGGCCAGCGGTCTGGTCAGCCAGGAGATCCAGGTTGGTCAGGACGACGAAGAACGTCATTATCAGATCTACGCTTCGCTGGTGCGGGTTGCCGATGCCGGCGATAGTCTGGTGGCCTTTGCGATCCACGATGTCACCGGCCAGAAATTGCAGGAGCGGCAACGGATCGAGTTTATTTCCATGGTGTCGCACGAGTTGCGCAACCCGCTCAATACGTTGAACGGCTTCTTAAAAGTGGTGTTGCAAGGAAAGGCCGGCCCGTTGAACGACCTGCAACGCGAGTTCCTCGGCCTGGCCGATGAGCAGGCGAACGCCCTGAAGGGCCGGATTACCGAACTGCTGGAGTTCAACCGGCTCGAAGCGGGGCGCCTGCGGCTCCAACCGCACTGGGCCAATCTGACCGATCTCATCCTGACTACCGGCGCCCGCTTTCAGGTGCAGGCCGAGCAGTTTGGTCTGCATATCCGCGCTGAGGTGCCCGACGATCTTCCTGAGATGCTGATCGATAGCGAGCGGATTGGTCAGGTTATCACGAATCTGGTCGAGAATGCGATGAAGGCCACGCCCGCCGGCGGTTCGATTACCATCACCGGTGAAGTACAGGGGAACGAGGTCTGGGTGCACGTGATTGATACCGGCGTGGGTATTCCTCCTGATCAGCAGGAGAAGATCTTCAATCGCTTCTACCGTATCGAGACCCGCAATTCCCGCCATGGTGCGCATCTGGGGCTGGGCCTGTCGATCTGCCAGCAGATCGTCGAAGGGCACGGTGGGCGGATCTGGGTCGAAAGCGAGGTCGGCAAAGGCAGTTGCTTTACCTTTGCGCTGCCCCTCGTGCGGCGCGAACAGACCATCAGTGAGTCGGTCGCCTGACCTGGCCCATCCGGCAAGTTCCTGGACGGGGGGAGGCCAGGCGGGCCGCGGCGTAGCCTCCCCGCGATCCTTCACCGCCTGACGTGACCATGGGGGAACCGGGTTCCCCCATACCCCCACCCGCGGGAGGGTCTGGGAGGGCGAAGCCCTCCCAGGAAAAACCTTTCCGTCGGTGTACGGCGCAGCCACACGGACGGCAGGCAAGAAGATTGTCATCTCCAATCGCAAGAAAGTCATTAACGATTTATCAACAATCTCGCATAACCGTGGTATAGTATGAGGGAACGCACCACCGCCCTGCACTTGTGAGGTTCGCGCGTGAACATAGCTCTTATCGCCCTTCCCAGCGTCGGGAAGAACGCGCTCCCGCCTCTGACCCTGGCCTATCTGGCCACGCTGCTTGAACAGCGGCGTCATATCGTGCGCATCTATGATCTGACGCTGGAACCCGAGGCTTCACTGACGACCGTGTTGCCGTTGCTGCGGTCGTTCCGCCCGCACGTGGTGGTGGTAGCAGGCGAGAGTGCCGAGATGCTTGCTGCGGTTGCCGAGGTGCTCCGCGCGGATGCATCCGCCACGGTGGTGTCGGCGCCGATGAGCCGCTCCGGGCTGGATGCTGCCCGCGTCTGTCCCGGGGTGCTCCGCCGGATTCTGGCGCAGACGCACGCGGAGCCTGGCACGAGCCTGGGCACCTCCCTGTCACTCGATCCGTTGCCGTTTCCGGCGCGCCATTTGCTCTCGCTCGAACGCTACCCGCTGCGGGCGGTTGGCGGCGAATTGCAAACAACCGTGCTGGTCGGCATCAGCGATGCCCAGGGTGAACGAATCGTCTTTCGCTCGCCGACGCAGATCGTTGCCGAGTTCCGGGGTGTGGCCCAGGAGTTTGGCATTCGACACTTCCTGCTCCCCGATGTGCCGGTTACCGAGGATCGGGAATGGCTGCAGGAGTGGCTTACGCGGCTGGCCGAGGCAACCCTGGAAATTAGCTGGGAGGCCATCGCCCAGCCCGGGCGCCTGGATGCCGATATGGTGGCGCTGATGGCCCATGCTGGCTGTGAGGCCCTGCGCTTCCAGATCGACGCCGCTGAGGTGTTTGAGTCGAAGACGGCCCGCGAACAGGTGCGGCAGGCAGTCGCCCAGGCGCGCCAGCACGGTATTTTCACCCGTGGGGATGTGACGTTGGTGCCGCCCTATGAGTCGATCCCCTATCTCGTTGACGTAGCGGCAACGTTTGGTCTCGACGACGTGCGTTTTGACGTGGCCCACGAGGATGCCGTCGGCGCGGGCTTCGACGAGACGGAACTGCGCGAACTGGCGCGCCAGATCTACAACCAGGGCCGTGATCGCCAGCGCTTCATCAGCCGTTTTGGGCCTGCGCTGGGCAATTTGATCTGGCGCTTGCGCGGACCGCGGGGTCCCGCTCCGCGGCAGTTCGACGATCTAACTGCCTGAGGTGGATAGGCGGGAACTGGTTCCCCCATCCCCCCGCCCGCGGGAGGGTTTGGGAGGGCGCATCCCTCCCAGGCAACAACGTTGTTTATCCCCCTGGATGCCCTAGACGGTAATCAGATGACGAAACTCGTCGAGGTTCCTGGGGCCAATCCCCTGAACTTCCTGGAGTTCTTCCACACTGGCGAAGGGGCCATGCTCTTCGCGGTAGGCGATAATGCGTTGGGCCAGGGCCGGGCCGATGCCAGGCAGCGCCACCAGGCTCTCGTAGTCAGCAGTGTTCACGTTGACCGGTGTGCTGCCTTCCGCAGGGGGCGCCTCCTCGACCGGCGCCTCGGCCGGGGCTGACGCGGTACTTCCGGCCACTTCGCGCGCAACCAGCATTTCTTCCTCGACTGGCGCCTCCATCGCGGTCTCAGCCGTCACTTGCGTTTCTTCGGCAGGCGTCTCGGCGGTCGCTTCCCTTTCTTCGGCAAGCGTCTCAGCCGTCGCTTGCGTTTCTTCGGCAGGTGTCTCGGCGGCCACTTCTTCAGCAGTGATCCCCGTGACGGTCGCCGGTTCGGGCGCGGCGGTCGTTGTGACCACTTCTTCGCCAGGGATCTCGGCGCCGGTCGCTGGCGCTTCTGCGGGTGTCTCCGCGAGCGCTACCGGTTGTTCGGCGAGAGGCGCCGCGGTTTCAGCGGGGCGTTCAACCGGTGGAGGGGTAATACTGCTACGCAACTCCTGAGACGCCGGCGCCTGTTCTGCGAGCGCCGGCGCTGCGTCGGGGGCGGGTTGGGCGCCGCTCCGCGATGGTTTCGCGCCAGGCGCCGGAGGCGGCCCCCGGTGCACGCGGGTTGGGATCGGACGCGGCCCGCCGGGGGCGGCGGAGGGGGGCTGTTCGGGAGGGAACGCTGGTGCAGGCGGGGGCGTGCTGCGCCCGTCCGCCGGGCTGCCTGGAAACCCCGTATGGGGCGGCTGTTCCGTCCGTGTGCGTTGCCAGCGCCAGACCAGGTAGGCAATGCCGGCGAAGGCGCCAATCAAGAGCAACCGACGTACGCGAGCCATAGGGCTATCTCCTGACAATAAGTGACTGCGACGCGCCCGGGTCTGGCCATGGCTGGTGCGGTTTCGGGCAACCTGTTCGGGGATCGGCACCAGGCCGATCGCCTCCAGGTGCGCCGCACCCGATCCGCAATCATCCGCGATCACCAGGCCACCAGCCGGACGATCAAGGAGCGTAAGAGGGTCAGGTTTTCCACATCTTCGGCCATGTCTTCGCCCCTGGGCGTTTCCAGGATCATCGGCACCTGACGAAAGCGCGGGTCGTTCACCAGTAAGCGAAAGGCTTCGAATCCGATGCGCCCCTGACCGATGTGGGTGTGGCGATCGACGTGGCTGCCCAGTTCGCCCTGCGAGTCGTTCAGATGGAAACATTTGACCCGGTCGAGGCCGATGAGCCGATCAAGCGCGGCAAAGGTCTCGCCATATGTTTGGGGTGAACGAATATCGTAGCCGGCGGCGAACATATGGCACGTATCCACACAGATCCCCAGGCGCTGTTCGTAGTCCGACAGTTCATAAAGCCGGGCCAAGTGCTCGAGGCGGTGCCCAAGCGCTGTCCCCTGACCGGCGGTTGTCTCCAGTAGCACGACCGTGCCAGCGCCAGCACCGCTCGCGAAGAGCCGGTTCAGGGCCGTGGCCACGCGGGTCAGGCCCGCTTCCTCCCCGCTCCCCATGTGCGAACCGGGATGCAGCACCAGGTAGGGAACGCCCAGGCGGGCGCAGCGTTCGAGTTCATCGGCGCAGGCCGTCATCGAGCGCTCCCAGCGCGCCGGATCCGGGCTTGCCAGGTTGATCAGGTAGGCTGCGTGGACAAACACCGGGTCGATGCCGCTGCGGGCATGTTCGGCGTGGAACGCGGCAATCTCCTCTTCGGTCAGCGGTTGCGCCTCCCACCGGCGCTCGTTCTTGCAGAAGATCTGCATGGTCTCGCAGCCGACCTGTCGCCCGCGGGCGAAGGCCCGGGAAACTCCGCCCGCGATGGACATATGCGCGCCGAATGGCATAGCAATGCGCCAATGACCGACTCTGTACCGTCGAACATTATAGCACGTTCGCAATAACGCATCTGCGGGCAAGGATGGACGGTATACCTTGCAAGGCGCCGGGCGGCCTTTCTCTGGCGAGCGGGGGTGTGGGTGTCCTGGTGGCCCGGTAACCCCAACCCTCCTAAACCCTCTCGCGGGCGGGGGCCTGGGTGCGCGGCCCTCCGGCCCACATCCGCAAGGGGATAAAAGGGTTCTCCTGGGAGGGCTTTGCCCTCCCAAACCCTCCCACCGGGTGGGGGGATGGGGAACCGGTTTCCCCATCCCCCTGCGTGAGGGCTGCGCCCTCCCACACCTTCTCCCGTGGGCGGGGGCCTGGGTGCGCGGCCCTCCGGCCCACATCCGCAAGGGGATAGAAGGGTTCTCCTGGGAGGGCTTTGCCCTCCCAAACCCTCCCACCGGGTGGGGGGATGGGGAACCCAGGTTTCCCCATCCCCCTGCGTGAGGGCTGCGCGTCATCAGGGCCCGGATGGCCGCCGCGGTGAGCTCCCCATCCCCCTGCGTGAGGGCTGTGCCCTCCCACACCTTCTCCCGTGGGCGGGGGAATGGGTGCGCGGGCCTCCGGCCCGCATCCGCAAGGGGATAGAAGGGTTCTCCTGGGAGGGCTTTGCCCTCCCAAACCCTTCCGCGGGTGGGAGAATGGGGAAACCCGGTTTCCCCATCCCCCTGCCGGGCGGGGGTGTGGGGAAACCCGGTTTCCCCACACCCCTCGCCGAGGGCTTATGTTCACGTTAGAGAGGTCTGGCGATGTGTGTACCGCTGGCCGGCTGGTTCGAGCGCGCGCTGGCCTTCGTGTTTCCCGATCGCTGCGCGGGTTGTGGGAGAATGGGCGCCTTGTTTTGCGCCGCGTGCCGCGCGGCGGCGCGCCCGGTGGTCGAAGAACGCACGCCCCTGCCGGGTCTGGATGCCGTTGCGGTGGCCTGGCGCTACGAAGGGAGCGTGCGCCGCGCCGTGCATGCGCTCAAGTACCAGCGGCGGCGGCGCGTGGCGCGGGCGCTGGCAGAGGCGCTCGCCGCCACCATCGGCGAGCGCCCATGCGGCGACGTATTGATCCCCGTGCCGCTGCACCCCGAGCGCCTGGCGCAGCGCGGCTTCAATCAGAGCGCGGAACTGGCGCGCCATCTGGCGCGCTGCTGGCGCCTTCCGCTGCTTGCCGACGGGCTGATCCGCCAGCGTGACACCGGTCACCAGGCCCGCCTGGGGCGCCGCGAACGTCAGACGAACGTCGCCGGCGCCTTTGCCTGGCGCGCGCCGGCGCCCCCGCCTGCCCGCGTTATCCTGGTGGACGACGTGCTGACCACCGGTGCGACCCTGGGCGCGTGCGCTGCCGCGCTTCGCGCCGCGGGGAGCCGCCAGGTGGTGGCTCTCACCCTGGCGCGCGCCCTTATGAGCGGGGATCACCCCTGAACCTGCGGGGAAGGGTCCGGGAGGACGTGGCCCTAACGTGAACATACGCCCTCGGCGAGGGGGGTGGGGAAACCGGGTTTCCCCATCCCTCAGCGGACGCGGGCCGGAGGCCCGCGCACCCAGGCCCCGACCCCTGGGAGGGTTTGGGAGGGCGTAGCCCTCCCAAGAAGTATGTTCATCCCACTGGGTGTGCGGCGGAGCCGCATGGGAGCTTCCTGGGCCTTTTCCTGCCGGGGGCGTCGGGGCAACCTGATTGCCCGACGCCCCATATGCGAACGGGTAGGGAGGATGGCGCCACGCGCCCCACCTGTCCTACCCGCACGAGTAGTTGACGCAGTGTGTCAGAACGAGTATACTCGCATGTACCCTGTGTCACAAATGGAACTCATGCCTCGAAAGGACAGCGCATATGGAACGTCTTGTGGGTGAGGTCATGCATCACGGCGTGTTGACGTGTCGTCGCGAGACCCCGATCCAGGATGTAGCGCGACAAATGTCGGAACAGGATGTGAGCGCGCTCGTTGTGGTCAACGATGAAGGCAACATGATCGGGCTGATCTCGCGCACGGATCTGGTCAATGCGCGCCTCTACGAGCAGTACTGGAAGCACTGGCGCGGCCTGACCGCCGGACACATCATGGTGACGGATGTGGTTTCGGTGCGACCGGATGATAGCGTGCAAGATGCCAGCCGGCTGATGATGGAGCGGCGCATCCACCGCGTGGTGGTGGTAGAGGATGCGGGCGAGGGCGTCAAGCCCATTGGGGTGCTTTCGGTGACCGATGTGGTGCGCGATATTGCGCGGAACTGAGGTTCGCGACGGCCACGGTTGATCAGGCGTTCCAGCAGGCCGAACAAGGGCGTGGGAAGGCCGCGCCTTCCCACGTCCTCGCGTCTGTGGCCCGCTCAGGTGTGAATGTAGTCGCGGATCTGCGCGATCCAGGCCCCCATGCTCGTGGCCAGGATGAGGGCGAGGGTCGCCAGGGCCACCACCCGGCCCCCCCGCCCCCGCCGGGCCAGCGTGACCAGCAGGGGCCCGGCGGATAGGCACAGCGCCGGGTAGAGAAAGATGGCCCAGCGCACCCCCTGACCGGCCACCACGAGCAGGCCCAGGCTGAGGGCCACCCCGGCCCACCATGCGGCGAGCAGGGCGCGCAGTGGCGCCGCCCGCGGGCGGCGACGATGAACCACGAGCGCCAGCCCAACTATGGCCAGCGGGCCGATAAGCGGCGGCAGGCTCACCCGCGCGCCCTGGGGCGGCGCCAGCCCTGCCAGGGCCGCCAGTGTGTCGCCCAGCACCCGCGGCAGGGGCGTGCCACTGCCGCTGCCTCCCCGTTCGACCAGGGCCTCCACAAAGATCGGCGCGCTGTAGAAGAGCAGTACGACCATTGCCAGGGCAACGCCGCCGGCGAGCGTCAATCCGCGCGGCGCAATGGCGGGCGTCCGGCCGCTCAGCCGGGTTGCCCAGGCGCAGAGCCAGGCCGCCGCGATGAGCGCCCCCACCGAGAGCGTCACCCCGGAGTGGCCCAGTAACCCCAATCCTACCGCGACCGTGAGCGTGGCCAGGGGCCAGACACGCCCGCCCGCGGGCCATCGCGCCAGCGCCTGCGGGCCGGCCAGCCCCAGACCGAGCATGGCCAGAAGTGGAAGCGCCAGGGCCTGACCGCCAAGGTTCGCGTATTCGCCGATGGAGAAGGACTCCAGCGCCGGGGTGGGCAGCAGGTAGAGGGTCGCGCCCAACAATCGCGTGCGTCTGCCGAAGCCTGCCCGCCCCAGCAGCGCCCAGATCAGGCCAATGCTCAGCGCGTCGAGCAGGGCCACCCCCCCCTGCACCAGGAGCCGGCGCGCCGCGTCGCCGCCGGCGATGAGTTGCCCCGGCAGCAGCAGCAGGTACGCCCCCGGCGGGTAGGGTTGCTGCCCGCCGCCCGCGTCGCCGGGCAGACCGGTGGTAAAAAAGACCATGCCCAGGGTGACCTTGAACAGATTGTTGGCATGCAACCCCAGGTCACTGAAGAGGGCCTGGGGATGCAGCATGCCCCCCAGGCGCAGGGCGAAGGCAAGGACGATCAGGCCAATGACGGGCCGCGCCGCCGGTCCGGCGCGGGGTTCCACCAGCAGCAGGGCGACGGTGGCGAGGGCGGCGCAGCCGAGGGCCAGCCATCCCAACTCTGGCGCGAAGACGGTGAGGGCCAGGCGGTGGAAGGCCAGGAGCCAGGCGGCGCTCAGCATGGCCCCGCCGGCGAGCATCAGCGCGCCGCGCCGGCCCGCACCCAGTCCGCGGGCGAGCGTGAAGATCACCGCCAGGGTCAGGGCCAGCCAGGCCAGCGGCGGCCAGGCAGGGGCGCGGGGCAGGCCGCTGGCGCTATGCTGGCGCACCTGGTAGAGAATGAAGCTCAGATCGCGCGGATCGCCGGGAGCGACGAAGGGCGTCGAGCGCATGCTGACGCGCAGATCGCCGGATTGGGCCGAGTGGGCCAGCAGGTAATAACGGCGGGGTTCACCGGGGGGCAGAGTGAGGGTGTACAGCGTCCCCAGGCCGGTATCCCAGACCGTTTCGGTGGAAGTGGGGCTGCCCGCGGCGAGCAGGGAGACCACGTGCAGCCCGCCGCCCGCGCCGGGGAACACGATCGCCGCCTCCGGGCGCATCCAGCGGTAGGGCCGGCCCCCGGTCCGTTCCAGCGCCTCCCACCACCAGACGTAGCCGCGCGGATCGCCGGAGGTGAGCACGCGCTCGGGCGGCTCGGAGCCGTGCGCGCCGCGCAGGAAGGGCGCGTCGTCCTCGCGGCGCTGCAGGGCCGGCTCGCCGCCAACGAACAGCGTGTGGTCGAGCGGGGTCTGGTAGGCCAGCAGCCAGAGACCGAGGGCGCACAGCAGGAGCGCCAGGAGTTCCAGCCCCAGGCGCCGCGCGGCGGCAGCGGGCGGAGGCGTGGTCAGTGCTGGCTCGTCGCGCCCCAGGTGATGACCACCACCCCGATCACGACGATCACCGCGCCGATCAGCTTGGAGGGCGTAATCGTTTCGTTGAGGAACAGGCGCGAGGGGATGAGAATGATCACATAGTTCAGGGCCAGCAGCGGGTAGGCGAAGGAGAGGTTGACGCGGGAGATCACGCCGAGCCAGAAGAGCGCGCCGCCGAAGACCAGCGCGAAGCCCAGGAGCACGCGCCAGTCGGTGAAGGTGGCCCAGAGCACGCCGGGGTCGAACGAGAAGTGGCCCACACGGGCGCTGACGGCGTTCATTCCCAGTTTGAGCAGCACCTCGCCAACGACGGTCAGGGCGCTGGCGGTGAGCAGCATGGCGATAACCGGAAGCATGGCGAACCTTCTTGCTGGTGTGTGTTGTGCGCCTGCGAGGATCTGGTCGGCTGACCGGCGCGGCTGGTTGCTGATCATGGGGTGCGTTCGAGAACGAAAACGGCATAATCACAGATACCGCTCCGCATCGGATAGGCCCGTTCGACGGCGAAGCGCGGGCCGAAGATGGCCCGGTATTCGGCCTCCGAGCGGATGTGTTCGCCCCGGTCGAGGGCGTGCATGAGGTGACCGGCAAGATTCTGGCCCTCGGGGGGCGGGGTGTCTTCCATCACCAGGGCGATCGCGCCGGGGCGCAGGACGCGGGCCAGTTCATCCATGGCGGCGCGGGCGGTAGCGTCGGGCAGGTGGTGGAGCACGCCGAGCACCAGCGCGGCGTCGAAACTGGCATCGGCCAGCGCCAGGGCCTCGCCCGCGCTGACGACATAGGCGCCCGGGCGCTGGTGGGCGGCAAAGCGCAGATAGCCGGGCGCGATGTCAACCCCGACGTAGCGCCCGGCCGGAAACTCGCTTGCGAAGATGCCGGTGCCGCAGCCCAGGTCGAGAAAGCGCCGCCGGTCACCGTGCCAGGGGCGTAGTTCGCGGGCGATCGCCAGGCGTTCGCCCTCAAAGCCGGCCTCCACCGTCCAGCGCAACGCGTCCCAGAGGCGCGGGCTGGCGCTGAGGCGATCGAGGGCCTCCTGGAAGAGCGCCGGTGGCGCGCTGAGAGACATCAGGACACCTCCACGGACGGGGGATGCGCCGCGAGCGCCTTCGGGCGCGCGGTGAACGGCTTGGCGTTACGGGCCAGGGCGATGACCGAGAGCCCGAACGGAAAGTTCCTGCCGGCGGCGATCCAGGCGGCTTCGAGGGCCATCACACTGTGGAGCGCTTCATTGATCGGCGCGGTGGGCAGGGCCATGGCCGACGCAGCGCCCCGATCGGGGGTAAAGCGTTCGAGCAGGCGCATGGCCAGCGAGAGCGGAAAGAGCAGGCTCAACCCATAGGTGCAGCGCTCGACCGCAAAGCCCGCGTCCGTGAGCATGGCGCGCACCTGCCCGGCGGTGTAGCGGCGGCGCGTGTGCACCTGCCGGTCGTGGCGCGAACGGAGCCAGTTGTAGGCGGGCAGGCGCAGCAGGAAGCGGGCGCCGGGGCGCAACACCCGGCGCACCTCGGCCAGGGCCGTAGCCTCATCGGGCACCCCCTGGTGGTAGAGCACATCGTAGGAGGTGACCAGATCAAAGCTGTCGTCGGCGAAGGGCAGGGCCAGCACCGACGCTTGCCCGACGCGCCCGGGCATGCGCTGGCGGGCCCAGGCCGTCGCCTCGGCGCTGTAGTCCACGCCGATCACCTGGCCGTAGCGCCCGAGAAACACCCCATCGCCGCCTGTGCCGCAGCCGGCGTCGAGGATGCGCAGACCGGGCCACCTGGCGTACTGCGGGTCGAGCAGCGCCGCGCTGATGGCGCGCATCCCCCGGTGCCACCAGTGGCGCAGTTCGACCGAGGCCAGGGTTGTGTATTCACTCGTTTCCATCGTTCGAGGCACAGATGGTTTCGCTGCGCGGCCGCTGGCATACCAGGTTGCGGCGGCGCGGAGGCGCCACTCTCTGCGGACCCTCCTGTTCCGCCCGTGGCGGCAGACATGTCCGCCTCTGGACGGGGCGCGCCGCGGGCGGAACGGGGGACGGGGAGGCTGCGCCTCTCGGCCCCCCTCCAGTCTGGGAGGGCGCAAGCCTCCCAGCCCCTTCCGTCTGGGAGGGCCGGCTGAAAATCGTTCGCCGCGTTCAGCCCCCCTCCCAGCCTCCCCCCGCTGGGGGGAGGCGCCGGTTGCCCGCTCCCAGCGGGGGCGGGTCAGGGAGGAGGCCGGCGCCGTGCCCGCGGCGCCGCAATGCGGGCGGGACGCCCGCGCTCCCGGGCCATGTTCATTGGGAGGGCTACGCCCTCCCAGGAACACTCTATGGTCATCCCGTCGGGGTGCGGCGCAGCCGCATGGGCGGCTACGTGCGACTATACCAGATAGGGCGTACCAGCGCAACTCGCGGCGCTCAGGCGATGACATTGCGTAGCACCCCGAGGGCGGTAGCCTCCAGTTCCACCACATCATCGCGTTCCAGCCAGGGGCCGTAGCCGCCGCCGCTCTCGAGGAGGGTGCCGCCGCCTACGGCGCCGCTGGCGATCACATCGCCGGGGTAGAGGGTCACACCGCGGCTGGCGTGGGCGATCAGTTCGGCGAAGCTGTAAAACTGGTTGCCGCTCACGGCGCGGCAGCGTTCGATGCCGTTGACGCGCCCGCTGAGCACCAGGTTCAGGCGCCCGTCGTCATCGGCGTACGGTTCAAGTTCATCGGGCGTGACCAGCCAGGGGCCGAGGGAGGTGGCAAAATCGCGCGACTTGGCCGGGCCGCGGCCCAGGGCCTGTTCGTTCTCTTCGGCATCACGATCCACCCAGGCATTCACCAGCGTATAGCCGGCGATCACCGCCGGGACCTCTTCGGGCAGCAGGTCACGCGCCTGCCGGCCAATCACGCAGGCCAGGCCGAGGGCATAATCGAGCACGGCGCCCCGGGGCATCGGAACGGCTTCATCGGGGCCGAAGACGGCGCCGTGGTTGGCGAAGGAGAACATCGGGCCACGGTACCACGCCTCGGGCAGCCCGGCGCCGCGGAGGGTCCGCACGGCGATGGCGTGCTCCTCGAAGCTCTCGTAGACGCGCAGACTGGTGGGGCGGGGGAGCGGCGCCAGGAGACGCACCTGGCTGAGCGGCAGCAGCAACGCCGCCCCGCCAATCGAGAGGCCGCCGGCAAGTCCGGCTGGCTCCTCGCCGGGCCACTCTGCCTCTGACCCGGCCAGCTCGCCGCCGAGCATGTGCGTCACCGCGGCCAGAATATCGGCGGCGCTCTCGAGGTTGACCTCGTTCTGGTCGGCGCGGAGGAGGCTGGCCATGTCCCAGCGCAGACCCTCGGCCTCTTCGATCACCAGGGGCGCGGCGACCGCCAGATCAACCACTGTATCGCCGAGGAGGGCGCCGGCGCGCGGCGCGCCATCGGGTGGCACAAAGGAAATCAGTCGCATAGGTCCCCACGCGGCTCCGCCGCACGACAACAGGGAGACACAAAGGTTGCGCCGGGAGGGCGTGGCCCCGCCGGACCCTCCCGGCCCATGGGCAGGGCGGCGGTCACAAGTTCCCTCGGCGGGCCTGCTCGCGCTCGATGGCCTCGAAGAGCGCCTTGAAGTTGCCTTTACCGAAGCCGCGGCTGCCCTTGCGCTGGATGATCTCAATAAAGAGCGTGGGCCGGTCCTGCATCGGCTGGCTGAAGATCTGGAGCAGGTAGCCCTCGTCGTCGCGGTCAACCAGGATGTTGCGCTCCTGGAGGGCCTGGCGGCTCTCCTCAATCGCGCCCACGCGGCGTTCGAGGTCGTCGTAGTACGCTGCTGGAACGGTGAGAAACGGAATGCCCGCGGCGCGCAGCGCGTCCACCGTGGCGCAGATGTCGCTGGTCGCCAGGGCGATGTGCTGCACGCCGGGGCCGCCGTTGTACTCGAGGTATTCGGCAATCTGGCTCTTCTTGCGACCTTCGGCCGGTTCGTTGATCGGAAACTTGATCTTTCCACCACCGTTCTGCATCACCTTGGACATCAGCGCCGAATAGTCGGTGGCAATATCGCGATCGTCGAAGTGCACCAGTTGCTGAAAGCCGAGCACGTCGCGGTAGAACGCCACCCAGTGGTCCATCGCGCCGGCTTCGACATTGCCGACGACATGGTCAATGGCGAAGATGCCGGTGTCGGGCGCGGGCGTCTGGGGCGCGAGGGGCCGGAAGCCGGGCATGAACGGCCCTTCGTAGCCATCGCGTTCGATGAAACTATGGACGGTATCGCCATAGGCGGCGATGGTCGCTTGAACCACGCGCCCATGAGCGTCCTCGAAGCTCACCGGCTCGCGGACGCTGGTGGCCCCGTTCCGCAGCGCGGCGGCATAGGCCGCGGCAGCGTCGCGCACTCGTAGGGCGACATCTTTCACCCCATCGCCGTGGCGGGCGAGGTGGGCGCTGATAGGGTGATCGGGGAGCAGCGGCGCGGTAAGGACGAAGCGCACCTCACGACGTTGCAGCACGTAGCTGGCCCGGTCGCGCAGGCCGGTTTCCAGGCCGGCGTAGGCCATCGGGGCCAGACCGAGGGTGCTGCGGTAGAAGTGCGCCGCCTGCCGCGCGTTGCTGACGTAAAACTCGATGTAATCTATGCCCAGAAAGTCAAGCGCATCCTGTGCAGGGTGCATGGATTGAATCCTTAATATAAATATATAGTGGCGCATCTGGCACGTCAGCCGTCCATGCGGCTATGCCGCACACCAACAAGGTGAAACAAGGGTCATTCCTGGGAGGGCTCTGCCCTCCCATACCCTCCCCCGGGCGAGGGTGTGGGGAAACCCGGTTTCCCCACACCGCTCCTCCGAGGAACCATGTTCACGTCAGAGCCATCCATGCGGCTCTGCCGCACACCGACGGGATGAACATACTTCTTGGGAGGGCGTAGCCCTCCCAAACCCTCCCACCGGGTGGGGGTATGGGGAAACCCGGTTTCCCCATACCCCTGCTCGAGGGCCGAGCCCTCCCGTGGGCAGGGGGGTGGGGAAACCCGGTTTCCCCACCCCCCTCCTCCGAGGCGGGGGAACTGCGGAGGACCTGGCCCTCCGCAACCCTCCGACGGTGCCAGGCCAGAGGGAGCGTTCAAGAAAGCGCAGCCATACCGCGCCCCCATCCATGGCATGATACCGGGGGTTGTGGGGGGTGTCAAAACCGGGGAGCGTGGGTAGCTTGCCCGCGGGGATGCGACGAGGGCGTTCCGCCCGCGCTCCCAGGCGCGAGGGTTACCCGGGGGGAACACTTTTACCTACCGGAAAGTGCAAGCGTGTGCACCAGTGCTGCTCCTTACTAACAAACCGGACGCGGTCGCCTCCTGGCGGGGAGAGGTGGCGAGCCGCGCACCCCTCCACCGCGCACGTCCTGTTCATCAACAGACAATCCCCTGAGCTGCGGAGGATCCCGTGGACGATCAGCTTAGCACGGGTATGCCCGCGATGGTGGCGTTGCTTCTCGACGAAGGGGCGCGACTCTGGCTCGAAGGCGCCTTGAGCGCGGCGCAGACGCGCCTGGAACGAGCGTTCGAAATGGCCGAGAACATCGGCAGCACCGCGGGGCGCCTGGGCGCCATGCAACTGCTTGCCAGCCTGGCCTTTGCGTGCGGCGATCTGGAGGAATGTTACGCGCTGCACAGCGCCGTGCTCAGCGAGTGCCGCGCCCTGCGCCTGGACATCGGCGTGGCGTCGTCGCTGCACAACCTGGGCCTGGTCGCGGCCTGCCGGGGCGACTTCGAAACGGCCCGCGGCATGATCGTCGCGGCGATCAACGTCTACACCGTCATTGGGCGTCTTGATGCCGCGGCTGCGGCGCGGGCCAATCTGCGGCGCCTGGTGGGATCATGACCACGGGCCCTGAATGGAGGGTCCGGGAGGGCCGCCCCCTCCCGGACCCTCTGCTACCATCTGTTGGTGTGCAGCGTAGCCCTCAAGCAGGGGGATGGGGAAACCTGGTTTCCCCATGATCGGGAGGGGCACGGGGAGGGCTGGCCCTCCCCGAAAAACCCCTTTGTATATCCGTCAATGCAGCTTTGACGGACCACCGGGGAGGGCAGGGCTACGTCAACGTCCGGTTGATCGTCCGCGCCGTGGGCGTAAACGCCTCGGCTACTGGTGCGAAGGCCACCTGCGTGGCCTGTCGAGCCCGCGCAGGCGGGCTTCGCATAGGCTAGCCCGCGGCTTCAGTCGCCGGGCGGACGACGTTGATGTAGCCCTGGGGAGGGTGTGGAAGACTGTACAGGCGTGCCCGGACTGCGTATACTGTGAGGGAGAATCACGGTTAACCCCTGCGCTGAAGGGCGTACCTGCGTCATGGACAGTTCATCCACCCCGATATCACCTCTGGCCAGTGGAGCAGCATCGGTCGAGGCCTTGCGCCAGGCCCTGGCTGCCGAGCGGCGCGCGCGCCAGGTGGCCGAGGTGCTCCATGCCTCGCACATTGCCCTTTCGCGCAGCCTCGATCCCCAGGTGGTGACGACCACCCTGCTGGCGCATATGGCCCAGCTCGTGCCTTACGACAGCGCCTGCGTCATGCTGCTGGAGAGCGACGAGATGCTGCGCGTCCGCGCCACTCGCGGGTACGAGGCGTTCACCGATCCGGCGCAGGTGGCCGGGTTGAGCATCAACCCGGCGGAGGACCCGCTCTTCCAGCCGTTGATTGCGCGGCGACGCAGTTTCGTGGTGCTCGACACAGTGCGCACGGCCAGTTGGCGCGCGCGGCCAGGGCTCGAGCACGTCCGCAACTGGTTCGCGGTACCCCTTGTCGCCGGGGAAGAAGTGATCGGGTTCTTCTGCGCCGACAAGACGGTCCCGGCCTTCTTTACCCCCGAGCACGTCAATACGGCCGAATTGCTGGCCATCCCCGCGGCGATCGCTCTCCAGAACGCGCGGCTCTTCGCCCAGGTGCAGGCCGGCCAGGCGCGCTTGCAGGCCCTCTCCGAGCGCCTGGTGGCGGTGCAGGAGGCCGAGCGGGCGCACCTGGCCCGCGAGTTGCACGACGAGATCGGCCAGATGCTGACGGCCCTGAGCCTGGCCCTGACGGTCGGCCCCCGCGCCAGTCCCGAGGCCTTGCGCGAACGGATGATCCAGGCGCAGCGCCAGGTGAACCAGTTGACGGCTCAGGTGCGCGCCCTCTCCTTGAACCTCCGCCCGGCCATGCTCGATGATCTGGGCCTGCTTCCCGCCCTGTTCTGGTTCACGCGCCGCTACACCGACCAGACGGGGATCCAGGTGCAGTTGCAGCATGCCGGCCTCGACCGGCCCATTCCGCAGGCGGTGGCGAGCACGGCCTACCGTGTGGTGCAGGAGGCCCTGACCAACGTGGCGCGTCACGCCGGGGTGGACCACGCCCGCGCCCAGGTCTGGGCCACTGACGATATGCTGGCGGTGCAGGTGGTGGACGAGGGTCGCGGGTTCGAGGCTGACGAACTGCCCGCCAGCGATTCGCTGGGTCTGGCGGGGATGGCCGAGCGTGTGCGCCTGGCCGGCGGCACGCTGACCATCGAAACGGCGCCGAATGCCGGAACGCGTATTCTTGCCGAACTGCCGTTACCGACCTGGAAGGAAAGCGACCGATGCGACCACTGACGATCGTGCTGGCCGACGATCACCATGTCGTACGCAGCGGCCTGCGGGTGCTGCTAGAGAACGAAATGAACTGTACAGTGGTGGGTGAGGCAGGCAATGGCCCCGAGGCGCTGGCCATGGTTGAGCGGCTCCAGCCCGACCTGTTGATCGCCGACCTGATCATGCCAGGGTTGAGCGGCCTGGAAGTGGCGCGCCAGGCCCGCATCGTCTCACCAAACACCCGGATCGTCATCCTCTCGATGCACGCTGACGAGTCGTATGTGCGCGAGGCCCTGCGCGCCGGCGTTACCGCCTACGTACTCAAAGAAACCCTTTCCACGGAGTTCCTGTACGCTATCCAGCAGGCGGCCCAGGGGCGCCGTTACCTCAGCCCGCCGCTCTCTGACCGGGCGATTGATGCCTACGCCAGCCAGACGGCGGAGACCAACCTGGACCTGTACGAGACCCTGACGGCCCGCGAGCGCGAGATCCTCTACCTGGCGGCCCAGGGCCTCACCAGCGCCGAAATCGCCGAGCATCTGATGATCGGCGTGCGGACGGTGGACACCCACCGGGCGAGCATGATGCGCAAACTCGGCCTGCACACGCCCCTGGATCTTATTCGTTACGCCGTGCGGCGCGGCATTGTCACCCTGGACGGGTGATGCGCCGCGGGGTTGATCTGCGGCTACGCCGCATACCAATGGGGTGAAAAAGGTTGTTCCTGGGAGGGCGCAGCCCTCCCAAACCCTCCCACCGGGTACCTGTTCATACCTGGGGTAACCCACGCGCCTGCGAGCGAGGGCGGTTCGCCCCCGTCGCGTCTCCGCGGGCAAGCTGCCCGCGCTCCCAGGAGACATGTGAACACTTACCCCACCGGGTGAAAGGCTGGGGAAACCGGGTTTCCCCAGCCCCCCGCGTGCGGGCTGCGCCCTCCCGAAACCTCCCACCGGGTGAGGGGCTGGGGAAACCCGGTTTCCCCAGCCCCCTCCTCCCCGTAGGAATTGCAGGCCCCTTCCGCAAACCTACAGAGCGTCGTTCAGTAAATCTACGGAGCGCTTTGCCAGGGATGAGGGGGTATACTTCAGAACGAAGCCGGAGGGTCGGCAATGGGGCCGGCCCTCCGGCTGCGTTTGAGCCTCTCACGACCCTTCCTGCGGGCGGGCGGTGGGCTCAGGCCCCGGGTGCGCGGGTCTCCGCCCCGCATCCGCGTGGGGGCGCATGCGGGGCGCTGCTGCTCGCCGGCGGCCTGGGTCTCCGACCCGCATCCGCGTGGGGGCGCAGCCCTCCCCCAACCCTCCCGCAGGCAGGGGGGTGGGGAAATCCGCTTTCCCCCATGCTCTTAGATGGGCCAGGTCGGGCTGGCAGACCTCTGACCGCTGCCACGGGGTGAAGGCGCCACCAGGGTGGGCGTCGGCGTGGCCCCAGGCACCTCGCAACCCCACTGACTCACGCGCTCGCGACCGTCGCGTTTGCGAACTTCCACCAGATACTGCCCCGGCCGCTCGCGGCCAATCATCAGGTCGATGCTGAAGGTCCCGTCGGCCCGGCTGAAACCGCCGCCTACGGGACGGTTGTTGAAGTAGGCCAGCAGCGCGGTGCTGGGCGGCCCTGAGCCTGCCAGCGTAATGGTTGCGCCGGGAAAGCACACCAGGGTTTCGATGCCCTCTGGCAGGGCGCTGGTGGGCGTCGGCGTGGGGCCGGTTGGAGCCGGAGGGCGCGTGCGGGTGGGGGCCGCGGTAAATGTAACCGTCGGCGTCTGCCGGGTAGGCGTCGTGGTCAGGCTGGTGGTAGCCGTAGCGGTTGCGGTTGCCGTGGCCGTTGGCGTTGACTGAGACTGGACTGTCTGGGTAGGCGTGCTGGTGCTGGTTGCTCCCGGATAGGGATTGTTCTGTTGGCCTCCCGGGCAGGAACTGGCGTCAGGATACGGGCAACTGGTACTCTGCGCCATAGAGACGGGAGGTGTCGCGGGCAACGCGCCGACGAGCAGGGCCAGCATCAGCACGGCGAACACCATGACCAGACTGAGCGGCAGGGTGATACTACGTTGTGGCATAGGCAGAGGTGGCGTGGCATCCAGAGCATATGGATGGTAGGCCGCTAGGCGCCGGGGGTATGGTCAAGCAGGTCCTGAAAGACGTTGAACGGCTGCGCTCCGATAATGCGCCGCTCACCAATGAGAAAGACCGGACGCGAGCGGACGCCCTCGGCCAGGGCCGCCTCGTCATCGGCTCGAACGGCGGCCTCGTGGGTCCCGGCGGCGAGACAGGCGCGCAGGGCGTCCACATCAACCCCGGCTTCCGCGGCGGCGGCTTCGACGCCCGCCAGGGTCTCGGTATACAGTTGATTGTAGCGCCGATATATCGCCTGGCGCATCTCCCAGAAGCGGCCCTGGTCGGCGGCGCACTCAGCGGCTTCCGCCAGCAGTGCGGATCGCTCGCCGAGTTGCAGCACGTGGCGGTAGACCAGGCGCACCTTGCCGGGTTGTATGTATTCATTCACGATACGTGGCTCCGTCTCCAGCACGTGGAGCGCGCAGGCCGTTCAGAGAAAATCGGAGTACATCACGAGGGTGACCGGCGCCTCGGGGTTGCCGAGCAGATGGTAGCCCTCGGGAGTACGCGAACGGGGCACCCCCGCGTAGACCTCGGTGGCGGCCCCGGTCACCGCGCCGGGCGTCACGGCTGTCGCCGCGGGCGGGGGGGGAGGTCTCGGGTGGCGTTACGGATGCCGGGGCCTCGGGCGTTGGTGAAGGCAGCGGCGCTTGCTGGCCGGCCTGGCCGCTACAGGCGGCCAGCCAGACGACCATGGTTGCCACGATGCCAGCGATGATGTAACGAAGCCTCACGCCAACCCCCGCGATGCCCTGATGGCCGGAAGGTACGCACCTGGACCACTGTACCATATCTATGTAACCACTACAAGGTTGTGAGTGCGTGTTCAGGGTGTTGTCTGGGAGCGTGGGCAGCTCGCTCGCCTGCGCGGGCTTTGCCGGATTTAATTCTGAAAACTCATTAGCCCCACGGCCGTCCCGGCATACCGGATGAATTGCTCAATACCCATCAGCGCGCACGAGTTTGCGGCGTCTCTATGACGCTCTGGTAGCCCTCTTCCCTGGCTTTGCGACCAGGTGTTCTGTCAGGTATAATAGCGGGACGGTCATCGGAGGTCCAGGCATGGCTTCATTGTCGCTGTATCGCAAATGGCGCTCCCAGACGTTCGAGGAACTCGTCGGCCAGGAGCACGTGGTGCAGACACTGCGCAATGCCATTATCGAGGAGCGCGTGGCCCACGCCTACCTGTTCACCGGGCCGCGGGGGGTGGGCAAGACGAGTGTGGCCCGTCTGCTTGCCAAGGCGGTGAATTGTCTGGCCGCCGATCGCGCGGCCAGGCCATGCGGCGCCTGTGCGATGTGCCAGGAGATCGCGGAGGGCCGCGCGGTGGACATCATCGAGATGGACGCAGCCTCGAACACCAGCGTTGAGGACGCCCGGGCGCTGATCAGCGGGGTGATGACGCGGCCGACCCGTGGGCGCTACCGCGTCTACATCATCGACGAGGCGCATATGCTCTCCACGGCCGCCTTCAATGCCCTGTTGAAGACGCTGGAAGAGCCGCCCGAGCATGCGATCTTCGTGCTGGCGACCACGGAGGTGCACAAGGTTCCAGCGACCATTCTGTCGCGCTGCCAGCGCTTCACGTTTACGCGCCACGGCATCGCCAGCACTGCCGCGCACCTGCGCCGCGTGGCGGCCTCCGAGGGGGTCACGCTGGAGCCGGGGGCAGCGGAGGCCATTGCCCGCGCCGCCACGGGCAGCCTGCGCGATGCCCTGGGGGTGCTGGAGCAACTGGCTTCCTTCACCAGCGGCCACATCAGTGTCGCGCAGGTGCAGAGCCTGTTGGGGATGACCTCGGCCGCCGAGGTGGCCGCACTGATTGAGGCGCTGCTGGAGGACGACGCGGCGGCGGCGCTGCGGGCGGTGAACGGCGTGGCCGACCAGGGGGCCGATTTGCGCCAGTTCACCCGCGATGTGGTGGAGCGGCTGCGCTCGCTGTTGCTGCTGCTGGCCGCCGGTGACCATGCGCTCGCCGAGGTCGGCGACGATGAGCGTGAGTTGATGGCGGCCTGGGCGCAACGGGCCGACACCGGGCGCTTGCTGCACTGGGTGAAGCTGTTCAGCGCCCTGGATTACCAGTTGCGCACGACGCCCTACGGGCAGTTGCCGCTGGAACTGGCGGTTGTCGAGGCCCTGGTGGGCCAGCCCGCGGCGCCCGCGGCGCCCGCGCGACGCTCCGAGGGGTCCGGCGCGCGGGCGCCGCTGAGCCAGCCTGCCGCGCCTGTCCGGCGCGCCGCGCCGCCGCTCCCGGCCGAGGCGTCTGTCCCGGCGACCCCTCAGGCTCCTCCCCCCACCCCGCGGAGCGAGGCCGCGCCGCCGAACGTCACTGCCGCGCCGCCGCCGGCCAGGCCTGAGCCGGCGCCGCCGGACGAGGCGACGCCGGCCGTCCCTGATACCGGGTCGGACCTTCCCCCTCCCTCCCCTACGCCTGCCTCCGCCGCGCCGGTGGCCCGTTCACCCGAGGCGGCGGCGGCCGCCAACGCCGACTTCTCGCTGCTCGAACTGGTAGAGGCCCACTGGGAGGAGATCAAACGCGATGTGCGGCCGCGCAGCCCGACGGTGCAGGCGCTGCTCCACAGCGTGCGCCCGATTGATGTCGAGGGCAACACGGTGGTGTTGCTGGCCGCCTCGCCCTTCCACAAGGAGAACCTGGAGAAGGCCCAGAACCGCCGCATCGTCGAAGAGGTCATGCAACGGCGCCTGGGCGTTACGCTCGCGCTGCGCTGCACCATTGAAGCCCGCGCCGAGTCGCGCGATCTCCGCAGCCAGATCCGCGAGGCCCGCAAGGACGATCTGGTGCGCGCGGCGATGAATATCTTCGAGGCCCATATCGTGGATATTGAACCCCCGGAGTCGGGGTAGGACCATCAGGGGCGGGGGATGGGGAAACCGGGTTTCCCCATCCCCCTGCGCAAGGGCTGCGCCCTCACCTTCCCGCGGGCAGGGGGATGGAGGAACCTGGTTCCCCCATCCCCCTGCGCAAGGACTGCGCCCTCACCCTCCCGCGGGCGGGGGGATGGGGGAACCTGGTTCCCCCATGTTCACGTCAGGCGTGAATTCGGTACGGCGCGGCGTAAGTGTTCACATATCTCCTGGGAGCGCGGGCATCTTGCCCGCGGAGAAGCGACGGGGACGAAACGCCCTCGCTCGCAGGCGCGTGGGTTCCCCCTGGTGTGAACAGTTACGACGCGGCGCTCCTTTGCGCCATCCCCGGCTGTGTGGTAAGCTAGCAGGGAGCATTCCCCCATTGCAAGAGCGCGCGCCGCGCGCAGCGATCACCAAGGAGCATGCATGAACCCGCGCCAGTTACAGCAGATGGCCCAGCAGATGCAGCGCCAGATGCAGAAGATCCAGGAAGAACTCGCCGTGGCGACGGTTGAAGGAACGGCCGGCGGAGGCGCCATTACCGTGCAGATGAACGGCCATCGCGAGGTGCAGAGTATCACCATCGCGCCCGAAGTGGTGGATCCCGAGGATGTCGAGATGCTGCAGGACCTGCTGCTGGCCGCCATTCACGACGCGACGAAGAAAGCCCAGGATCTCGCCGAAGAGCGCCTGGGGCCGCTGATGGGCGGGATGAAAGGGATGCCTGGTTTGTTTTGAAGTTCTAAGGCGCGTAAGCCGGCGGGCTGGCCTGCGGCGACAGGCGCCTGCTCTACGGGTTGCCAGCGGCAACCTTCGCTGACATGACCTTTTCTCGTGGTGAGAGTCTGATCGCCGGGCCGGTGGCGCGGCTGATCGAAGAGTTTAGCAAGCTGCCAGGCATTGGCCCGAAGACGGCCTCGCGGCTGACCTTCTATTTGTTGCGCGCCGAGGAAGAGCAGGCCCGCGCCCTCGCGCAGGCGCTCCTTGACCTGCGCGAGCGCGTCACCCTCTGCGCCCGCTGTTACAACATCACCGTCGGCGAACTGTGCCCGATCTGCGCCGACCCTGCCCGCGATCAGACCAGGATCTGCGTGGTCGAGGAGCCGCTGGATGTGCTGGCCATCGAGCGCACCGGCGTCTACCGCGGGCTGTACCACGTGCTCCACGGCCATCTGGCGCCCCTCGAAGGCATCTACCGTGAGAATCTGAAGATCGACGAGTTGCTTGCCCGCGTGCGCGCCGAACCGGTGGACGAAGTGATCCTGGCCACCAATCCCAACACCGAGGGCGAGGCGACCGCGTTTTTGCTCCTGCGCGACCTGGCGCCCCTGGGGGTGCGCGTGACGCGCATCTCCCGCGGGTTGCCGACCGGCGGCGATCTGGAGTGGGCCGACCCCGATACCCTGGGTGCGGCGCTGGAGGGGCGTCGCGAGTTGTAGTAGCCTGAAGGAGCTTCGCCCGATGAGCCTGACGACGATTCTCAACAATACCCTCGATCTGGTGCGCCAGGCGAAGTTCGCGGGTGTGGTCGGCACCGATGGGCTGGGCATCGAGATGGTCTTCGTTGATGAGGCCGCAGCCTACGATCTGGAACTGGCGGAGATCGAACTGGCCAGTCTCGCCGCGCTGGCCACCTCCGCCGCGGGCCGCATGGGCGCCGGTCTGGCGCGCGCCCTGACGCTGGAGACCGACGCTCTCACCTTCCTGGCGCTGCTGATCGCCCCTGATTATTTCGCCGTTCTCGGCGTTCCCGCCGGCGCCGATGCGACCCAGGCCCGCGATGTGCTCGAGCAGATGGTTGAGCGCATGCGCGTGGAGTTGTAATGTTGTTTTTGATTTTTATAGGGTGTACTGACGTGAACATACGCCCTCGCCGAGGGCGTATGTTCACGTTAGGAGAAATCTGGTTGGAGGAACGATCCATACGGTACGCGCGCACCTGTGGAGAACCCTGGTTTCTTCGAGGGTTTTTCATGCCTCTTGACCATCGGCGCGGATGTGCTATGCTCTGAATATGCTCACGGGCGTAGGGCCCCGTGAGAGCAAGGAGTATCCCATGGATGCCAAAGCCACTGCGGGTCGTCGAGGCGTTCCCGCGCCAGCCGGCGCCGAGGGTGCGCTCCTTGAAGGCCTGCTTACGACCACGGCGAGCACGGCGCCCTGGTCGGTCGCGGCGCGACTGGCGCCGCAGCGCCCCCCGGCGTCGGTTCGCCGGTCGCCGGCCCGGCTCGGGGCGCCAACGACCTCGCGCCTGCTCGGGGGCGCCGCCGTGGTCCTGCTGGCAGGCGGGATCGCCGTGGCCAGCGTGGGGGTCGCTCCGGTCTGGGCCGCCCGCGAGCGCGTGGCGCCCGCCCTGGCCGCCGCAACGGTTCCCGCTGTCCATACGCCCGCCGAACCGGCCGCCGATCAGGCGCTCCTCGCCAGTCTGCTCGCGGCGCCTACCGCCGAAGATGCGGCGATGCTGGCAAGCATCGTCGCCGGCCCTGCCGCCGCGCCAGTCGCCTTTCCGGCCTTTGAACTGGTCGAGGAAGCGGCCCCCGTCGTCGCCGCTCGCCCGGAAGCGATCAGCTTCACCACGGTGAACCGCCTGCCCGACGCGGCGTTCGCCTATACGCCAGCGAGCGTGGCCCTGCCCGCCATTACCCTGGCCGACCAGATCATTCCGCCCCCGCCACAGCCGCCAGCAGCGCCGGCCCCACAGCCTCCGCCACCGCCCGGCTATGTGCAACCCCCCGGCTACCAGGACGGGGTGCCCTTCGGGGGCCAGATCGGCGCCGTGCCCCCCGCCGGTCCTGGTCGCCCTGCTGGCGGTGCCGTCACGCGACCGGCGCGGGCCGCCGCCGCGGTCTATGTGGTGCGCGCCGGGGACACGCTGAGCGGCATCTCGCTGCGCTTGTACGGCACCACCCGCTTCGCCCCGGCAATCTGGGACGCTAATTTCGGCGTTATTGGCAGCAACCCGAACCTGCTCCGCCCTGGTCAGCGCCTGGTGCTGCCACGAGTCACTGCCGTGCGCCCGGCAGTGCCCGCCGCACTCCCCGCCCGCGGCCCTATCGCCCGCCAGAGTTTCTACACCATCCAGCCCCACGATTACTTGCGCTGGATCGCCTTGCGGGCCTACGGCAATGAACTTCTCTGGCCCGAGATCTACCACGCCAATCGCAACGTGCTTGGTCCTGACCCTGATCTGATTTACCCCGGCGTGCGGATCTACGTCCCGTAGCGGCGCCTCGCTGACCACCCCTTCCAGGGAATAAGGTGGGGCGTCCATACCGCTACGTCTACCTGGCCGCCGCAGACGCGCCTGAGGGGAACGGTCCCTTACAGGCGATCTGGAAACTCGACCTGGAGAGCGGAGCGCAGGAACTATGGAGCGCGGCGCCGCGCGGCTTCGTCAGCGAACCTATCTTTGTGCCCCGACCCCGGAGCGCCGCGGTTGCCGGCGCCGTCTCGCCCGACAGCGGCGACCCGGCGCGCAACAGGAACCCCACCGAAGACGATGGCTGGCTGCTGGCCCTGGTCTATGACGCCGCGCGCCACGAGTCCGACCTGGTGATCCTTGACGCCCGGCGCCCGGCTCGCGGCCCGATCGCACGGCTCAGCCCTGGTCACCACATCCCGCATGGCCTGCACGGCGCGTTCACCTCGCGGGTCTACTTCCCGTAAGGCCCCCTTGCGGCTGTGCCGCGCCCCAATGGGACGCGCAAGGGTTGTTCCTGGGAGGGCCGCGCCCTCCCAAACCCTCCCGCGGGCGGAGGTATGGGGAAACCGGGTTTTCCCCATGCCCCTGCTTGAGGGCCAGGCCCTCCCGGGGGCAGGGGCGTGGGGAAACCAGGTTTCCCCACGTCCCCGCCCCATGGGCGAGTTATGGCGGCCCTGCCGCTGGTTGGAGGGGTAAGGGGAAACGGGCGGGCCCTATACCTCCACCAGCAGGGCGAGGGACGCGAACGTCCATCACTGGTCACATGTTCACGCCACGTAACCGGGCTTTTACGCGCCGCCCGGCACGGATTTCGTATGCTACGCTCAATAACTGTTGCGAGCGGAACCACTTCTGCGAATTGCACCCCGGAAGGAGGAAGCGATGCTTACGCTGGCGCGAACGGATGACCACCTTCCGGCCATCTTCATCATCTCCGGGGGGGCAGGAGCGCTTGGCAAACACGTGGCGCGGATCGCCCTTTCCCAGTTCCCGGGTATTAACCCGGCGGTGATCGTGATCCCCCAGGTGAGCCAGGAGAGTCAACTGCCGGCCATCATGCAGCAGGTGGCCGAACGGGGTGGGATGATCATCCACACCATGGTCAATCCGACGATGCGTGAGGCGGTGGTGCGGCTGGCAGCGGAACACGGCATCCCCACCATTGATACCATCGGCGACCCCCTCGCGCTGATGGCGCAGTTGTTCGGACGCACGCCGGTGGGGCAGCCAGGCCTGTACCAGCGCTGGCACGAAGTGTACCTGGACCGCATCAAGGCTATCGAGTACACCGTGGATCACGATGACAGCCGCAATCCGGGTGATCTCCACGAAGCCGATGTGGTACTCACCGGCGTATCGCGGGTTGGTAAGACGCCGTTGAGCATCTACCTGGGTGTGCTCGGTTGGAAAGTGGCCAATGTGCCCCTGGTGCAAAACGTCCCGCCGCCGCGCCAGCTCTTCGAGATTGACCGGCGCCGCGTGGTCGGTCTGACCATTGACGTGGACGTGCTGAGCCACCACCGTCACTGGCGGCAGCGGGCCTTTCAGGGCAATGCGAGCCACGGCTACACCGACCCCACCGAACTCCAGGACGAACTGGCCTATGCCCGGCGCGTCTTTCGCCAGGGGGGCTTCTCGGTGATCAATGTCACCAACAAGCCAATTGAGGAGACCGCCGATCAGGTGATCGCGCTGATTAACCGGTACTTTGAGCACCACGTAACGGTCTAATATCATTGTAGCCGTCCATGCGGCTCGCGCCGCACACCGACGGGATGTCGGGAGGGCGAAGCCCTCCCAAACCCTCCCACCGGGTGGGGGTATGGGGAAACCCGGTTTCCCCACACCCCTCGTCGAGGGCGTATGTTCACGTTAGCCCTCCATGCGGCTCCGCCGCGCAACACCGCAATGAACATAAGGTTCTTCCTGGGAGGGCTGCGCCCTCCCAACCCTCCCACCGGGTGGGGGCATGGGGAAACCCGGTTCCCCCATATCCCTGCGGGGCGGGGGCGTGGGGAAACCCGGTTTCCCCACACCCCTCGCCGAGGGCGTATGTTCACGTCAGCCCTCCATGCGACTCCGCCGCACAACACCGCAATGAACATAAGGTTCTTCCTGGGAGGGCGCAGCCCTCCCAAACCCTCCCACCGGGTGGGGGCATGGGGAAACCCGGTTCCCCCACACCCCTCGCCGGTGTGGAGGGGCCTGGCCCCTCCCACAGCCACCCCCCTCGTGAGCGCTGGAGCGCCTCCTGTTGCATGGAGCGGTAATCTACAATCTGCAATCTAAAATGGTACGACGTGTCATCCAACCGTCATGTTAAGATCTCGTCAACCTCCACCCGGCCCCGGTAGTATGAGGGTGATGCTCAACTACTTCCCGCGTGGAGGTTCGTTATGCCCTACCACCCTCGCCGCTCCGCCACGCTCACCCTCGCGCTCCTGCTGATTGGCTTGCTGGCGCTGGTTTCCGGGCACGTGGCCGCCCATCCCCTTTCGAACACCGAAGCCGGACGCCCTGACCGGGCCGTGTTGCTCCCGCCCACCCCCTCCGACATACCCTCGGTCGGGCCGCTTGCCGGCGAAGAAGCCGGCTACGGGTACGTCTCACCGGCAACCGGCACACCGCGACCCTTCACCCACCTGCTGCTGCGCTGGGAGGGCGCCGTGCCGCCCGGGGCCCGCCTGGAACTGGAACTGCGCGTGTCCGCCGACGGGCAACAGTGGTCGCCCTGGGGCGCGGCAGGCGAAGATGAGGATCTCTGGCAACCCGAGGACGGTGAGCAGGTCCACTGGAGCCAGATCATCGCCGCCGGGTTCGAGGCGCGCTTCTGGCAGGTCCGCGCGCGCTTCGCTCCCGCGCCCGATGGCGCCCTGCCCGACCTGCGACGGATCGAGGTCAACACCGTTGACGCCCGCTTCGGACCGTCCGCCCCGTTGCCGGAAGCGTCGGATACGGCCACCAGCGCCCAGGCAGGTCGTCCGCCGGTGGTGAGCCGCACTGCCTGGGGCAACCCGGATGGGCAGGGCAGCCGGGTGCCGCCGGCCTACTACCCCGTGCGGCACATGATCGTGCACCACACCGCCGACTCCAACAGCCTGTCGGGGAGCCAGCAGACCTGGGCCGACCGGGTGCGGGCGATCTGGTCCTTCCATACCTTCACCCGCGGCTGGGGCGATATCGGCTACCACTACCTGATTGACCCCAACGGCGTCATCTACGAAGGGCGAGCCGGCGGCGATGACGCGGTGGGCTTCCACGACACCGGCAACTACGGCTCCATGGGCGTGGCGCTGATCGGCACGTACAGCGCCGCGGCCCCCTCCAACGCCAGCCTGGACAGTCTGATCAACCTGCTGGCCTGGAAGGCCGAACAGAAAGGCGTTGATCCCCTCGGGCGCTCCTACTACTACGGGTGCGCCATCTCGCGCTACTGCAGTCCCTTCAACGCCAGCGCGGTGATCAACCATATCGCCGGCCACCGCAGCGTCACCCCCGGCCATACGACCTGTCCCGGCGACCGGCTGGACGCGCTGTTGCCCACCATCCGCCAGCGGGTGCGCGACCGGCTGAGCGACGCCGCCTGGGACAACGGCGATCTGACGGTGGACGACCGCGAGCGCGGCTTCGAGCGCAGCAACGCAACCTGGTACCAGTGGCCCTGCGGCTACGATGGCACTACGACTTACACCTTCGGCACCGACACGCCGGCCGAGAGCGCCAACCGGGCCGTCTGGCGCCCGAACCTCCCCGAGGCCGGGCGCTACCACGTGCTGGCCTATGTTCCGCGGGGGTGCGGGCTGCCCCAGGCGACCGCCCGCGCCACCTATCGCATCGCCGCCGCCGACCGGATCTACGAGGTGACCATCAACCAGGACACCGCCGAGGAGTGGGTCTCGCTGGGGACCTACCAGTTCGCCGCGGGGCGTCAGGGTTATGTCGAGCTAAGCGACCTGACCGGGGAAGCGCTGATCCGCCAGCGGGTGGTCTATTTCGACGCCATCCGCTGGATCAAAGAGGACCCCGCCGCGGCGCGGGTCGATCTCCTGAACGTGCGCTACAACCGGGTGAACCTCGCCGCGGGTGAACTGCTGAAGGTCACCTTCACCATCCGCAACAGCGGCGCGGCGCCGGTTGAGAGCCAGGCCCCCGAAGCGGAGCGTGGCGCCGACGGGCGCTTCAACCCGAACGAAGGCTACGTCTACGACGAGGGCGAGTGCTTCCTGGGGACCCCGGGGCAGGCCTACCCTACCTATCCGAAAGAGTTTGGACGTATCCGCCTGACCCTTGGTCCCATCGAGGCGGAGCGGCAACCTCAGTGCGCGGGCGACAGCGGCGGCTACCCCTGGCGCTGGGGCATCAACGGCCCGCTGGCGCCGGGCGAAACCCGCGAGGTGGTGGGCTACCTGCGCCTGCGAACACCGGGGACCTTCCAGGTGCGCGCCGGGCTGATCAACGAATACGTCGTCTACTTCGTCCGCGACGTGGCCGTTGCGCCCCTGAACGTAACCCCCGAGCGGCAACCTCCCGCGCCGGTGGCCTACGATCACTTGCTGCGTCCGCTGGCCCACGTGTACCGCGAGGGCGGAACGCCGGCCAATTTTCTGGCCCGCACCGGCGACGGTTCGGCCCTCGCGCGGGGCGCCTTGCTGGGCAGTTTCGTCTGGCAGGGTATGCCCAACGACGACCTCGAGGCCGCGTCAGGAATCGGCGTAGGAGCGGCAGAGCGCCTGATCCTCGAACAGACGCGCGTCTTCGTCGCCCCGGAGGCGGGTGACTACACCTTCCAGTTGCGCAGCGACGAGAATGCCTGGCTGTGGATCGACGGCCAGCTGGTGGCCAGCGCGACGGGGCAGCAAGACGAGACGACGGTGGAGCGAACGGTGAACCTGCGGGCCGGACGGCATATCCTGGCGTTTCGTTCGCTGGAGCGGGGCGGTGGGCGCACAGCGGGCTACGCCGTGCGCGGGCCGGGTCAGGCACAGTTCGGCTCGCCTGTCGAAGGACTGGCCGGTTCGGGCAGCATGGTCACCGAGCGTCTAGGCAGCGCCTTTCAGCAGTTTGATGGGCTGACCCTTGCCGCCGATGACCTGGGCGGCAGCGGTGTCGCGGGTCTCCTGGTGTCGGTGAACGACGGCCCCTGGGAGGAGCGCGCCGGCCCGATCGCCAGCCTCGGCAGCCTGCCCGATGGCCAGCATCGCGTGCGCTACGTGGCGGTTGACCGGGCGGGCAACCGTTCGGAGGAGCGGACCCTGAGCTTCCGCGTCGACTCGCGCCTGGAGGTGCGCCGGGTCCATATGCCCTTCGCTGTGCGACCGTAACTCCTTTAGCGCTCCTGCGCCGTCCGGCGGAGGATGGAGCAAGCGACGTTCCCTACATCCCTCTCCGAGGGCGCAGCCCGCCCACACCCTCCTACGGGCCGGGGCTGGGGAAACCCGGTTTCCCCATACCCCTGCGCACGGGCTGCGCCCGCCCACACCCTCCTACGGGCCGGGGCGTGGGGAAACCGGGTTTCCCCATACCCCTGCGCACGGGCTGCGCCCGCCCACACCCTCCTACGGGCCGGGGCGTGGGGAAACCGGGTTTCCCCATACCCCTGCGCACGGGCTGCGCCCGCCCACACCCTCCCGCGGGCGGGGGCGTGGGGAAACCCGGTTTCCCCATACCCTGCTTCGGGGCCAGGCCCTCCCGCGGGCGGGGGCGTGGGGAAACCCGGTTTCCCTATACCCCTGCGCACGGGCTGCGCCCGCCCACACCCTCCCGCGGGCGGGGGTGTGGGGAAACCCGGTTTCCCCATACCCTGCTTCGGGGCCAGGCTCTCCCGCGGGCGGGGGCGTGGGGAAACCCGGTTTCCCCATACCCTGCTTCGGGGCCAGGCTCTCCCGCGGGCCGGGGCGTGGGGAAACCCGGTTTCCCCATACCTTGCTTCGGGGCCAGGCTCTCCCGCGGGCCGGGGCTGGGGAAACCCGGTTTCCCCATACCCCTGCGCACGGGCTGCGCCCGCCCACACCCTCCTACGGGCCGGGGCGTGGGGAAATCCGGTTTCCCCATACCCCTGCGCACGGGCTGCGCCCGCCCAAACCCTCCTACGGGCCGGGGCGTGGGGAAACCCGGTTTCCCCATACCCCTGCGCACGGGCTGCGCCCGCCCAAACCCTCCTACGGGCCGGGGCGTGGGGAAATCCGGTTTCCCCATACCCCTGCTTCGGGGCCAGGCTCTCCCGCGGGCCGGGGCGTGGGCAAATCCGGTTTCCCCATACCCCTGCGCACGGGCATAGCCCTCACCTTCCCGCGGGCGGGGGTGTGGGGGAACCGGGTTCCCCCTCGCCCCTGCGCACGGGCTGCGCCCGCCCAAACCCTCCCGCGGGCGAGGGTATGGGGGAACCTGGTTCCCCCATGTTCACGTTAGCGCTGTTTGAAGATTGACAGGTGCAGCTTCGCGTTGTAGCCACAGTTGGTGCACGTGGAACCATCGAGACCGACCAGGCTGGTTACGCCGTTGACACGGGTTATCAGCACCTGATGGCATATGGGGCAGCGGGTCGGCTGATTGGGCTCGGCGCCGTAGATGAAGTGCAGGCCGACTTCGTGGCCGATCCTGCGGGCGCGCACGGTCGAAGCCGCCGTCTCGCTGCCGGCGTCGCCAGGGAGCACGTGCCAGGGGGTATGGGCGCCCAGGATCTCCTTGATCCAGGTCACCAGGGCGCGCACCTCGGCCGGGTCATCATTGACGCCGTGATGGATGCGCGTGGTGACCTCGATGTGTATCCGCCACTGGCGCAACGCCCGCTCGGCAATGGCCAGCACCTCGCGCCAGGCAGGCAGGCCCCCCAGGCGCGCATAGCTGGCATCGCTGAAACCGCGCAGATCGAGACTGATGCCATCAAGGTAGGGACCGAGTTGATCGAGGGCCTCAACGGTCATCGCGCCGGTGGTGATCAGCGCCGTGTAGCGACTGGCGGCGCGGCTCAGTTGCAGCAGGGAGCGGACATACTCGTGATTGACGGCAGGTTCGCCGTAGGCCCAGATAACGCCGCGACAGAGGCGTTCCAGCGCGAACGAGGCGACGCGCTCGGCATCGAGTTTGCGCCGCCGGGCCGGATCAGCGGGTAGTGCGCCGTAGGGGCCGCGGCTCTGATCGCTGACCGTGGCATAGCCCCACCCTCCAATCGCCAGCGCCAGCGTATCAGGAAGAAAGTGCCAGAGCCGGTAGTCCTCGATCGGCCCGATGGTCGCGGCGCTGATCAGACCGTAACCGGGCAGATTGATCCCTTCTTCGGCGCCAACGCGCACCTGACAGCGTCCCACATCGCCGGGGCGTAGCGCGCAACGCCACTGACAGGCCAGACAGACACAGCTCCCATCGTTTCCCGAGACTATCAGATCGGCCCGCTCAGTCGCCATGTAAGCTCCTGCTCTTGTTCTTCGGAGGGCTGCGCCCTCCCAGACCCTCCCGCGGGCGGAAGTCCGGGGAAACCGGGTTCCCCAGCCCCCTCGCCGAGGGCTGCGCCTTCTCAAACCCTCCCGCGGGCCGGGGGATGGGAAACCCAGGTTTCCCCATCCCCCGGCTCCAACAGCCTCGCCCTCAGGAGACATGTGAACCCGTCCTCTCGCCCGTAAGTGTTCACATGTCTCCTGGGTGCGCGGGCATCTTGCCCGCGCAGACGCGACGCGGGCGTCCCGCCCTCGCTCCCGGCGCAAGGGTTACCCCAGGTGTAAACAGTTACCCTCGCCCGGCATCTGGCATTCCGAACACCGTTCGAGTATAATGCACCGGTGGTCCAGGAGGCTGGCGCCTCTCCACAACCCCGGGGCGCGTATCAAGACGGCCTCCGGCAGCGGGAGGCGAGGCGGCGTTGCCGCCGCAAGGGTTGCCTGTTCGGTGGTTCTGCCGGCTACGCCGCCAGGAACATCGCGACAACCGGGGTTTGGGGCTTGCCCCGAGGACGTTGCACCATCGCCTTCCAAACCCTCCTACGCGAGGGCATGAGTGTAGCATAGCGGTTCCAGTACAGATACAGGCATAGCATGGATCAACTCCCCCAACGGCGCGGGCCGGGTATGGATCCCGCCCAACCGTCCGTGTTCGATACACCTGTCCAGGATACATTGGGACCTCTCAGCCTCGACCGGACAACGGCCCTGGAAGGGCCAGTGCGCGTGCGTAGCGTGGTGCGTGAACTGGTCGAGACAGCGCTGTTTATTTTACTGGTCTTTTTCATTGTTCGCGGCATCGTCCAGAATTTCAAAATCGAGGGCTCCAGCATGGAGCCGACCCTGCATTCGGGGCAATACATTCTGGTCAACAAACTGGTCTACTTCCACTTCGACTTGAACGCGCCTCTGCGCCTGCTGCCGGGCCAGGAGCCGCTGGAACAGCGGGTCATCTATCCCTTCCACCAACCCCAGCGCGGCGACATCGTCGTATTTGAGTATCCGCGCGATGTGTCGAAGGATTATATCAAACGGGTCATCGGCTTGCCAGGTGATACGGTCGAGATCCGTGATGGCGAGGTGTTTGTGAATGGCGCCCCGCTTGATCAACCTTACCTGGGCGACAGCAAGACCTTCTGTGTTAGCGGCTACACCTGCACGAACAAGCCGATCGAGGTGCCCCCCGGCCATGTGTTCGTGATGGGCGACAATCGGGCCAATTCCAGCGATTCGCGGGAATGGGGGCCGCTGCCGCTGGATCGCGTGATCGGCAAGGCCTGGCTGATCTACTTTCCCCTGACGGAATGGGGCCTGGTCCCGCACTATGATTACGGCGAGGCGCCGGTGGTCGCCGGCAGCCCGTAGCGGCCGGTGGGCCGGAGCGCGACCACCTGGAGATCGCCGCATGCACATCGCGATCAACGCCCATCTCCTGGCGCATACGCGCTCGTTTCGGCGCGCAGGCATCTCGCACTACGTCGAGCAGATGCTGATCCAGCTCGGGCAGATCGACCGCTCTAATCGCTACAGCGTCTACACCACCCGCGGTCTTGATCAGCGCGCGCTGGGCCTGCCTGACAACTTCCGGGTCATCCCCAGCCGCTTCCCGACGATTAACCCGCGGGTGCGCATCCCCTGGGAGCAGTTGCTCGCCCCCCTGTTGCTGCGACGGAGCGGCGCCGACCTCTTCCACGGGGTGCATAGCGTGGTGCCTCTGAGCTGCCCCGTGCCGAGCGTGGTCACCGTGCATGACCTGGCCTTCATTCGCTTTCCACAGACCTTTCGGGCCTACAACCGGATCTACCTTGATCTGGCCACGCGCCTGAGCGTGCGGCGCGCCGCGCGCGTCCTGGTCGTCTCCGAGCATACGCGCCGCGAGGTGATCGGCTTGCTTGGCGTCGCCCCTGAACGGGTCGTGGTGACCCCGAATGCCGCGCGCGAACATTTTCGCCCGCCCGACCCGGTGACGCTGGAGGCCTTTCGCGCGCGCAAGGGATTGCCCGAGCGCTTCGTGCTCTACGTGGGCACCCTTGAGCCGCGCAAGAATCTCACTACCTTGTTGGAAGCCTACGCTGAGGTCGCGCGACGGCAGACGGTCCCGCTGCTGGTGGGCGGGGGCAAGGGCTGGCTCTACGATGCCGTCTTTCAGCGTCTGGAGGAACTGGGGCTCCGCGAACGAGTGCGCTTCGTCGGCTATCTCGACGAAGAGGAGCTGCCCCTCTGGTACGCAACGGCGACCGTGTTCGTCTTTCCTTCGATCTACGAAGGCTTCGGGATGCCGCCCCTGGAGGCTATGGCCTGCGGCACGCCCGTGGTTGCCTCGAACACCTCGAGCCTGCCCGAAGTGGTCGGCGATGCCGGGGTGACCGTCTCGCCGTACGATCCCGCAGCCCTTGCCGCGGCGATCAGCCGTGTCCTCGACGATGCCGATCTGCGCCAGGAGTTACGCGAACGCGGGCTGCGGCAGGCGCGCGCCTTTAGCTGGCACGTTACCGCCGAGCGCACCCTGGCCGCCTATGAGGCCGCGGTGCGGCACGGGTGAAGTGCGTGGCTCCATCCAATGCCATTCGGAGGGGCACGGCGGCGCCGTGCCCCCAGCACCCGGATACCGCTGGCGCATTCCGCACTGGCGCTGCCCCAGGTACCGTTTTCGCCACGCTGCACCGTAGCATACGGCTGCCCGGGCCACCGTCGGCTGGCGGCTGGCGAGGAAGCCAATGCGCCAGCGGTGTCAAAGTGTTGCATGCTCCCCCCGCGCGCACCGCGCGACCAGGGTTCGGGAGCGCGGTACGCCCGCTACCGGCTCGTCCCGCCCCGCCCCGTCCCTGACCCTCCCCCGCTGGGGGAGGGAACCGCGCGCTGCCCCCCAGCGGGGGAGGCTGGGGGGGCAGACCAGGCACGCTGCCGCGGGTCAACCCGGCAACCCGCATTCCACGCGAGCCTCAGGCCCGCGCCATCTGACCCGCCACGGCAACCCGGCAACCCGCATTCCACGCGAGCCTCAGGCCCGCGCCACCTGGCCCTGCCTCCACGCCCACGCGAGCCAGAGGCGCGCGCCACGGCAACCCGGCAACCAGTATTTTATTTCACGCGAGCCGGAGACCCGGGCCACGTGGCCCCCAAGAGGTCTGGAAGGGCACTGACCCTGTAGACCCCAGGGCAACCCTCCGGTTGCACGCCGGGGACATCAAGTTTCTCCAGGCCTCTGAAGCCTGGACAGTTTTAGCTGAAACGGCTACAATGCCACCTGTCGCAACCACAAAGCACCATAGACCCTCTGGCGCCACGGATTGTCACGCGCAGCACATAAGGAGCGCACATGGCCCGGCTGGAACAGGACATTCTCTTCACCCCGATCCCTGAGCGGATCGTCCGCCTCCGCGAACTGGCCTACAATCTCTGGTGGACCTGGCACCCGGAGGCCCAGGATCTCTACCGGCAGATTGACCCCGATCTGTGGGAGCTGGACTACCACAATCCCGTGGAGTTCCTGCGCGACGTTCGCCAGCGCAAGCTCGAAGAGGCCGCAGCCAACCCGTCCTACCTGCAACGCTACGATGCGGTGATGAAGGGTCTTGACGCCTACATGGGCGCGAAGAAGACATGGTACACGCAACGGCACGGCGATGCCGCCGATGTGCAGATCGCGTATTTCTCGGCTGAATTCGGGCTCCACGAATCCCTGCCGATCTACTCGGGCGGTCTGGGCATTCTCTCCGGCGACCATGTGAAGGAAGCGTCGGATATGGGGCTGCCGTTTGTGGCCGTCGGCTTCATCTATCCGCAGGGCTACTTCCGCCAGCGACTGGACCCGAGCGGCTGGCAGCAGGCCGAGTACAACAAGCTGAACTTCGCCGATGTTCCAGCCATCCCCGCGCTCGACCCGGACGGGCGCGAGGTGGTGGTCGAAGTCGAGTTGCCTGGACGCACCATCTATGCCAAGGTGTACAAGTTCCAGGTGGGCCGGGTCAACCTGTACTTGATGGACACCGATATTCACCCCAACAGCCCGCAGGACCGGGAACTCTCGGCGCGGCTCTACGGCGGCGACCAGGAGATGCGCATCTCGCAGGAACTGGTGCTGGGCGTGTGCGGCGTGCGGGCATTGCGCCGCCTCGGCTACCGGCCCACGGTCTGGCACATGAACGAGGGCCACTCGGCCTTCCTGGTGCTCGAACTCTGCCGCGAGCTGGTGAACCAGGGCGTGCCCTTCGAAGAGGCCATGCAGCAGGTGAAGGCCCATAGCGTTTTCACCACCCACACGCCGGTGCCTGCCGGCAACGACGCCTTCCCCCTGCCGATGATGGAGAAGTTCTTCTGGAGCTACTGGCCGCAGTTGAACCTGACTCGCGATGAGTTCATGGCCCTGGCGCTCCAGGAGCAGCAGTGGGGGCCGACCTTCGCAATGACGGCGCTGGCCCTGCGCTTCTCGGAGTACCACAACGGGGTGAGCAAGTTGCACGGGCACGTGGCGCGGGGGATGTGGCAGTGGCTCTACCCGGGCAAGAGCCAGGACGAGGTGCCGATCAGCGCGATCACCAATGGGGTGCATACGGCCACCTGGCTGGCGCCGGAGCTACGCGCGCTCTACGATGCCTACCTGGGCAAGAACTGGGAAGAGAACCTCGATGATCCGAAGGTCTGGCGCAAGGTCTACCAGATCCCCGACGAGGTGCTCTGGAACGCCCGCCAGACGTTGAAGCGCCAGATGATCGCCTTCGCCCGCCAGCGGCTGCAGGCGCATTACCGCTTCGTCGGTCAAAGCGCGCCGATCTGGCCGGTGCTGGAAGAGGGCGTGCTGACCCTGGGCTTCGCGCGGCGCTTCGCGACCTACAAGCGCGCCACGCTGCTGTTCAAGGATCTGGAGCGACTCAAGTACATCCTCAACCGGCCCGATAAGCCGATCCAGATCGTCTTTGCCGGCAAGGCCCATCCCAAAGACGATCCGGGCAAGCACTTCATTCAGCAGGTCTATCAACTGGCCATGCAACCGGGCCTGGCGGGGCGCATCGTGTTCCTCGAGGAGTACGATATGGCCGTGGGCCGCGCCCTGACCCAGGGGGTGGACGTGTGGCTGAATACCCCCCGCCGCCCCTACGAGGCCAGTGGCACCAGTGGGATGAAGGCCAGCCTCAACGGCGTGCCCAACTGCTCGGTGCTCGATGGCTGGTGGCCCGAAGCCTACAATGGCAAGAATGGCTGGGCCGTCGGTGAGGAACGCGAGTACATCAGCCAGGACGAGCAGGACTGGAACGACGCTCAGTCGCTCTACAATCTGTTGGAGCACGAGATCGCGCCACGCTACTACGAGGGGCGCGATGCCAATGGCGTTCCGACGGCCTGGGTGCAGATTTGCAAGGAGGCCATCGCCACGGTTGCGCCGACGTTCAGCCTGCGCCGTATGTTGACCGAGTACGTCGAGCAGTTCTATCTGCCGGCCGCGGGGTACGGCGTGCCGGTGAAATAACCCATGGCCCGGCACCTGCATGCGCGGCCCATGGAGACGACGGCGCCCGCGCCGGACGGCTCCGCGTCGCTCGCGGGGATCTTCGCCCGGCTGCGGGCGCACTTCGGTCCCCTCACCGGCCCGGGGGCCGCGCGTCCCTGGTGGCCGATTTTTGGAACGGACGCCCCCTTCGAGATGCTCGTCGGCGCGGTGCTGGTGCAACAGACGCGCTGGGAAACCGTCGAGGAGGCGATTCTGCGTCTGCTTGCGGCCGGCTTGCTCAGCCCACGGGCCATCGCCGAAACTGCTCCCACGACCCTGGCGGAGTTGATCCGTCCCGCGGCATTTTACGGCCAGAAGGCGACGGGCTTGATCGCCATCGCCCGGCACATCGTCGCCGGCTACGATGGCGACACCGCGCGCATGCTGGCCCGCCCCACAGCGCAGGTTCGCGCCGAACTGCTGCATCTGCCCCGCATCGGCCTGGAAACCTGCGATGTGATCCTGCTGTACGCCGGCGGTCACCCGGTGTTTGTGGTTGATGCCTACACACGACGGCTGTTTGAACGGGTTGCGCCGGCGCTCAACGCCGGCACGGATGGCGGCCCGACACCGGCGCCGCCCCCCTGGCAACGGCCCTACGAGAGCCTGCGCCGGACCATCGAAACCGAACTGCGCCAGGACGACCCTGCCCCACTGTACGCCGAGTACCACGCGCAGATCAACGAGGTGTGCGTGCGCTACTGCCTGACGCGGCCCCGCTGCGACGGGCCGCCCGCGCGCCGCGTCTACAGCCGCCAGGAGGGCCGCGAGAGCTACCTCGGTCGCCAGGACGGCTGCCCGCTCCGTCCGGTGTGCGCGTGGTATCGCCAGTCACTATGAGGAGCGCCTATGGCCCGACCGGGCGTCGCGCCAGCGAGCAAATCCACCGGCACCCTGGCCGAGGTGCTGGCCGTCTTTCTCCGCCTGGGCCTGACATCGTTCGGCGGGCCGGTGGCCCACATTGGCTACCTCCGCGAGGAGATCGTCGTACGGCGCGGCTGGGTGGACGAGGCGACCTACGCCGATATGGTGGCGCTGAGCCAGTTTCTGCCCGGACCGGCGAGCAGCCAGGTGGTCATCGCGCTGGGCAGCGCCCGCGCCGGCCTGGTCGGGGGGATAGTGGCCTGGCTGGGCTTTGCGTTGCCTTCGGCGCTGGCCATGACCCTCTTCGGCCTGGGGTTGAACACCTTTGGCGCGTACGTCAGCCCCGGCTGGCTCCACGGCTTGAAAGTGGTCGCGGTCGCCGTGGTTGCCCAGGCGGTCTGGGGCATGGCCCTGCGCCTGGCCCCCGACCGACCACGGGCGACGATCGCCCTGGCGGCGGCGGTGCTGCTGGTGCTCTGGCCAACCGGGCCGGGTCAGGTGCTGGTGATCCTCGCGGGCGGCCTGGCGGGCTGGCGGCTGTTGGGTGGGTCGGTTGGCGCTGAGGCGCCAACCGGCGCGGCTATTGCGACGCCACGGGCACTTGCCTGGGGCAGCGCGGCGGCGTTGCTCCTCTGCCTGCTGGGCGCGCCTCTGCTGGCCACCATCACCAGCAGTCAGGCCGTGGCGATGTTCGCGGCCTTTTTCCGCGCCGGGTCGCTCATTTTTGGCGGTGGCCACGTGGTGCTGCCGCTGCTGGAACGTTTCGTGGTCGCGCCGGGCTGGGTCAGCACCGAGCAGTTTGTGGCCGGCTACGGGGCCGCCCAGGCCCTGCCCGGGCCGCTGCTGACCTTCGCGGCCTTCCTTGGCGCCATGAGCGCCACGCCCCCCAATGGCTGGAGTGGGGCGGCGCTGGCGCTCGTGGCCATTTTCGCCCCCTCCTTCCTCTTCCTCTGGATGACCCTGCCCCTGTGGGGCAGGTTACGGCGCAAACCGCCGGTGCAGGCGGCCTTGCAGGGGATCAACGCGGCAGTGGTGGGCCTGTTGCTGGCCGCGCTCTACCACCCCGTGATCACCAGCGCGATCCGCCAGCCGCAGGACGTCGCCCTGGCCCTGGCGGCCTTCGGCTTGCTCCAGGTCTGGAAGGCGCCATCGTGGCTGGTGGTGGCGCTGACGGCCCTGGGCGGGGCCGTATTATTTTAACGTGAACATAGGCTCTCGAAGAGGGGCATGGGGAAACCGGGTTTCCCCAGCCTCGCCCGCGGGAGGGTTTGGGAGGGCGCAGCCCTCCCAAGAAGAACCTATTTTCATCCTGTTCGTGTGCGGCGGAGCCGCATGGGCGGCTGAGGTGACCATGGTTCGCAGGGTTCTGCCCCCCTCCCAGCCTCCCCCCGCTGGGGGGAGGAGCCGGGTTCCTTCCCCCAGCGGGGGGAAGGTCAGGGAGGGGGCCGTCACCGTGCCCGCGGCGCCGTGGCGCGGGCGGGACGCCCGCGCTCCCGGGCCGGTTGCATCGGGCGTGGTGCGCCATGCGCATGGGGCCTGACGTGTACATACGCCCTCAAGCAGGGGGATGGGGCAACCCGGTTGCCCCATCCCCCCACCCCGTAGGGGGATCTGGGACGGCGCAGCCCCCAGGAACAACCTTTTTGCCTCCGCCTGGCGCGCGGCGTAGCCGCATAGACAGCTATGCGGTTTCCAGGAAGGTGTGCAGCATGCGCTTGCCGCTCTCGGTCAGGATCGACTCGGGGTGGAACTGCACGCCCTGGATGGGATAGGTGCGGTGCCGGAGGCCCATAATCAGCCCGTCGTCGGTCCAGGCAGTGACCTCAAGCTCGGCTGGCAGATCGTCGCGGCGGACGATCAGCGAGTGATAGCGTGTGGCGATGAAGGGGTCAGGCAAACCGGCGAAGACGCCCACGCCACGGTGGTGAATGGCCGAGAGCTTGCCGTGCATCACCCGGGGCGCGCGAACCACGGCGCCCCCGAAGGCCGCGCCAATGGCCTGATGCCCAAGACAGACGCCAAGGGTGGGGATGTGGGGGCCGAGTTCACGGATGAGGGCGATGCTGATCCCCGCTTCGGCCGGCGTGCACGGCCCCGGGCTGACCACGATACGGTCGGGCCGTAACGCCGCCGCCTCGGCGACGCCAAGGGCATCGTTGCGGCGCACTTCCACGCTCGCCCCCAGCTCGCTGAGGTACTGGAACAGATTGTAGGTGAACGAGTCGTAGTTATCAATCAACAAGACACGCATGGGCATTTCCTTCGCGCTGGCCCGGCCAGGCCCCGGGCGGAGACGACATTCGACGGCGGGCGGGGCGGGGGCGTATCGGGTTGCCCCTCGCGCCCGCTCCACCGTCATGATACGCGCTCCGCTCATGCGCGCAAAAATGCGCCAAGCGTGCCGTAGAACGGCCCCGGCAGTTCAGCCATGGGCACATGCCCACAACGATCGAAGAGCACCAGGCCGGAGCGTGGCAACGCGCTGGCCAGCGCCCGCGCCGAGTCGGGCGGGAAGATGCGGTCCTCGCGCCCGCCGATGATCAGCGTGGGCGCGGCGACCGCGCGCGACGCGCCGATCACCGTGGGATCGCCCGTGGTAGTTGCCGCTTCCACGCCCACCCGCGCGTGCATCGCCACCAGATCGGCCGCGCCGACCGCCAGAGCCGGATAGGGCACCTCCCTGACATCGTGGACGACGTGCCCCGCCAGAACGTGCGGCACGGGCGGGATCACCGATACGGCCTGGGCCAGCGGGCGCACCGCAGTCTGCCACAGCCCCCACAGATCCAGCCAGGGCGCCCAGAACATCGAACTGAAGATCAACTGCACGTGCAGGCAACTCATCAGTTCCGCTTCAGCCGGGCTGCGAGGCAGGCCGAAGCTGGTCAGGATCAGCCGATTGACCAGATCGGGCCGGGCTGTGGCCGTTAGCATCGCCACCGCCGCGCCCAGCGAATGGCCGCCCAGGGCGATATCGGCGAGCTCCAGGGCCTCGATCAGTTCAAGGGTCGCGGCGGTGAGCGTCCGCAGCCGCGCCGGCAGCGCCGGCGGTGGAGAAGCGCCAAATCCGGGCAGATCGATGGCGATGACATCGTACTCGTCGCTCAAGGTCACAAAGGCCCCGAGCCAGTGGCGCGATGAGCCGCCCCAGCCGTGGATCAGCACCACCGGCGGGCCCGTTCCGGCGCGGCGGTAGGCTAGATAGCCAGAGGGAAGACGAATCAAGCGAGGGGCAGGCAGGGACATAGGGAACCCTTTCCGGGGCCGTGGCTCTGGTTGGCGACGCGGCCCAACTCTCTGCGCGACGCGTGTGTTCCTGCCGGGGGACGCAAGGCTTCTGTTTCGAAGGCGCTCACCAGCGCAACGCCGCTCCGCGCCGGGCGCGCGCACCTCAACGCCCGGCGGACCAGTTGCTCCTCTTCCATGATGGAGATGTGAGTTACAGTGAACGAACGTGAAAATAAGCTGCTGGAGCAAGGGTGTGGGGAAACCGGGTTTCCCCACGCCCCCGCCCCGCAGGGGAATGGGGCAACCGGGTTTCCCCACGCCTCCGCCCGCGGGAGGGTTTGGGAGGGCGTAGCCCTCCCAAGAACAACTTTATTTTCATCGCGGCGGTGTGCGGCGGAGCCGCATGGAGGGCTAACGTGAACATAGGCTCTCGGCAAGGGGGATGGGGAAACCGGGTTTCCCCATCCCTCAGCGGACGCGGGCCGGCGGCCCGCGTACCCAGGCCCCGGCCCCTGGGAGGGTTTGGGAGGGCGTAGCCCTCCCAAGAATAACCGTATGTTCATTACGGTGTTGTGCGGCGGAGCCGCATGGACGGCTGAGGTGAACCTCGTTCGCAGCGTTCAGCCCCCCTCCCAGCCTCCCCCCAGCGGGGGGAGGCGCCGGGTTCTCCTCCCCCGGCGGGGGAGGGTCAGGGAAGGGGCTGTCACCGTGCCCGCGGCGCCGTGGCGCGGGCGGGACGCCCGCGCTCCCAGGTCATGTTCATTGGGCGTGGTGCGCCATGCGCATGGCCGTCTCACGTGAACAGGGGGGAACCAGGTTCCCCCACGCCCCCACCCGCGGGAGGGCCTGGCCCGCACGCAGGAGTCGGGGGCAACCGGGTTGCCCCACGCCCCCACCCGCGGGAGGGCCTGGCCCGCACGCAGGAGTCGGGGGCAACCGGGTTGCCCCATGTCTCCACCCCGTGCAAGAGTGTGGGCGGGCGCAGCCCGCAAGCAGGGGGATGGGGCAACCGGGTTGCCCCATCCCCCTGCCCGCGGGAGGGTTTGGCCCTACTCCCGCGCTGCCAGGAAGGCGGCGACCTCGGCGCGGCGGGGAGGATCGGCGCCAGGACGGGTGCAGGTGAGGGCGGCAACGGCCGCGGCGAACCGTAGGGCCGCCGTAAGCTCCTCCACGGGCATTGTCGCCACGGCTTCGCGCGTGAGGGCCGCGCGTTCGGCCAGGGCCGCAAGCAAACCGGCGCTGAAGCTGTCCCCTGCGCCCACGCTATCGGCCACCGCCACGGAGAAGCCCGGAACGTGCAGGGTTTCGACCTGACCGTCGCGCCGCCGCAGGGCGGTCACGCCAGCGCTGCCACGGGTGAGCGCCACCAGCGCCGGGCCGGCGTCGAGCTGGGCCGCAGCAAGGTGCAGGGGATCAGCGGCAGGAGCCAGCCAGGCGCAATCGGCGACGCTGAGTTTCAACAGATCGCACGCGGCGATGGCGCGGGTCAGGGTGGCGCGATAGGCCGCCGCATCGTCAATCAGCCGCGGGCGAACGTTGAGGTCGAGGGAAACCAGCGCCCGGCCGCGCAGACCCGCGGCAGCCGCCAGCGCCGCCGCGGGGGTGGCGCCGCGCAACAGGCTGATGCCGCCGAAATGCAGGCTCGCGGCCCGCTCAAACAGCGCCGGGGGCAGATCCGCCGGGGTCAGCAGCGTATCGGCGGCGCCCGCGCCGTAGAAGGTGAAGACCGGCTCGCCGTCTTCGTGGGCGACAAAGGCCAGGGTGGTGGGCGCGGACGCATCGGTGAGCCAGGCGTCGTCAATGCCTTCGGCGCGCGCGGCGCGGCGCAGACGCCGCCCGAACATATCGGCGCCGAGTTTGCCCACAAACGCGGCCGGATGGCCCAGTCGCGCCAACCCCACCGCTACGTTGAACGGCGCGCCACCGGGATGCAACGTGAAGCCCGTCAGTTCGCCATCGGTCTCCAGCGGCAAAAAGTCGATCAGGATCTCGCCCAGACAGACCAGTAGATTGCGCATGCTTGCCTCCAGACGGTACAATAGAGGGGTGAATCGGAGGGGTAAGCATTCACACCTGAGGTAACCCACGCGCCTGGGAGCGCGGATGTCCCGCCCTCGTCGCGTCTCCGCGGGCACGCTGCCCGCGCTCCTGGGAGACATGTGAACGCTTACCCGGAGGGGCTGCGCCCCTCCGCTCCACCTGTTTCCAGCGCCCGCGGCGAGGCCCTCCCGGACCCTTCCAGCCGGCAGGGGCGGGGGCCAACCTGGTTTCCCCGCGCCCTTCCCGGCGCCTGGCAGTTGCGAGCGAGTCTATGAACGAAAACCCACCTATGTTGATCGACCGGATCAGCATCCACCCCAGCGCGTATGTCTTTCCCAACACCTTTCTGGCCGGGACCATCACCATCGGCGCGGAGAGCAGCGTCTGGCCAATGAGCGTGCTGCGCGCGGATACGGTGCCCATCCAGATCGGCGCCTGCTCAAATGTGCAGGACGGTTGTATTATCCATGGCGATCCGGGGTTTCCGGTTATCATCGGTGACTACGTGACCCTGGGCCACGGCGCGATTGTGCACGGCGCGATCATCGAGGACGAGGTGCTGATCGGCATCGGCGCGGTGGTGCTGAACGGCGCGCGGATCGGACGCGGCTCGATTGTCGGCGCGCGCGCCCTGGTGACTGAAGGCATGCAGGTGCCGCCAGGGTCCCTGGTGCTAGGGGTGCCGGGGAGCATCCGCCCCCTTAGCGCCGACCAGGCGGCGCGGATCCGCGGGCCTGCCGAACGGTATGTCGAGCGCAAGGAACTGTACCGGCGCCGGGAGGGGTAAGCCGCGGTTGTGGATCTATTCCCTATATCCAGGAGGGTATGGGAAGACGCGCCCCGCGCCGGGCCAACCCTGGTTCATCCCCGCGCCTCAGGCAACATCGCTGTGGTGCGGCGGAGCCGCATCCACAGCCGCGCCGATGCTAGACAGCCAGCTCAAAGCATTCACGCCTCCGGTCGCCGCGCTGATCGCCGATCTGGCCGCGCTGCCCGCCCCGGCTGACTCCGTGAACATGTACGCCGCCGACGGGCCGCCGGGAAATGGCGCGCGGCGGCGCAATCTGGCCCTGGCGCTGGAGACGGCCCTCGCGCGCCCGCCCGACCTGTTGTTGATCGGCGAGGCGCCGGGTTACAACGGCGCCCGGCGCACGGGGGTGCCGTTTACCAGCGAACGCCTGTTAGTGGAGGGGCGCTGGCCGCTGGGCCGCCTCGAAGCCGCTCTGGGCCTGACCCTGGCGAGCGATGATGATCGCATCAGCGCCGAACCGACCGCGACCATCGTCTGCCGCGAACTGGCGGCCCTGGGCCTGACCGCGGCGGGCTGGAACGCCTACCCCTTGCACCCGCACCGCCCCGGCGCGGAACGGAGCAACCGCCCCCCACGGGCGAGCGAGATCGCCCTGGGGTTGCCATTGCTGGCTCGTGTCTGCGCCCTGTTTGCCGGCGTGCCGGTGGTGGCCCTGGGCCGCGTGGCCGCGGGGGCGCTGACGACCCTCGGAATACCGCACCGCCGGCTGCGGCACCCGGCCCAGGGCGGCGCGCGGCAGTTCGCCGCCGGGCTGCGGGCCGACGAATGAAGAGGTAGCCCACCGATGCTCCGCACCATTATCGCGACCCGTTATGTCACGCCGCTGCGCGAGGGCGGCTCGTTGCCCGCCCTGATTGAGGCCGACGACGACGGGTTGTACGTGCTCAAGTTTCGCGGCGCCGGCCAGGGACCGAGGGCGCTGATCGCCGAATTGCTCGCCGGTGAACTGGGGCGCGCCCTCGGACTGCCGGTACCCGAGATCGTCCTGGCGCACCTCGATCCGACCCTGGGGCACAACGAACCTGATGGCGAGATCCAGGATCTCGTCAGGGCCAGCGGCGGCCTGAACCTGGGGGTGGATTTTCTCCCCGGCGCCCTGGCCTTCGACGCGCTCAATGCCGCCGCCATCACCCCTGACCTGGCGGCGCGCATCGTCTGGTTCGACGCTTTTGTCACCAATGTGGACCGGACGGCGATCAACACCAACATGTTGCTCTGGCACCGGCAACTCTACCTCATCGACCACGGCGCGGCGTTGATCGTTCACCATACCTGGGAAGACTGGCGCGCCCGGGCCAGGGGCCGCTTCGCGGCGATCAAGAACCACGTCCTGCTCCCCGTGGCGGGCGATCTGCGCGCCGCCGATGCCGCACTGGCCCCGCAGATCACCCCCGCCCTGGTGGAGCGTCTGGTGGCGATGGTGCCCGAGACCTGGCTGGCGGGTGATGGCCCGTTCGGGAACGTGGAAGAGCATCGCGCGGCCTACGCCGAATACCTGCTGACGCGGGCGGCGGCGCCGCGGTTGTTTGTTGAGGAGGCGATCCATGCCCGCGACCAGCGTCTTTGAATACGCCCTGATGCGCGTGGTCCCGCGGATCGAGCGCGGCGAATACGTCAACGCCGGCGTGGTGCTCCTCTGCCGGCAACACGGCTTCCTCGAGGCGCGCCTGCATCTCGACCGGGGCCGCCTGCGCGCCCTGGATTCTACGCTCGACCTGGAACTGCTGGAGGAGCAACTGGCGCACATTCCGCGTATCTGCGCCGGCGGCCCCCCCGCCGGGCCGATCGGTGCCCTGCCCCACCACGAGCGCTTCCGCTGGCTCACCGCCCCGCGCAGCACCATCATCCAGCCCTCACCCGTCCACACTGGTCTCTGCACCGACCCGCGCGCGACCCTCGAACGTATCTTTGCCCGCAGCGTCGGGGAGCGCTAGCGAAGGGCTACGTCAACGTCCGGTTGATCCTCCGCGCCGTGGGCGTCATGGTCTTTGAAAAATTAATCCGGTATACCGGGCTGGCCGTGGGGCTGAAGCCCTCGGCTATGGAATGCGAAGCCCGCCTGCGCGGGCTATACCGGATTATGTATTCAAAGACCATCACGCCTCGGCTCCTGGTGCGAAGGCCACCTGCGTGGCCTGTCGAGCCCGCACAGGCGGGCTTCGCAGAGGCTTGCCCGCGGCTTCAGTCGCCAGGCGGACGACGTTGACGTAGCCCTGGCGCTAGCGAAGGCCGCATTGACAAACTTCTCGCTCCGCGCTACACTTTTCATAACCCAGAGATCCCGATACCCCCTCCGTGGAGTGACGCTGCTACGTCAGCAGCCCTCCGGCAGCATGTTCCTGTCGGTCGTGGGACAATGTTGTCCACGACCTCGCGTTCCAGCATTGATGCAAAGGCTTGTCGTATCGCCTCAGATGGAGGCCTGATTTGACGTACCCTGCTCAGGGCGCTTCCGAAACCCTGGCCCGGCGCGCTCTGCCCATCATTGGCCTGATTGCCGCGCTGCTGCTGCTGTGGGAAGGCGCCCGGCTACTGTTTGGCCTCTCCGAGCAACGCCTGCCATCGCTCGGCTCGATTGTCGAGACGATGTTCACCCCCACCCGCGGGGGTGCGGGGCCGCTGTTGATCGTGCAGATGCTGGCCAATGGCTGGGCCACCTTTCGCGTAGCGCTGGGAGGCTTCTTCATCGGCGGCGTGCTGGGCTTCGGGCTGGCGGTGCTCTTTATGCGCCTGCCGGTGCTGGAACGCGGCCTGATGCCCTACGTCATCGGCTCGCAGACCGTGCCCATCCTCGCCATCGCGCCGATGGTGGTCGTTGGCCTCGGGCGCATGGGCGCGCCGCCCTGGCTGGCCAAGATGGTCGTGGCCGCCTATCTGACGTTCTTTCCCGTAACCATCGGCATGTTGCGCGGGCTGCGTTCGGCTTCGCCCCAGAGTCTCGACCTGATGCGCTCCTATGCCGCCACGCCGTTCCAGTACTTCTGGAAGCTGCGCCTGCCGGTGTCGCTGCCGTACCTGTTTACCGCGCTTAAAATCGCCGCGTCGGCGGCCGTGATCGGGGCGATTGTGGCCGAGTTGCCCTCGGGCGCCCGCGAGGGTATCGGGGTGATGATCCTCAACGCCGCTCAGTACTACAACTCGCGACCCCAGGCCCTCTATCTGGCGATCCTGGTCGCCGGCCTGGTGGGTATCAGTTTCTACGGCCTGGTGGTGCTGGCCGAGCACCTGATCGTCAAATGGCGCGCGTAGCCGCGCGGCCACGCTGAATGGTATCAGGGTTTGAGGTTCCTGATGAGCACTTCACCCATCATCGAATTCGATCGCGTCAGCAAAGTGTATCAAAGCGGCGGCGGGCCGGTGACCGCCCTGCTCGATGTCAGCCTGAGCATCGCCGCCGGTGAGTTCATCGCCCTGATCGGGCCGAGCGGCTGCGGCAAAAGCACGCTGATGCGCTTGATCGGCGACCTCGAGCAACCCAGCTCCGGCACGGTGCGGGTGAAGGGGAAAACGCCCCAACAGGCCCGTCTCGACCGCGACTACGGCATCGTGTTCCAGGCGCCCGTGCTCTACGAGTGGCGCACCGTGCGCCGGAACGTGGAACTGCCGCTGGAGATCATGGGGCGCCCCCCGGCGGAGCGCCGGGAACGGGCCATGAGCCTCCTGCGCCTGGTCGGCCTGGGCGATTTCGGCGACGCTTACCCGCATCAACTCTCGGGCGGCATGCAACAGCGGGCGGCGATCGCTCGCGCCCTCTCCTTCGAGCCGTCCATTCTGCTGATGGACGAGCCGTTTGGCGCCCTCGACGAGATCACCCGCGAGCGTATGCAGACCGAACTGCTCAGCCTCTGGTCGAGCGCCGATCCCCGCCCCACAGTCATCTTTGTGACCCACAGCATCCCCGAAGCGGTCTTTCTGGCTGACCGGGTGGTGGTTATGTCGCCCCGACCGGGCCGCGTCCAGCGCGTCGTGCCGATTGACCTGCCGCGCCCGCGGGTCTTCGAGACACGCGAGTCGCCCGCGTTCTTCGGCCTGGTGACCGAGGTGCGCGAGGCCCTGCGCGCCACCGAAAGCGAACGGGTGGGGGTATGAGCGCGCCGCTACCGGCAACCACCGTGGCCCGCCAGGCGGGTCGGGCAGAGCGCCAGGGTCTCAGCGCGCGCGACCTCTGGCCGCCGCTGCTCACCTTTGCGCTGGTAATCGGGCTGTGGGAACTGGCAGTGTGGTTCTTCCAGATCCCCCTCTTCCTGCTGCCGGCCCCCAGCCAGATCCTGGAAACCTTCCTGGCCCGCCCGGCCTTCTTGCTCCGTATCGGGCTGGTCACGTTCACCAATGCGGTCGTGGGATGCGCCATCGGGGTGAGCCTGGGCTGCCTGGCGGCGACGCTCTGCGTGCGCTGGCGCGTGGTCGCCGATGGGTTGGTGCCGCTGGCTGTGGCGGCCAGCGCGGTGCCGATCATCGCCCTGTCGCCGCTGATGGGCATCTGGCTCGGAAGCGTCAGCCCGCTCTCGAAGATCGCCGTGGTGGCGGTCATGACCTTCTTCCCGACCCTGGTGAGCGTGTATCGCGGCCTGGTCTCGCCCACCGCCGACGCGCTGATGCTGATGCGCTCCTACGCCGCGCCGCAGCGCGTGGTGTTCGCCAGGCTGCGCGCCCCGGCGGCGCTGCCCTTTCTCTTCGGAGCCCTGCGGGTCTGCGCCACGCTCAGCATGATCGGCGCGGTGGTGGCCGAGTTCTTTGGCGGCCCACAGAACGCCCTGGGGGTGTACATCAAAACGCAGGCCGGCATTCTGCGCACCCGCGAGGCCTGGTCGGCCATCCTGGTCGCCTGCCTCTTCGGGCTGGCCTTCTATCTGGCAGTGGCGCTCGCCGAGCGCGCCGCTATGCCCTGGAAACGGGGTCGCTAACCAGGGGGAACCGGTTTCCCCCGCCCCCTTGCCGCCAGGAGGGCCTGGCCCTCCCGCACCCTCCCGCGCGGCGGGGGCAGAAGAGTTGCTGGGAGGGCCAGGCCCTCTCGGAAACGTAAGTGTTCACACCTGGGGTAACCCACGCGCCTGGGAGCGCGGGCGTCCCGCCCGCGTCGCGTCTCCGCGGGCAAGATGGTCTTTGAGAAATTCATCCGCTATGCCGGGCTGGCCGTGGGGCTAAAGCCCTCGGCTACGGAATGCGAAGCCCGCCTGCGCGGGCTAGAGCGGATGATGTATTCAAAGACCATGATGCCTGCGCTCCCAGGAGCACTGTGAACACTTACTCGGAAACATCGTTTCTATCCCCGCCGGGCAGTGCCGCCCGCCGGCAATGGAGCGAGGTTTGGCCGTTTGTGTTCGGGTTGGCTGACGTAAGGAGGATGACCGTGCAGATGCCCCGACGTTTCGGATGGATCGCCGCCCTGTTGCTGATCGGCGCCCTGCTGGCCGCCTGCGGCCAGGCCCCCGCCGCCGCGCCGACCACCGCCCCCGCCGCGCCGACCACCGCCCCCGCCGCCCTCGTGCCCGTGCGGCTGCAGTTGAAGTGGGTGCCCCAGGCCCAGTTCGCTGGCTACTACGCCGCCCTCGACCAGGGCTTCTACGCCGACGAGGGTCTCGACGTGACCATTCTGCCCGGCGGCCCCGATATCGTGCCCGAACAGGTGGTCGCCGCCGGCCAGGCCGAGTTCGGCATCAACTGGATGGCCAGCCTGCTCGCCACCCGTGAACAGGGCGCTCCGCTGATCAACATCGCCCAGGTCTTCACCCGCGCCGGGATGCGCCACCTCTCCTGGAAGGACAGCAATATCACTTCCCCTGCCGACCTCAAAGGGCGCAAGGTGGCGGTCTGGTTCGGCGGGAATGAGTACAACCTGCTGGCAACCCTCAGCAAGTACAACCTCAATAAGGATACCGATCTGACCCTGGTGCAGCAGCCCTTTGATATGAACCTGCTGCTCAACCGCGAGGTTGACTCGGCCGCGGCGATGACCTATAACGAACTGTACCAGGTGCTCAGCGCCGGCCATACTATCGAAGAATTGAACATCCTCGATTACAACGCCGAAGGCACCGCCATGCCCGAGGATGGCATCTTTGTGACCGAGGACTGGCTCAACGCCGATCCGCAGCACAAGGACATCGCCGCGCGCTTCCTGCGGGCCTCGTTCAAGGGTTGGGCCTACTGCCGCGATAACCCCGAGAGCTGCGTCGAGATCGTGCTGAAGCAGGATAGCGGCGGCGTGATGACCAAAGAGGCCCAGACCTGGCAGATGGATGAGGTCAATAAGCTGATCTGGGGCGATCCGATTGACCCGAATACGAAGATCGGCTACCTGGAGCCGTCGCTATTTACGTTTGCGGCGGATACCGCCCTGCAGTTCGGGGTGATCACCCGACCCGCCGATGAGTCGGCATATACCCACGAAATCTGGGAAATGGCAACGAAGTAGCAGAGATTCGGCATGGGGGAACCAGGTTCCCCCCATGCCTCCACCAGGCAGACGGCACCATCTGGCTCGTGAAAGGTCCTGTGATGGATTTTGCTATCACCCTGAAACTGGATATGCCGCCGGCCCGCAGTGTGGCCCTGACCCGCCAGGCCGAGGCGGCCGGCTTTCGCTACGGCTGGGTCTTCGACTCGCACGTCCTCTGGCAGGAACCCTATCCGCTGCTCACGCTCATGGCCGCCAACACCGAACGCATGCGCCTGGGCACCTGCGTCACCAACCCCGCCGTGCGCGATGTCACCGTCACCGCCAGCGCCCTGGCCACCCTCAACCTGATCTCCGGCGGGCGCATGGATCTCGGCATCGGGCGCGGCGATAGTTCCCGTCGCGTCCTGGGCAAGAAACCCACGACCCTGGAAAACCTGGAGATCGCCACCCGCAAGATCCAGGCCCTGGCCACCGGCGCCGAGGTCGAACACGAGGGTGCGCCGGTGCGCCTGCTCTGGGCCAATCCGGCCTATCACCTGCCGGTCTGGGTGGCGGCCTATGGCCCGAAGGCCCTGCACCTCACCGGGCGCATCGCCGATGGGGTGATTCTACAGTTCGCCGATCCTGACCTGATCCGCTGGTGCCTGACCTTCGTCCACGAAGGCGCTCGCGCCGCCGGACGCGATCCCGCTGCGATCAAGGTGATGGCCGCGGCCCCCGTGTGGGTTTCCGATGATCTGGCCCTGGCCCGCGACCGGGTGCGCTGGTTCCCCGCCCTCGTCTCCAACCACGTGATCGATCTCCTGTCACGCTACGATCCCGCTGAATTGCCCCCGGCGCTGACTGCCTACGTCCAGAACCGTGAGGGCTATGACTATCGCAAGCACGCCGAGGTCGGCTCATCCAACGCCGCCTTTGTGAGCGATGAGGTGGTGGACCGGTTCTGCGTCGTTGGCCCGCCAGAGGAGCACCGCCGCCGCCTGGCAGAACTGGCGGCGATCGGCGTCGATCAGTTCAATATCTACCTGATGTCCGGCGATGAGGAGGGGTGTCTGGAGCAGTATGCGCGCCTGACGCCGGAGTTTTGCGCGTAGGACCTGTTTCAAAGAGAGGGCGCAGCCCTCAAGCAGGGGTCTGGGGAAGCCGGGTTTCCCCACACCCTCACCGGGGGGCGGACGCCGCCCGCGCGGATGCGCCGCCCGCGCGGATGCGGGCCGGAGGCCCGCGCACCCAGGCCCCGGCCCGCGGGAGGGGTTGGGCGGGCGCCGCCCGCGTGCGGATGCGGGCCGGAGGCCCGCGCACCCAGGCCCCGGCCCGCGGGAGGGGTTGGGCGGGCGCCGCCCGCGCGCAGGGGCATCGGGAAACCGGGTTTCCCCACACCCTCGCCCAGCGGGTGGGTGGGAGTGGACACCGCCCCCGCGCGGATGCGGGCCGGAGGCCCGCGCACCCAGGCCCCGGCCCCGGGAGGGGTTGGGCGGGCGCCGCCCGCGCGCAGGGGCATCGGGAAACCGGGTTTCCCCATCTCCCCACCCGGTGGGAGGGTTTGGGAGGGCGTAGCCCTCCCAGGAACACCCTATGGTCATCCCGTCGGGGTGCGGCGGAGCCGCATGGACGGCTGAGGTGACCATCGTTCGCCGCGTGCTGCCCCCCTCCCAGCCTCCCCCCGCTGGGGGGAGGCGCCGGGTTCCCGCCCCCAGCGGGGGAGGTCTAACGTGAACATGGGGGAACCAGGTTCCCCATATCCTCGCCCGCGGGAGGGTTTCGGAGGGCTACGCCCTCAAGCAGGGGCATCGGGAAACCGGGTTTCCCCACCCCTGCCTGAGGGGTTGGGCCGGGAGGGTTATGGTCGTTGAATACATACTCCGCTCTCGCCCGCGCAGGCGGGCTTCGCATCCCCTAGCCGAGGGCTGATGGTCGTTGAATACATACTCCGCTCTCGCCCGCGCAGGCGGGCTTCGCATCCCGTAGCCGAGGGCTGATGGTCGTTGAATACATACTCCGCTCTCGCCCGCGCAGGCGGGCTTCGCATCCCGTAGCCGAGGGCTTTAGCCCGACGGCCAGCCCGGCAGAGCGGATGCATTGCTCAAAGACCATCAGCCCCACGGCCAGCCCGGCAGAGCGGAGTAATTTCTCAAAGACCATCACCCTCTCACGACAGCATCAGATCATCAAAGGAGCTACCCCGTGTCAACGCTGATCAAAGGTGGAACCGTCGTAACCGCCAGCGACACCTTCGCCGCTGATGTGTTGATCGAAGGCGAGCAGATCGTCGCCGTGGGTCAGGGGCTGAGTGGAAACACGGTGATTGACGCCAGCGGCGCCTATGTCATCCCCGGCGGCATTGATGTGCATACGCACCTGGATATGC
>Ga0209227_1000089_pt1 | contig 73375 bp, 67 predicted proteins | sample YNPBryantNP2012_FD_185815 | JGI IMG/M metagenome (GOLD analysis project Ga0209227, IMG submission 185815) | Anoxygenic and chlorotrophic microbial mat microbial communities from Yellowstone National Park, USA - YNP Bryant NP 2012 (SPAdes)... ...
CAAAGACGCGCTCGAGACGTCCATGCTCGAACTCACTGGTTGTTTGCTCGCCGAGCGCGAGCATGGCGGCTGCCATCGCCGCAACGCGTCGCTCTTCGACGCTCGCCGGCAGTTCGGAGGCGATAGCAAAGCCGTCCACGCTGATGACCGCCGCGCCAAGAACTCCCGGCGTGGAGGTCTGAAAGCCGCGCAGAACTTCGGTCAACCGTTTGTTCAAATCTTTTTCTGCTATTTGTTTCACTCCTTGTTTTCAAGATATATCCAATCCGCAAACTAGTTTTTGGATTTGGATTTCGAGTACTGGGAAGCCAGGTCGGCAAGGGCGAGGAACACAGTCTGCACCCCTTCGCCGGTCACACAACTGGTTTCAAAAAATGGTACGCCCCAGCGGGATGCCAGTTGCCGCCCTTCCTCCGTGCTGACTTGACGCGCCAGATCAATCTTGTTCCCCACTACGACCAGTGGAACGCGCGGTAACATGGAGCGGATTTCATCGTACCAGTCAGCAAGCCGTTCGAACGATTGGCGTTCACTCACATCGTACACCAAGCCAACGGCTTTGCTGCCGCGATAAAAGGCGCGCCGCGTGAATTCGAATTGCTCTTGCCCGCTGACATCCCAGACGATTAACCGTACAGGTTGATGATCGTGCTGCACATCGTAGAGGTGAAAATCTACCCCGATGGTCATCACGCGCGCTACCTGGAATTTGCCGGTGCACAAGCGATGAATCAGGGTAGTCTTGCCCACATTCCCTTCACCGCCCAGAGTAATTTTCAGACCGCGTGCTTTATGGTTGTTGTTCGAGCTGGATGAGGACTCGCTATTCTGGCTGAATGCCAGCGCGTCTTCGATGACCCGTTTCAAATCTGCCAGCGGAAACGGCTTTGCCATATAGTGGTACACATTCAGGCGTCGTGCCGCTTGTTCCACTTCTTCCGAGCCATAGGCGGTGATGAGGATGGTGAGGGTCGAGGGAGCGCGCTCTTTGAGCGCTTCGATGAGTTGCAAGCCCGTCATCCCGGGCATTCGTTGGTCGGTGACGATGAGGTCCCAATGCTCCTGGGCGATTTTTTCCAGCGCGGCTTCACCGGAGGAAGCGGTCTCAACGTAGAATTTGGCGCCCAGGTCAACCAACCCATCTTTGATTAAGAAAGCCACCGATGGATCGTCTTCGACTACCAGTACACGTTTCGTCATTCGAGTCCCCCAATCACAACAAGTGTGCACAAGTCTTTTCCGCTTAAGTTGACGCGCATTGCCCCCATCCCATTCCCTCGTTTCCCCCTCCCCACGCCGCTCTGCGGCATGGGGAGGGGGCCAGGGGGAGGGGCTAGTTCCCGATGGCTGGCACGGTTGAGTAATTTCCTGTTGGGGCGAAAAATCTTTTGCCCTGAGGCAAAAAAAATATTTCGCCGTAACTACTCAGGCGGTCATTGCGAGCGCAGTTCGCGAAGCAATCCCCGATGAGCGCATTAGAGATTGCTTCGCCGCTACGCGGCTCGCAATGACAGGTGGGCTGAGTAGTTACCTTTCGCCTCAACTAAGCGGAAAAAACTTTTGCTTGGTTAGTGCCGATACCTCCCGACAGACCAAGTATACACAATTTACGCTGTGATTGGGTTACGAAACATTACAATTGCATAACGATTTAGTAACAGGTTAGCCGATGAAACGATAGCCCTTGCCGCGCACGTTCAGGATGTAGCGGGGATTGTCGGGGTCGTCGCCGAGTTTTTGGCGGAGGCGTTGAATGTGCACACGAATCATCGGACGCGCGTCTTGTTCCATCAGCTCGTATCCCTGCGTCGCCTTGACCAGTTCGCTGGCACTGACGACGTGATCGGCGGCACGCGCCAGATAGTCGAGGATGTCGAATTCGGTCCCGGTCAATTCGATGAGTTCGTCCCCACGAACCACCAGGCGTTTGTGGCGATCAATCGTCAGGGTGGCGGTGTGGGTAAAACGCTGGTCGAGCGGCGGTGTGCTGGGAATTGCCGCACTTTTCAATGCCTGTAGTGTCGCTTCCAGATGGCTCACCAGTTGTTGCCGCCGCAGTTCCTCGCGATGCTTTTCTAGCCCGCGCTCCACACTCTCGATGATTTGCGCCGTGCTCACCGGTTTGGTCAGGTAATCGAATGCCCCGGCGCGTAGCGCGGCGATGGCTGAATCGAGGGTGCCATAGCCCGTGAGCATAATCACGATGGTTTGCGGCCAGCGCTGGCGCAGTGTCTTGAGGAGAGCCAGCCCATCCATCGCGCCGGGAATTTTCAGATCCAGGAGGACCAGATCAAACGCTGTCGTTTCACAGAGACGCAAGGCTTGGTCCGATGCGGCAGCACTCTGCACACTGTAACCATGCAGAGTGAGTGCATCGGTGATGATGGTACGAATAACTTCCTCGTCATCCACAACGAGGATGGAAGCAGATTGACTAGTCATTGGTTTTGCACCGGCAACCAGACGGTAAATGTCGTCCCGTGACCCGGGGAACTATCCACAATGATACGCCCACCGTGTTGGGTGATGATGCTGTGACTCACTGCCAGTCCCAGCCCCGTTCCATTGGGTTTAGTGGTGAAAAAGGGTTCAAAGATTCGTTCGAGGTCTTGCGGTGGCACTCCGGGTCCGCTATCGGCAATCGAGACAACGACCCAGTGTCCACCGTCCTGGATTGTCTGACCGCGAATGTCGAGTGTACCGCCGTTGGGCATCGCTTCGATAGCGTTCAAGATAAAGTTCAGAAAAACCTGCTTGAGTTGATCGGCGACACCGTTGATGGGAGGAATTTCCTCTGCCCATTGGGTATTCACAGTAACGTGCGCGTGTTGCAGGCGTTTGCCGCTCAGGAGCAACACATCCTCCATCAACTCGCGTACATTGACCGGGGCGCGTTCGGCGCGCGCGGGGCGATAAAAGTCCAGCATTCGGCGTACGATGCTTGCCAATCGCTCCAGCTCCGTGCTGGCTAGCGAAAGATAACGTTTGATTTTATCTGGATCCGTCGTCGCCTGAGCCAGGTCAATACAACCGCTGATGGCTTGAAGCGGATTGTTGATTTCGTGGGCAATCGAAGCCGCCAGACGTCCAGTCGCTGCCATTTTTTCTGACTGGATCAATTGTGCTTGCAGACGTTTTTCTCTGGTAATGTCGCGCCAGACGTTCACACTGCCGATGTGTTCACCGGCGGCGTTGCGCAGAGGATATGTTTTTAACCAAAAGGTTTTGCCTAGGCGTAAACTCTCCACCTCTCCTTCGGCTGGCTCACGTCTTTTCAAAAGACGCATATGCGGACAATCCTCGGGTGGCGTGGAGACGCCGTGAAAAATCTCAAAGCAACGATATCCCACCAGTTGCGTGCTGGGAATCCCCACCCAATTTGCCAGCACACGATTGGCACGCAGGATGCGGCAATCTTGATCCACGAGCGCGATGCCTTCGTCAATCGCATCTACCGTTTGTTCCCATTCTTGCTTGGCGTGTTCAACGCGCCGGAACAGTTCGACAGGAGTCACGCGCGCGTGGAGCATTTGCTCTTGCAAGCGTTTGTTTTGAATTGTTGGCGCCACCTGGGTCGCAATGGCTTCCAGCAAACGCAAATCATCTTTGGTGAACGAACCATCCACTTTGTTCACCAGTTCCAGCACGCCGATCGTTTCGCCGTCCGCAATCAAAGGGACGCACAGGATCGAACGCGTGGTAAAACCGGTGACGCGATCCACGCCCGAGTACCAACGTGTGTCCTTGGATGTATCGTCCACGATGACGGATTGTCCCGTTTGGGCGACCCAACCTGCAATCCCCTGACCTATTTTGATACGTAGCGACGAAAAGTGTTGTTCATTGCCACGCAAAATTTTGGCAAAGTAAAGTTGATCGCTATCCCATTCGCACAACAGTACCGAACCGGACTCGACATTGATTTCCCGATTGATTGCCTGGACGACCAGCGTCAACACTTCGTCGAGTGTGTGGGCACCAATCACCTGCTTGCCCATCGTGCTCCAGACCGCTTCGCGTCGCGCCTGCTCTAGCATTTGAACCAGTGAGCGGCGATTTTGTTCGAGGGACTCGAAAAAGCGTGCCACCAGCAGCGCAACAATCCATTCCGTCCCTCCAATGACGATGATGTGGAGAAAGGGAACGTACCACGGGGAAGATGCCAGACGAGAGTTGCTCGGGAGTATGCCACCGGCTTCTGCCAAGACTGCCAGCGCATACATGGCGATACAGAGGAGGGCGGTGACACGTATTGCCTGGGCGCGCGGAGTGACCAAACCCGCGACGGGCAACATCATAATGTAGTAACCAATTTTGGAAGAAAACAGTGTGCCGCTCGTTTGTAAATCTACGGTGATAATCAGAATGGTGAAACCCAGACTGACGTAAATAGCGAGTGCCTCGGCGCGCAACCAGCGTTGTGTCAGAAGGTAATAGGGGAACAGAAAGAGCAAATCGGCAATCAAGAGAGCAACAATGGTATAATTCGTGGTAGGAAACGCATGGAGTTGGTAAGCCAGCACAATCAGATCGGCAATCAACTTGACGCGGAACAGCAAAAGCGTTCCGTGCTGCTGACGTTCCATTTCGGAGAGGTCAACGGCACGCCGTTCAGAGGGCATCACATTCAGGTTGCTGGAACTGGACGTGGAAACTGCCATCGAGCTTATTTTACTACGGATGCACGTCAAATGCAACTGTCACGCGTCCGCAGCGGTTTTTGACCGCTTTTTGACTCCGCCCATACGACGTTTTGACTTGACGTGGTTATGATGAAAAGAGAAACGGTGTAACTACTCAGCCACCTGTCATTGCGAGCCGCGCAGCGGCGAAGCAATCTCCAATGCGCTCACCGGAGATTGCTTCGCGAACTGTGCTCGCAATGACCGCCTGAGTGGTTACAAAAAGCCGTAACAGGATGGGTATGCGCAGGTATTTGGTCAAAGATTGTATGACCCCCGACCCCGTCACCATTTGTCCTGAGACAACGTTACCCGAAGCCGATCACTTGATGAAAAAGTGCAAAGTGCATCGGCTGCCGGTGGTCGAGCAGGGGCGTCTGGTGGGCATTGTCACGTTGAGTGATATTCGCGAGGCATCCCCCTCCTGTTCGACCGCGCTCAGTTTTTATGAATGGAATTATCTTCTGGCGCGCTTGACGGTAGGCGAAATCATGACGCGCGATCCCCTCTGGGTCTCACCCGATACGTCGGTTCAGACGGCAGGGCGTTTGATGCTTGAACACGGCATTAGCGGCTTGCCGGTGTGCGATGAGACGGGGCGACTGGTGGGCATCATCACGGACAGAGATATCTTTCGCGTGTTGTTGACCGAACTCGAAATGCGGGCGATGTTGCTATAAAAATCGCAAGGGATGCATCCTGCCGGATGCATCCCTTGTGTTTTTACCAGACGCCGGTGCGCAAGTACTCGTCAATTGCTTTCGCGGCGATTTTGGCTTGCCCCATTGCCAGAATCACTGTCGCGCCGCCCGTCGCCACATCGCCGCCGGCAAAGACGCCGCGTTTGGAGGTCTTCATCGTCTTGGGATCCACAATTACCACGCCGTCTTTGCCCGTCTTCAAGTCCGAGGTGGTCTTGGGAATGAGTGGGCTGGGGCTTTGTCCCACGGCGATAACAACAATGTCCGTCGGAATGCGAAAATTCGAGTCTTTGATGGGCACCGGGCGTCGCCGACCTGAGGCGTCGGGTTCGCCAAGTTCATTCCGAATACACTCGACTTCGCTCACGCGTCCGTTGACTCCGTGAAATGCCACTGGCGCCGTCAGCAACTCAAAGCGCACTCCTTCTTCTTCCGCATGGTGAATTTCCTCCGCGCGGGCGGGCATTTCACTGCGCGAGCGGCGATAGACGATGATGGATTCTTTGGCGCCCAAACGCAGCGCGGTACGCGCGGCATCCATCGCGACGTTGCCGCCGCCAATCGTGATGACACGTTGACCGCGCGCGATCGGCGTATCGTAGTCGGGAAAGCGGTACGCCTTCATCAGATTCGAGCGCGTGAGGTACTCGTTCGCCGAGTAGATGCCTCCCAGGTTTTCGCCGGGAATGCCGAGGAACCAGGGCAGTCCTGCCCCCGAACCGAGAAAGATCGCGTCGAATTCTTCGAGCAGTTCATCGAGCGTCGCAGCGTTCCCCACGACAAAGTCTTTGACCAACTTGACCCCAAGACTACAGACGTACTCGACTTCGCGCCGCACAATCGCTTTGGGCAAGCGAAATTCCGGGATGCCATAGATCAACACTCCGCCGGCTTCGTGCAACGCTTCGAAAATTGTCACGTGGTGTCCCAATCGCGCGAGATCGGCGGCGACGGTCAAGCCCGCCGGTCCCGAACCCACCACAGCGACTTTTTTGCCGGTGGGTGGAGGCAACGGCGGCACGGGTAGCGGACCCTGCGCGGCTTCCCAGTCAGCCACAAAGCGCTCCAGGCGACCAATCGCTACCGATTCGTATTTCTTTGCCAGCGCGCATACCCCTTCGCATTGTGTTTCTTGCGGGCAGACGCGTCCGGTGATTGCCGGGAGCGCGTTGGTCTCTTTGATGAGATTGATCGCGCCGCGAAAATCTCCTTCCGCCACCAGTTTCAAAAAGCCGGGAATGTTGATGTTGACCGGGCATCCTTGCATGCACGCGGGCTTGGCGCACTCGAGGCAGCGTTTCGCTTCGGCGATGGCTTGCTCTTCCGTGTAGCCGTAAGGCACTTCATTGAAATTATGAATGCGCTCTGCCGGCGGTTGCTCCGGCATTGGCGTCTTTTTAGGAATGATTGTTTTCTTGGGCATCGTTTACCTCTCGGCTTGTGCCATAGCGGCATTGAGTTGACATTTGTGTTTCCACCGTTCAACCGCCAGTTGTTCTTCGGCGCGATAGAATTGCATACGCGCCATCATCACATCCCAATCTACCTGATGCGCATCGAATTCGGGTCCATCTACACACACGAATCGTGCGCCCTGCGTGGTGAGAACACGACAACCACCGCACATTCCTGTGCCGTCAATCATAATCGTGTTCAAACTGACGATAGTCGGCACGTTGAACGGCTTGGTGGTTAACGCCACAAATTTCATCATAATCGCGGGACCGATTGCCCAGACGCGCGCAATATCCCGACGCGCCTCCAGCAGTTCCTTGAGCGGTTCGGTCACCAGGGCTTTGCGTCCATACGATCCATCGTCGGTTGTGACAATCAGTTCATCCGATACGGCGCGCATCTTGTCTTCCCAGAACAACAGGGATTGGTTACGCGCGCCAATAATCGAAATGACGTAATTGCCCGCTTCGTGCAGCGCGCGCGCGATGGGATAAATCGGCGCGATGCCTACACCACCACCAACGCAAACGACTTTGCCATACTGGGCAATTTCGGTGGGATGTCCCAGCGGACCCGCGACGGTCAAAAAAGCATCGCCTTCCTTCATCTGGCAAATCTGCATCGTGGACTTGCCGACTTGTTGAATCACCATGGTAATGCTCTGCGCGTCGCGATCAAAATCGGCAATAGTCAACGGAATCCGTTCACTTTCCTCGTACGCGCGCACGATGACGAATTGTCCGGCTTGCGCTTTGCGAGCGACCTGAGGCGCATGCACTTGCATCAGCGTTACTAGATCACTCAATACCTGCTTCTTCAAGATTTTGTACACAAGACCTCCTCGTCTGGGATGTTGGCTTGTACCATTACTATCCTATCGCGATAAGGCAGGTTTGTCAAAAATCAGGGCTTGTGCAAAGTCGGGCGGTTGAAACCGCAGCAACACATACCCGAAGCCGCCCTTCGGCGGCTAGAATGCAGCCTGCGGAGGCAGGCTTGGGTATTTGTTGCTGCGACTTGAGTCGCCCGGCGGCTTGTCAAGCGACTTTGCACATGCCTTGGTCAAAAATTCCCCACACTTGGAATGTGCTTGAAAACGTGATATAATTCATTTGTTGTATCTACTCAGCCACCGTGTCATTGCGAGCGTTTTTTTGCGAAGCAATCCCCAAATTGGCAGTGTGGAGATTGCTTCGTCGGCAAAAAACGCCTCCTCGCAATGACCCAGGGCGAGTAGTGATAGAACCTGGCCGTTTGGAGTATGACTATCACACTGTTCTAGTGAGGTTGTCTATGAATTTTGGAGTACCGAAAGAAGTGCGCGATATGGAAAATCGCGTGGGGTTGACACCGGCGGGTGTGCATGCGCTGGTCGAAGTGGGACACAGGGTGTACGTGGAGCGCAATGCCGGAGCAGGGGCAGGCTTTAGCGATGAAAACTATCGCGCGATGGGTGCCGAGATTGTCTATTCAGCAGAGGAAGTGTATGGTCGCGCGGATGTCATTGCCAAAGTCACACGCCTTGCTGCCAGCGAGCACGCGCTTTTGCGCGAGGGGCAAACCGTCCTGTGCTTTTTGCACCTTGCCGTCGCGTCTCCTGATCTGGTTGAGGCGTTGCAACAACGGCACATCACCGCGATTGCGTATGAAATGATTCAAACGGACGATGGTGCGCTCCCGGTGTTGCTCACCTCGTCCGAAGTGGCGGGACGCCTCGCGCCGATTCTCGCGGGCAATTTGCTCTCCAGCACGCGCGGTGGGCGTGGCATCTTGCTGAGTGGTGTGCCCGGTGTTCCGCCGGCAGCCGTGGTGATTCTGGGCGCGGGCGTGGTGGGTGAAAATGCCGCGCGCGCGTTTCTGGGCTTGGGTGCGCAAGTGACCATCCTCGATCGTTCGCCGGCGAAACTGCACCGCATTGACGAACTCTTTGGCGGACGCGTTACCACGATGTACGCCACCGCGTACAACATCAACCGCGTGATTGAGTTTGCCGATGTGTTGATTGGCGCGGTCCTGGTGCCGGGACATCGCGCTCCGATTCTCGTTACGCGCGAAATGGTGCGACGGATGCGGACACGTGCCGTCATCATTGATTTTTCGATTGATCAAGGCGGGTGCATAGAGACCAGTCGCCCCACCACGTTGCGCGATTCGACGTTTGTGGAAGAGGGCGTGATTCACTACTGCGTGCCGAACTTGCTGGCGCAGGTCGCGCGCACAGCCAGTCACGCGCTCTTGAATGCTTCGCTGCCGTTTTTGTACGAAATCGGTGCGTATGGAGTGGACGAAGCAATCAAGCGGAATTCAGCCCTTGCGCGCGGGGTCAATGTGTGGAAAGGTAGATTGGTGAATCCAGAGATTGCCCAGGCACTGGGGATGGATGTGGAGCCGATGGACTATGTATAGAAATAAAGTGGTTTCTGCGGATGAGGCAGTCAAGATTATAAAATCCGGTCAGCGTGTCTATGTGGGCGGTGGAGCCGGCGCGCCGCGCACGTTACTTGAAGCGCTGGTGCGTCGTGCCGATGAATTGCGCGACGTGGAACTGTGGCATGTGTTGATTTTTGGTCCTGCGCCTCACCTCCAACCCGAATACGCGGCAAGTTTTCGGCATGGTGCCTTTTTTATCGGCGACAATTCACGCGCTGCTGTGCAATCGGGCCGCGCGGACTTTATACCCATCTTCCTTTCCGAAATTCCCGGTCTCTTTCGCAGTGGCGCCTTGCCGCTCGATGTGGCTTTGATTCAAGTTTCCCCACCCGACGAGCATGGCTTTTGCTCGTTCGGTTGTGAGGTCGGCTGTACGAAACCTGCCGCGCAAGCGGCAAAAATCGTGATTGCCGAAGTGAATCGCCAGATGCCGCGCGTGCTGGGCGATTCCTTCATTCATTTTTCCAAATTCACCTACATCGTCGAAGCCGATTACCCGTTGCCCGAAGCCCCACAGGGTGGTTCGTCGCCGGTGCATCAGGCAATTGGAAAACTCATTGCCGAGATGATTCCGGATGGCGCGACTCTTCAACTGGGTGTGGGCTCTATTCCCGATGCCGTTCTGGCGCAGTTGGGTGACAAGAAGGATTTGGGTATCCACACCGAACTTTTCTCCGATGGTGTGATTGATCTGGTCAAACGTGGTGTCATCACGAACGAAAAGAAAACGCTGCATCCCGGCAAAATCGTGGCAGGATTTTTGTTCGGCTCGAAACGGCTGTACGAGTTTGTCGCTGACAACGCGATGATCGAATTGCATCCAACGGACTATGTGAACGATCCGTTCATCATCGCGCAGAATGACAATATGATTTCGATTAACTCGGCGATTGAGGTAGACATTACAGGTCAGGTGTGCGCGGATTCGATTGGCTCGGCGTTGTATAGCGGCATCGGAGGGCAAGTGGACTTTGTGCGCGGTGCGGCGCGCTCGCGTGGCGGCAAGCCGATTATCGCTTTGCCCTCCTCAGCGAAGGATGGCACTATCTCACGCATCGTCCCTCAACTCAAGCCGGGGGCGGGGGTGGTCACCTCACGCGGCGATGTGCATTATGTCGTCACCGAGCACGGTGTCGCGTATCTGCACGGTCGAACGTTGCGCGAGCGAGTGCGCGCAATGATTCGCATCGCGGCGCCGCAGTTCCGCGAAGAGCTGGAGCGCTATGCCCGGCAAAATCATTACATCTAGTTAGAATGGATTTGGAGACGAATGTTTCCTTTCTTGCGTCTCGCGAAATCGCCAGAAAACAAACCTTTCATTCTGGACACGCCGCGCGGTCATGTCACTCTGATCGCGCGCTGTCCGGCGGAAGAGATCGCAAGACTGGAGATGGATAAGGAACTGGGCTTTTTCTGGCACCATCGTCCCGATTTGCAACACCAGGCGCTCATCAAAATTGCTTCGTTACCCGACGGCAATGTGACCCTGGCGCACAATCAAGCGCGTGTGATTGTCGGTTACGTAACAGTTTCTACTCCCGATCCTGACACGCGTTGGGGCAGGGATGGCATTCCTGGTTTGTATGAATTGGGCGGCATTGAGGTTGCGCGCAGTTGGCGCTCGTGCGGGATTGGGCGCGCGTTGCTCACCACGCTCTTTGCCGATGGTAGTTACGACAAAGCGATTGTGATTGCGACGGGTTATCGCTGGTGCTGGGATTACGAATCGTCAGGGTTGACGCTGCGCGAGTATCGCGAGGTGTTACATCGCACAATGCAACGCGCCGGCTTTGAATTCTTTGCCACAGACGAGCCGAATATCGCCTGGTATCCTGATAACGCGCTCGTGGCGCGCGTGGGCAAGCACGCTCCGAAAGAACTGGTTAAGAAGTTTGAAGGATTGTTGTTTGAGAATCTGGGCAGTGAGTATGTGATGAGCGAATTCATTGGGCGGTAGAGTATGGTAACTGTGCCATCCATTGCGACGTGTCTACTCAGCCCCCGTCATTGCGAGCGTTTTTTGCGAAGCAATCCCCAAGTTCGCAGTGTGAAGATTGTTTCGTCGGCACAAAACGCCTCCTCGAAATGACACGGGGTGAGTAGTTACATTGCGACATAGCCCCCACCCTCTAGCCCCTCCCCGTTGGGGCGAAAAATTTTTCGCCTCTGCGCAACGGGGAGGGGCAGGGGTTCACAAGTGTAGGTTTTTTGACTTGGAAAGCCGTCGGGCGGTTAAAACCGCTGCAACACCTACCCGAAGCCGCCCTGCGGCGGCTCACCTTCAGCCTGCGGAGGCAGGCGCGTCGGGGCGAATCATTATTCGCCCGTACTTGTTGCTGCGACTTGAGTCGCCCGATGCTCCTCTCACTAAAAACCTACACCTGTGAGGGCGCAGGGTGGGGCAATATCTCCGGCAGTGCATTCACTTGTTACGCCAGTTCAAAATGAAAGTTTGTGCCCGTGCTGAGTATAAAAACACAAGAGGTCAGGAGCATTGCGATTTGTCTCCTGACCTCTTGCGTTAATTCTCCACAGTCACAGTCGCCGGCGTTTCCACCGTCACGCGGGATTCTGCCTCCGCCTGTTCGCGCCGACGAAACACAATGCCTTCGCGCTCGTCTGCATCTACCACAATGAAATCGCCTGACTTGAACTCACCCGCAAGCAATTTGCGCGAGAGAGGCGATTCGACTTTGCGTTGCAACATCCGCCGCAATGGCCGCGCGCCAAATTGCGGATCGTAACCCTCCTTAGCCAGCCATTCGCGCGCCGCGTCCGTCAACCCAATCTCAATACCTTGATCTTTGAGGCGCGCAGCGATTTCCTTCATCTGCATATCCACAATCATTTTGATTTGATCGCGGCTCAACACGTGAAAGATGATGACCTCGTCAATCCGATTCAGAAATTCGGGACGAAAGGTTTGTTTGAGTGAGGCTTCGATTTTTTCGTAATTCTTTTCGATTTTACGATCGGTTTCCTCGCGGCGCGTTTGAAATCCCAGCGTGCCGCCGCGCTGCGCAAACTCGGTGCCGATGTTCGAGGTCATAATGATGACCGTGTTACGAAAATCAACAACGTGACCTTGCCCATCGGTCAGGCGACCATCCTCCAGCACTTGCAACAGCGTGTTCCAGATTTCGGGATGCGCTTTTTCGATTTCGTCAAAGAGGATGACCTGATAAGGACGCCGACGCACGGCTTCGGTGAGTTGTCCGCCCTCTTCGTAACCCACGTACCCTGGCGGCGCGCCAATCAAGCGCGATACCGTGTGTCGTTCGCGATACTCGCTCATATCCACGCGATAGAGCGCGTCTTCGTCGTCAAAGAGAAATTCGGCGAGCGCGCGCGCCAGCGCCGTCTTGCCAACGCCGGTGGGACCCAGGAAGATGAACGACCCGATGGGACGTTTGGGATCCGCCAGGCCGGACCGCGCGCGTCGAATCGCATCGCTCACCGCACGAATCGCCTCGTCCTGTCCCACGATGCGTTCGTGCAAACGCGCTTCCATCTGCAACAGTTTTTCGGCTTCGGTCTGCATCATTCGGCTGACGGGGATACCTGTCCACTTGGCAACCACTTCGGCAATGTCTGACTCGTCCACCACTTCGTCCAGACCCTGTTCGGCTTGCCAGGTCTTGCGTTTTTCGTTGTAGGTATTTTCCAGCGCCAGGCGTTCGACGCGCGCTTTGGCGGCTTGCTCATAGTTGCGCGCGCTCCACGCGACTTCTTCCTCGTGTTGCAATTCGCGCAGGCGCGCTTTCATCGCTTTCAACTCTGGTGGCATCGAAAAGATGGCGACGCGCAACTTGGCGGCGGCTTCGTCAATCAAATCTATCGCCTTGTCCGGCAAAAAGCGATTGGTCACATAGCGTTGCGACAGTTTCACTGCCGCCTCGATGGCTGTGTCGTCAATCTTGACTTGATGATGTTGTTCGTAACGATCGCGTAACCCTCTGAGCATCGCTATCGTGGCTTCGGTGTCTGGTTCGTCAACAAAGATGGGTGAAAAGCGTCGTTCGAGCGCGGCATCTTTTTCGATGCGATTGCGGTACTCGTCGAGTGTTGTCGCGCCGACGCATTGCAACTCGCCGCGCGCGAGCGCGGGCTTCATCATATTCGAGGCGTCAATCGCACCCATTGCCGCGCCCGCGCCAACGACGGTGTGCAGTTCGTCAATGAACAGGATGATTTCACCGCGAGCGTTTTGAATTTCTTCGAGCGCGGCTTTGAGGCGTTCTTCAAACTCGCCGCGAAAACGCGACCCGGCGACCATCGCGCTCAAATCGAGTTGAACGACGCGGCGATTCATCAACGGTTCGGGCACATCGCCGGCGACAATTTTTTGCGCCAGCCCTTCGACAATCGCGGTCTTGCCGACGCCGGGTTCGCCAATCAGCACGGGATTGTTTTTGGTGCGTCGCGACAAGACCTGGATGACGCGCAAGATAATTTCATCGCGTCCGATGACCGGGTCGAGTTTGCCTTCGCGCGCGAGCGCGGTCAAATCGCGCGAATAGCGTTCCAGCGAACGATACTTGCCTTCGGCGCCAGGGTCGGTCACGCGACGGCCGCCACGAATTTCGGGGAGCATTTGCAAGATGCGGTCGCGCGTCAGACCGTACTCGTTCAACAAACGTCCTGCTGCTCCTTCCCGATCGAGAGACATTGCCAGCAACAGGTGTTCGGTGGAAACATAATCGTCTTTCAGGCGAGTGGCTTCTTCGTTGGCGATGTCCACGATGCGCTTGAGGCGCGGCGTGACATACACCTGGGCTTGACCGCCGCCGTATGGATTGTAATACCCGCGATAGCCACTCTGCAATGACTCGTCAATGCGCTGGCGTAGCATATCCACGTCCACGTTCGCGCGATCCAGCAGAGCCTGGACTGCTCCACCCGTTTGCTCCAGCAGCGCAAGCAAAAGGTGTTCGACATCCAGTTGCGAGTGGCGATAGCGCTGTAAAATTTCGTGCGAGCGCGCAAACGCATCCTGCGCGCGCTCGGTGAAACGATCAAATCGCATCATAGGTACGCTCTCTTTCCACTCTAATTATAATACTTTCAGGTCAAGTCAACAAGTTGCGTCCCCAGGGCATGTGCAAAGTCACCTGACAAGCCGTCGGGCGACTCAAGTCGCAGCAACCAACACCCCAAGCCTGCCTCCGCAGGCTGAAGGCTAGCCGCCGCGGGGCGGCTTCGGGTAGTTGTTGTAGCGGTTTCAACCGCCCGTGCCCGACTTTGCACAAGCCCTGAACAAGTTGCGTCCCCCCTTTCGCCAATTTGAAATTTCTGGTATAATCTGTGTCGAACGGCGAATGACGAAGGACGGTTGTTCTGCTTCTTGTGTTCCTTCCACGTCATTCAGACAAGTCAGATCGCAGAGAGGAAAGATGTCCGTGTTTTCCCAGTCCACCTTCGAAGACCCCGGCTCACTGTGGCTTGACCCCAGCCGAAGTGACCGTGTGAATATTCCGCCGGTGCCAGCGCCGGAACAATCGCCGAGCGAAAGTGTCAAGAACTTTCGCCCGGTCTTTCTGGGATACAACGAGGAGCAAGCCATCGTTGAGGCAACGCGCTGCATTCATTGTCCCAAACCCGAACCCTGCATCGTCGCGTGTCCCTTGCACAACGATATTCCCAGCGCGTTGTTAGCAATCGAGGAAAAACGCTACGAGGATGCGGCTAACATTTTCCGCGCGACCTCCAATTTGCCCGAAATATGTGGACGCTTATGCCCGCAGGAAATTTTATGCGAAGGTTCGTGTACGGTAGGCGGCTATGATCGTCCGGTGAACATTGGCAAACTGGAAGCGTTTTGTGCGGACTGGCAGCGCGAACATAGCGGTTTTCCCCGGCCATCCATCGCTGCGCCAACGGGTCGTCGTGTGGCGGTGGTTGGCAGTGGTCCTGCCGGGCTGGCGGTTGCCGAGGAGTTGACCAAATGTGGTCATTCGGTAGTGGTGTATGAGGAATGGCCTCTGCCCGGCGGCTTGTTGCGGTATGGCATTCCTAGTTTCAAACTTTCGAAGGAAATTGTCAATCAAAAGATTGCCTATCTGGAATCCCTGGGCATTCGATTTGTCTGCAATACGCGCATTGGTCAGGATGTACCTCTGGACGATTTGTATCGTCAGTATGATGCGGTGTTTCTAGGGATTGGCGCTCCCATCGGACATCGAATTCATCTGCCAGGGGAGGAGTTGCAGGGGATTTATCAGTCAAAAGAATTTCTCGCGCGCGGTAATGTTGCTCCTGAAGAATTGCCTCCCTCGATGCGGATGCCACTCGAAGTGGGTGAGACGATGGTGGTGATTGGTGGTGGCGATACGGCTGTGGATTGCGTTCGCACTGCGCGCCGCTTGCAAGTGCAACGTGGCTTGCCCCATGGTCGCGTGATCAATTATTATCGTGGTGCGCCGTTTGAAATGCGCGCGCGGGAGGAAGAATATGCGCACGCGATCGCCGAAGGTGTGCAATATGAATTTCTGGCGACGCCCGTGCGTTTCATCGGCGATGAACACGGTCATGTGCGTCAGATTGAGATGCAACGGATGCGTTCCAAGCCCGGCGATCAACCAGCCCAACGTAAAATGTCGCGCATCCGCATCCCGATTCCGGGTTCTAACTTTATCGTTCCCGCCGATGTGGTGGTGCTTGCCGTTGGTTACGAAGGCGACCCGCTTATTCCGTCTCAAGTGCCGGTGCTCAAGACCACCGCGCCGGGCATCTTCAAGGTCGAATCGGTGGAGACGGGGCGCACCACACTGGAAGGTATTTTTGCCGCCGGCGATGATGTGCACGGCGCGGATTTGATCGTGACGGCGGTTGCCGCTGGACGTTTTGTCGCGCGCGCGATGGATGAATACCTGAAGAAAGGAGGGAAAATGTAGCAATTTGTTCTGTGCAGATTGTTACCTTTCTCCTCAAAACATTTTGATTCTTAGAGTGCGCTCTGCGCCGGGGTAAGGTAAAAAAAGATTCTAGCAGAACAACCCCTTGAGGTTTATTGTGGGGGAAAAATCCGTCTGAGTATGACCTCTATGGGTCAGAGCAAGAAAGGAGCAAGGAAAATGGCTTTAGAATCAAGGCATCACTCGAAATTTCTGACGCGCAGCAGAGGACATTTCGAGGATTGCGCCGCTTCAACCTGATTATGGGTTTTCTGCACCTGATTCAGGGCGTCTTTATGTGGGTGGTCAGTAACGATAAGACCTACCCCATATTTACTAACTATCTCACTTTTGATCGGGCTACCTTTACGCTAAAAACCCAATCCGCAACTGTTTTACGAATTGCGCTTTGGGCCAGCGGTGGCACTCTTCTTGCTCATCTCAGCTGTGGCTCACTTTTATCTCTCTAGCGTCGGCTACAAGAGCTACATCGAGAATCTGAAAAAGGGTATGAACCCCATTCGTTTCTACGAATATGCTCTCAGCTCCTCGCTGATGGTGGTGCTGATTGGCATGTTGGTTGGCATTTGGGATCTAGGAACACTCATCGCGATTTTTGGCGTTAATGCGATGATGAACCTATTCGGCATTATGATGGAGGTTCATAACCAAACGACCGCGCATACGAGTTGGCGTGCCTTTGTCTATGGTTGTCTGGCAGGTATTGTGCCCTGGGTGGTGATCTTTCTGTACTTTATGGGTGCGGTCAGCTCAGGAGATGCCAAGCCTCCGGTGTTCGTCTATGCCATTGTACCTACACTCTTCGTCATGTTCAATATTTTTGCTGTCAACATGGTGTTGCAGTACAAGAAAGTGGGACCCTGGCGTGATTATCTCTTTGGCGAGCGTGTGTACATCATTCTGAGCCTGGTGGCAAAAACAGTGTTAGCCTGGCTGATCTGGTTTGGCACGCTGGCGCCGGTGTAGAAATGTACCACCCAACATGTGGCTTGGCTGACAAGCTTTGACTCGTTCTGCTTGTCTGCGGATCACGTATGAGCTGTCAGGTAACTGCAAAAATGGGTAGTGGTCAAATGAAAGTGATTTGTGGTTTATAGTTGTGTCATTTATGACACCTGTGACAATCTGTCATTTGACCACTACCCAAGAGGAGTTTTCAAATGTATCAACCAGTCTTACGTTATGGATTGTGTATGACCTTATTTGGATTGTTGCTCTTATTGGCGATGGGATGTGGCGTTACACATAATTTGTTTGCCACACCAACGCCAACATTTACGCGTACAGCCACACCGACACTGACTCCAACAGCAACCTCTACCCCGACCGCTACTCCAACTTTCACGCCAACTTTCACACCAACGTACACTCCTACCTCAACACACACACCCACTGCTACACGTACACGAACACCGACCGTTGCATCAACACCAACCATTCCTCCCTCTCCCACGGTGAGCTCACGACTCCCACCGATTCCTGCCGGAATGGGAGGGTTGGTCGTTACCAACTGGTACGGGCGTGAGATTAACTATACGGTCGGGGGACAGTTGTACAAGATTCCGCCGTCTGGAGGGCAGGTCATCATTTACTTACCCCCGGGTAAGCACAGTTATTCTGCTAATATCGCTGGCTATGGCAGTGCAAACGGTACAGTGGAAATCGTCGCGGGTGCTTATCACGCTCAGGCTTGGGCAGATCGTTGATCGTACAACGCGCGGCTTGCGTATGCCAGCGTGATGAGGTGGGCAAGATGATTTTGCCCAAGCCACAGTACAAGTCCCTGCACTTGAATTTTAGCCGAAGAGGTGCTGGGTAATACGACTCGGTTTGGACTGGCTTGTCACTGGATTTTGACTTTGAAGAGGTACGTTAGATACACCACAAAAGTTTACACTTTTCCACTGTCAGGAGAGAAAAAATGAGCGGTATTATCACACCTGCCGAACGGGGTGTAACCGTCAGGACAGGCGGTAAAGCCAAGTTTGTCATTGGTGCGCTTTTGATCTTGGGCGCGATCGCGTACGTCACTTTTTCCTCTTTTCAGGCGAACGCGATTTATTATTTAACCCTCAAAGAGTTGAACGCGCAACGCAGTTCGCTCGTTAACCAGCCTGTCCGCGTGAATGCTCCCCTCGATAAATCCACCATTCAGTTCGACGATAAGACCTTGCTGCTCAAATTCAGCCTCAAAGAGGAAAATCTCGTCTTGCCTGTTGTGTACAAGGGTGCCAAACCCGACACGTTTGAGCAAGGTGAGAGTGTGGTCGTCGAAGGCAAGTTAGGACAGGATGGCACGTTCTATGCATACACCATTCTGGTCAAGTGTCCATCCAAGTACGAGTCCGGCACGCCAACCCGATGATCTGATTTTCGATCGCCGATTTTTGGTTCGATTCCGCGTATCGGTTGCAATCGAAGATTGGCATTGTCATCGAGATTAGTCACTAACTATGCAAAAGTTTTTTCCGCTTTGGCGTAGCACAGGATAATCAGCCATGCCCTCCATCGCGAAATAGCCCCCACCCCTAGTCCCTCCCCACGCCGCTATGCGGCGTGGGGAGGGGAAAGCGAGGGAATGGGGTGTGGTCGGGCGGCTTCGCCGCCCGACCACACCCCTCCTCCCATCTCCCCTGCTCTCCCCGCAAAGCGGGGAGAGCAGGGGGCAGGGGGATGAGAGGGGTTGTTCCGTAGAGGTGAAAGATTTTTCGTCCGTACAACGACGGCAAAATGACGAGCATCGTAACCTTCCGATGGTGGAAAAGATTTTTGCACACCTACTTAGTCGCATAGTCGGTTAGTCGCTTGGCTACCAGCGCCTATCCGACGACTCGGTGTCAGCGGTCATTTGTCGGCGATCGTATTTGCGTAAGGAGATAGGATAATGTCCGAAATAGCCCTTGCTGATCTTGGCTACGCGTCCTTGTTAATCAGTTTTTTCCTCAGCGTTTATGCTGCTGGCGCAGCATTCTTTGCCGCTCGGCGCCGTCACTGGAATTATTATGCGAGTGCCTGCAATGCAATGTTTGTGGTCGCTATGCTGACTACGCTGGCGGTCGTAATTCTAGAATGGGCACTGATTACGCACCTGTTTCGCTTTGAGTACGTTGCCCTCCAGACGAATCGCGCCCAGCCATTGCTCTACAACATTGCAGCCTTGTGGGGCGGGCAAGAAGGATCGTTGTTGTTCTGGGAGTGGCTCCTTGCCCTCTTCACTGCCATCGTCTTGATTCAGAATCGAGAGCATAATCAAGAACTGATGCCCTACGTTTTGGTTGGTTTGGCGGTGGCGCAGGGTTTCTTCCTCGCGCTGATGACGCTGGCGACGGATCCCGCGCAAACAGGATTCTTTATTCTTCTTCCCTTTACATCGCCGGGGACGAACGCGCTTGTGGGCAATCCCTTTCGCCTGCTCGATTTTACACCGCGCGATGGGGTGGGCTTGAATCCGCTCTTGCAAAATCCGGGGATGTTCATTCATCCGGTCACGCAATATCTGGGTTATGTCGGCTTTACAGTGCCGTTTGCCTTTGCGATGGCGGCGCTGTTCACGCGTCGTTTGAGTGATACCTGGATTCGGACGACGCGCCGCTGGACACTCGTTGCGTGGTTATTCCTCTCACTCGGTTTGTTGTTTGGAATGCAATGGGCGTATATGGAGTTGGGATGGGGCGGCTATTGGGGCTGGGACGCTGTCGAGAATGCGTCTTTGATGCCCTGGTTGACCGGCACCGCCTACTTGCACAGCGTGATGATTCAGGAACGACGTGGTATGCTCAAGGTGTGGAATCTCGTCTTGGTGATGCTCACCTTTGGTCTTTCGATTCTGGGGACATTCATCACGCGCAGTGGAGTCATTCAATCGGTGCACGCGTTCGGTGTGACGAGTTTGGGACCCTGGTTTCTGGCTTTTCTCGGTGTGACGTTGCTCTCGTTCTTGTATCTCCTCTTTAATCGAATGGATGAATTGAAGGAGGAGAACGAATTAGATTCGCTGCTCTCGCGCGAAGCATCGTTCTTGTTAAACAATTTGATTCTGGTAGGTGCGGCATTTGCCACACTCTGGGGTACGATTTTTCCGATGGTGAGCGAAGCGTTCACCGGCAAAAAGGTCACTGTCGGCGCGCCCTTTTTCAATCAAGTGAACGGTCCGATTTTCTTCGCGCTGGTCGTACTCATCGGCATTTGTCCGCTCATCGGGTGGCGACGGGCGACGCCAGAGAATCTCTTGCGCAATTTCTTGCGCCCATTGATCGTTTCGATTTTCGTCATCCTCGTGTTGTTTGCGCTGGGCTTGCGCGAATGGTACGGTGTGCTGACGTTTGGTGCTGCCGCGTTTGTGCTGGTCACGATCGCGATGGAATTTTATCGGGGCGTGCGCGCGCGTCTGGCATCGTGCGCCGAGAATCCTCTGGCCGCGCTGGTGAATCTGGTCGCGAGCAATCGGCGACGCTATGGTGGTTATATCGTGCATCTGGGCGTGATTCTGGCAGTCATCGGCATTGCCGGGTCATCGTTCTACCAGACCGAGACGCAAGTGAATTTGAAACCCGGCGAAACGGTGCAACTCGACCGATACACGTTGCAGTACGAGGGACTGCAAATGTATCCAACGGAAAATCGCCAGATCATTGCCGCGCCGCTGGTCGTGTTTGAGAATGGCGCGCGCGTGGGGACGCTTTCGCCTGAAAAGAATTTTTATCCGAGCGTGAATCCTGACGCGTCGCAATGGACAACCGAGGTGGCAGTACGTACCACGTGGCGTGATGATTTGTATGTGATTCTTGCCGCGTTTGATGCCAATGCCAATAGTGTCACACTCAAAGCGATTATCAATCCATTGGTCGTCTGGTTGTGGGTTGGCTTTATAACTCTCGTGTTCGGCACGATTGTTGCCGCGCTACCTGATCCACGTGAAGCGCGCGTCGCCGTGCGTGCGCGCGTGCAAGAATTGCTTGCGCGTGCCGAAGTCTGATGGGAGATGAAATGATTGCAACGATTCTCATCGTACTGATGGTCATTGGTGCGGTAGCCATTGTGGCGTATCCGCTTTTCCAGCCTCCGCAGGTCACTGTGCCTGAAGCCAATCATCCTGTGCTCGAAAACCTCGTGAGCCAGCGAGATGCGATGTATGCGGCAATCAAGGACCTGGAAAACGAACACGCCTCAGGCAAGTTGTCGGAGGCAGACTATCGGTCGTTGCGTGCCCGGTACGAAGCCAGAGCGATTTCACTTATGCAGGAGTTGGATCGGATTGTGGCGACCTTGCCGCGTCCTGCCAGCGATGATGCGATTGAACGCGAGGTTGCGCGCTTGCGGCGCGCGGCGGCGAAAGAGGGCGCGCTGGTATGTCCCCAGTGCGGTACGCCGTATGCAGCGGAAGATGTCTTTTGTGCAAAATGTGGCGCCTCGTTGCGCGGGGTGCGTTGTCCTTCCTGTGGCAAGCGCGCCGCTGTTGGGGACAAGTTTTGTCGTCAGTGCGGCACAGCGTTGTGAGGTGAGCAATGGCATCGGTGGGAGTCTATTGGAAATTTCTGGAAGACGCGCGCATCGCGCCGATTGCGCGCGGGGTAGGTCTTCTTGCAGTGTTGAATATCGCCGTCGGTTTGTGGATGGCACTATTCTACGCGCCGATGGAACGCACGATGGGTGACGCGCAACGCATTTTCTATTTTCACGTTCCGAGCGCCTGGGTCGGTTTTCTGGCGTTTTTTGTTGTGTTTGTCGCCAGCATTTTATTTTTGACTAGACGCGAACGCCGCTGGGATGCCCTGGCTCTTTCGGCAGCCGAGATTGGTGTGGTGTTCACCACACTGGTCTTGCTCACCGGACCGCTCTGGGCGAAAAAAGCCTGGGGCGCGTTCTGGGTGTGGGACGCGCGCCTGACGACGACGTTGATTCTGTGGCTCATTTACGTCGGCTATCTCATGCTACGCGTCACGGCGGAATCAGAACGTCGCGCGCGTTTTGCCGCTGTCCTCGCCATCATCGGCTTTCTCGATGTGCCGATTATCTATGTTTCGGTGCAAATCTGGCGGACGATGCATCCGCAGTTGATTGTGACAGAACCTGGCGGACTGGCACCGCCAATGGTTCAGACATTGATGGTGTGTTTGTTGTCTTTTACCTTGCTGTTTGTGTACTTGCTGATTCAACGAGTGCGTTTGGAGCAAGCGCGTGACCGCGTCAATGCGCTGCGCGAGAGGATGGAGTGAAACGATGGAGTACCTGGTCATCGCTTACACATTGATCGCGCTGGTGTTGGTTGGTTATACGCTGCATTTGCACCAGCGTATGGCAAACATCGAGCGCGAACGCGCGTTACTTGAAACGAAGAAAGAGTAAACAAAAAAAGACCGCACGTATCCAGACGTGGGTCTTTTTTTGTTCACGCGCCTGGAGGGATTCGAACCCCCAACACTCAGTTCCGAAGACTGATGCTCTATCCGGTTGAGCTACAGGCGCAAAGGGTGGCCAACGGGTCTCGAACCCGCAACCTTCTGATCCACAGTCAGACGCTCTACCGTTGAGCTATGGCCACCAAGGTAGCATTATTTTATCACGAATAATGTTGTTAGGCAAATTCCGCCGTGTTTTGTCAGGGCTTGTGCAAAGTCGGGCACGGGCGGTTGAAACCGCAGCAACACATACCCGAAGCCGCCCTTCGGCGGCTAGAATGCAGCCTGCGAAGGCAGGCTTGGGGTATTTGTTGCTGCGACTTGAGTCGCCCGGCAGCTTGTCAAGCGACTTGGCACATGCCTTGGTGTTTTGTGTCTCACGCGAAACCCAGTTTGCGCTTCAACGTCATTGCCAGTTCTTCTTGAGCCACAAGTGTTTGCTCGCCGGTGGTCATATCGCGCAGGGTTGCCTGTTGCGCCGCGTTCTCATCAGGTCCAATAATCACAACGAAAGGAATCGCTTTGGCAGCAGCGTACTTTAATTGCTTGCCGAGTCCTTCGATCTCCAGCGCGAGTTCGGTGTTGATGCCTGCCGCGCGCAGCAGGTTTGCCATCCGCAGCGAAACGCCGACCAGATCGCGATTGAACACGGTAACCAACACATGCGTCACCGTTTTGCCGATGCTGGCGGGGTACATCGCCAGTTCGTCCATCACATCAATAATGCGTTCGATGCCGAACGATGTGCCTGTGGTGGGGAGGGAGTGTTTACTGAACAAGCCGACCAGTTCATCATAGCGTCCGCCCCCGGTGAGCGCGCCGATTTTTGGTTCTGTGACGACCGTCTCGTAGATGGGACCGGTGTAGTAGGCAAGCCCGCGCACCATCGCAAAATCGAATTGATAGTGGGTGTGTGGTACACCTGCCGCGTTCAAAAAAGTCGCCAGTTGTTCCAGTTCGTCCAGTCCCTCGAGCGCGATAGGAATCTCTCTGAGACGTTCGCGCAGTTCGCTCAAATCGTTGGGTTGAATCGAGATCAGGTCTATCATCTTGTCCACAACGCTCTCGGGGATGGCATTGCGTATCATTTCCTCACGTACACCGTCCACGCCGATTTTTTCCAACTTGTCAATCGAACGATACAAGCCTCCGAGTAACTCGTTGGGCACGCCCGCGTACTGTCCGATGCCCGTGAGGATTTTGCGATTATTGATTTTCGTGACGAACGTTTGAAAGCCCAGTGTGCGCAGCACCGTGTAGATCATCGTGATGATTTCCGCGTCGGCAAGCATAGAGGGGCTGCCCACGATGTCGGCATCGCATTGATAGAATTCGCGATAGCGACCTTTTTGGGGACGTTCCGCGCGCCACACGGGCGCAATTTGATAACGTTTGAAGGGCTTGACCAGATCGGGATACATTGCAACGACGCGCGTGAGTGGCACGGTGAGATCGTAGCGCAGAGATAATTCCTCTTTGCCTTCGCGATGCCTGGCATCGTAAATCAACTTTTCCGCGTCTTCGCCATATTTGCCCATCAATGTTTCGCGCAGTTCAAGGACGGGGGTCTGTAGCGGCTCAAAGCCAAAACGCTGAAAGACCTTTTCGATTTCGCCAATGACATACTGGCGTTGCAGCATCTTTTGTGGAAGAATGTCGCGCATTCCACGCGGCAGGCGAGGTACGATTTTCGGTGGCATTGTATCGTCTCTTGGGATTTTACTCTATTTTCGTAACTGCTCAGGTTGTCATTTCGAGGAGCGATTTTTGCGATGAGAAATCTCTGGTATGCCAATGCGGAGATTTCTCGCTTTGCTCGAAATGACAGTGGTCTGAGTAGTTACCTATTTTCGCAAATAGTTACCAACTGTGTTCACGATATGTTCCCACCAGCCCAGCGCTCCGGGAGACTCGAAGGGAATTTGCTCACCCAGCAATCGGCGCGCCACGTGTGTAAAGGCAACGCCGGCTTCGGAGCGTCTGGCTAAAACGACGGGTAATCCCATACTGATGTTGATGATGACCGTGGGGTCTTCGGGAATCAGTCCAAGTAAATCAATGCCAAGAATTTCCAGCACATCTGAGGTGTCCAGGATATAGCCTTGTTGCGCCGGCGTCTTTTGAACTCGATTCAAGATGAGCATTGGCGCTGGTTTGCGTAGCGATTCCAGGATGCCCACGACACGATCCGCGCCACGCACTGAAGGAACATCCGGCGTCGTGACAATGATGATTTCGTTGGCGGGAGCAATCGCGTTTTTGAATCCTTCTTCGATGCCAGCGGGACAATCCACTAGAACAAAATCAAAGTCGGCGCTCAAGTCCTGACATAGTTTGATCACTTGTTCACTCGCCAGGTCACTTTTTTCCCGCCACTGCGAAGCCGGTAGTAAAAACATTTTCTCTGTCCACGTGGCTTGCACCAGGGCTTGTTGCCAGCGCACGCGGCCCTCGATAACGTCCATAATGTCATAAACGACTCGGCTTTCAAGACCCAGGATGAGATCAAGGCTGCGCAATCCAATATCAAGGTCCAGGCACACCACGCGCTTGCCTAACTTTGCCAGCGCGATTCCCAGATTGCCTGTCGTGGTGGTCTTCCCCACGCCGCCTTTACCAGATGTGATGGTTATGATGCGACCTGCCATATTGTTCGTCGTGTATGAAAAAGATCAAGTGGACGCTGATGGGTAATCACGCAAAATGACCTGCCCGATTCGCGGATGATGACCCAGCCGTCCTTTTGACTTTTCCATAATAATCTTATATACTTGGTAGCGGTTCTTGCTCTCAAAAACAAGAGATTATCTTCTGGTCGAGAATTTGTCTATCACGGTTGGGATGGATATACCCTGTGAAAGACAAGAGTGTGTGTCCGAATTGTGGCAAGCCCATTGAGGTTCCTTCTGCAGCGACAACGATGCATTGTAGTCACTGCAACGAAGAACTCGTGGTATCCAACGGTGGGCGAGTAATCCTTGCTCATCCAATTCGTTCCTATCTTCTGTCCGACAATGTGGAGGGCAGGGAAGCGCGTCCGTCATCTCCTCCTGCGTTTGCCACGCGTCCGCCCCTATCTCCTGAAAGAAAAAAGAGAGCGGTACGTCTGATGCACGAGCGTCTTGTACATCAGGAACAACTATATCATAGCGGATTGATTTATGGAATCCTGGCGGTTGTTTTTGGTGGTTTGCTTGGACTGTTGAGTTGGTTACGCTCTGAGTATGTTTCGGGTGACTGGACAAGTTGGCTCGGCCTGGGATTCGGCACGATTGTTTTCGCCATCGGGCTTTTTGTTACCATATGGTTTCTGCGTGCACTCAAATCCGTTCGAGTTAGCAAGCGTGAAATCGAAAAAGAAATGGTCTGAGTGTCGTCCGTAAAGAGCGTGGTCAATGTTTTCTATACGTGATTATCGCTGGGGTTGGGCAGTAGTTGGGCTGTTGCTGTGCTTCCTCGTCTGGGGTGGCGCTGACGCAATTAGTATCGCGTCGTCAGGTGAGCGTGAAACGTTCCCGACTTCCCAGATCAGCGCGCGGCGCGCGCCCGGTGTCTCTCGCGTCTCCGACTTGGTCGGTGTGCAAGCCACCCAGACGCCCACGCCAGAAACAAGGACCTATGTTGTCGAACCCGGCGATTCGCTCTGGACGATTGCGATCAAGTTCTATGGGAACGGTGCCAGGTATATCTTGATTCAACAGGCAAACAATCTACCGCCCCATACCGTCTTGCGCGCCGGCCAGGTTCTTGTGATTCCGATGGTGGATACAGACAAAACCCCCGCGCTTGCTGTTCAGACACCCTCTGGCGTTACTCTTTCTCCTACTCCAGAGATGCTTTCGCCTACACCCATTGTTGTCCCTTCAACGCTCCCTTCAGCGATACCCTCGATGTTACCAACAGTGGTTGTTGCTCCCGACCCAGCTCCTGAGTCTGAGGCGAAATCTAATCCAAGCATCGCTCCGATCTTCACCATCGTTAGTATAATTCTTAATGTGCTTGGCGCGATTTGCTTCCTTGGATCTTTGTTGTGCGCTTCTCTTTCCTATGATCTCTATCAGCGGTCACGACGTTTTGCCAGGCGAAAATATATCAGTGATCGCGTTCACGCTGGTTTGTAATTGCAGTTGCTTGTGATTACCCACGCGTGATGGTGTTTCCCCGTTCAGAGCATTTTTCCCTCGCGCGATGTTTCCCCGTCAGCTCTACAACTGCGATGTTGGTTGTGCCTCTCCATTCACCAGCCATAACTCAGGCGTGTGATCAAGCGCATCGGTAGTTGGGCTTGTCCCATCTTCAATTGGGTGGCAAGAATGTTATACTCGATGCGATGATGAATCAAAGTCATTGTGTCTAGATCGAGTATGGCGAACGCGGCGCGCGCGTCTCCATCGCGCGGTTGCCCCACGCTACCGGGGTTGATCATCAATCGGTCGTCATCGAGAGGGACGGGAATATCCTCGGGCAAGGGTTCGGCGGTGACCGTGTAATCATCGTCGTGACAGCGATAGATCACCGGTACGTGCGTGTGACCGATGAAGCAAATGGGGGTTTCCAGATATTCAAAGTTGACGCGTGCAATCGCCGGGGTGAGGACGTATTCCCAAATCGGGTAACGCGGGCTGCCGTGAAACAGAGTAAAGTGCTCGGTTCGGAAAGAGTCAGGCAACGCGTGTAACCAATCGAGATTTTGCACATCCAGCTGTTCACGCGTCCAGAGTGCGGCGCGGCGTGCATCGGGATTGAATTCTTCCAGGTCTAGTTTGTCGAGAACTGCCCAATCGTGGTTGCCCGCGATGCAGACCGAATCGTGGGCACGCAACGTCTCGATACACGCATTCGGTTCGGGACCATATCCCACGACATCGCCCAGACACCAGATACGATCGAACTTGCCCGCGTTGCGCAGAACCGTTTCCAGCGCGACAAGGTTGGCATGAATATCAGAGAGCAGGAGGATTCGCATAAGGCATTGTTATTTTACCACAGAAAGGCGAAATGACAAATGCACGCGGCTGGGAGCGACTGCGTCGAAGGGCTTGCCGCGACTTGCTCTCTCTAGCGATTTGCGTTAAAGTGCAGATGAGGTGAGACGATGGTGGCAAAACAGTTTTGGAAGCGGATGGCTCAGCCGTTCGAATCCGGTGATTTGACCGAGTTGCGCCAGGGCACGATTTGGGAAATCAGTGCGATTATTTTTGTCATTGCCTGGGGAATGTTGATTGCGGTGTATGAGCACCCAGAATATTCCCTAGTGCCCTTCGTCTTGGGGATTGGGGCACTATTGAGTATCTGGTTGCGCGAGAAAAATCTGCGCTTGTCGCTCGTGTGCCTGCTCGGTTCGTTGACCGTAGCGATTGCGTTCCAAAAGTTGGCGTTCCCAACGAGTGCGGCGCAGTTCTTTTTCCCTGTCGTTGTGGTTGTTTCCAGTTTGCTGGTCTCGAGCACAAGTGTCTTTGTTGTCGCAGGACTGGCAAGCGTGATACTGCTCATCGTCGCGTACATTCAAAATGTTGCCTGGCTGGATGATCAGGTGCTTGCGCCGATCGTGTTAACATGGTTGACGGCTTGCGCCGCGTGGATTGGATCACGCCAGATGCGGTTGGCACTGGATTGGATGCACAACAGTTACACTCGCGCCAGTGTCCTCCTTGAGCAACTACGCGACGAACGGGCTTCGCTTGCGAGCACGCTCAAGATGCTGGAGGACGCCTACATTCGCATCGAGAAGATGAATTACGCGCTGATCGAAGCACAGAGCGCCGCTGAAGCCGCGCGACGCGCCAAAGCCGAGTTCGCGGCAAACGTCAGTCACGAATTGCGGACGCCAATCAATGTTATCATCGGTTTTAGCGAGACGATGGCGAATGCCCCCGAAACATACGTCGGTGTCACATGGACGCCGGAATTGTCTGCCGATATTGAACAGATTTATCAGAGTAGTCGGCATCTGGCGGCTCTGATTGACGATGTGCTCGACCTCTCTGCGCTGGACGCGCGCAAACTGGGACTGACTTTTGCCGAGACGGATATTCTCACAGTGATCGAAGATGCCATCAATGTAGTCGGCAACTTGTATCGCGCCAAGAATCTCTTTTTGAAAGTGGAGGTAGAGCCAGGGTTGCCGCGTGTGCGCATTGATGCAGTACGCATTCGTCAGGTGCTCATCAATCTCTTGACGAATGCCAGTCGTTTTACGCATCAAGGCGGAGTCACGATCACGGCACGTCAAGTGGATCAGGCGATTCGGGTGGCGGTCGCAGACACAGGCATTGGAATCGCGCCCGAAAATATCCCCAAAGTGTTCGAAGACTTTGGTCAGGTGGATGGTTCAACCACACGTCAACACGAAGGCACAGGCTTGGGTGTGCCATTGAGCAAACGCCTGGTGGAGTTACACGGGGGACAGATGTGGTTGGAGAGTCGGGTGGGGATTGGCTCGACCTTCTATTTCACGATACCACTTGAGCCACAAGCTGTGCGAGTGGAGCGCGTCGGCAGTTATCGCATTCCACCCTCAGCCTATCGCAAGACGGTGTTGGTGTTTGAACCCGATCAAATGTTGTTGCGTCATTTGCGACGCCAGTTGAGTGGTTACGATTTGATCGAAGTCAAGACGAGTGCAGAAGTGCTGTCGCTCGTGTCAGAACATCAACCGCTGGCGTTGCTGGTAGATTCGCTGGAGCGTGACGAGTGGCAAAGCAATGTCCCGCCCGATTTGCCCATCATCTTCATTGCTTTGCCGAGCAGTCTGCATAGTGCGCAAGCACTGGGCATCGCGAATTTCTTGCTCAAGCCCGTCTCGCGCGACGAGTTGCTGGGGGCAATCGCGGCACTTGAGCAACCGATTCGGGAGGTGCTGGTCGTGGATGATGATCCACAGTTGGTGGATTTATTTTGCCGAATGTTGCAATCGGCAGGCGAGGCGTATCACCCGATTCGCGCGTTCGGTGGGCAGGATGCTCTGGAGCGAATGCGCAATCAGGCGGTAGATTTGGTCGAGCTCGATCTGCTGATGCCCGAAGTGGATGGTCTGGCGGTGTTACGCGCGATGAAAGAGTCGCCGAGTTTAGCGCGCATTCCTGTCATCGTGATCAGTGCAATGTATCCCGAGACGATGCAAACGCCGCGCGGTTTGTTCGTGCAACTTGCGCGCGCCCAGGGTGGAACGATCTCGGAAACACTCACGCTCGTTCAAGCGCTCATTAGCGCGTTGCCCCCGCGTCCACCGAGTTCGCCGATACCCGCGCCAGCGTCTCCACCAGCGTCAGCCGGTCTATCGGTTTCTTGAGATAAGCGTGTGCCCCCAGTGCTAGTGCAATTTCGGGTTCATTCAATACGGAACAGACCACAATCGGAATGTGGGCGGTTGCAGGATTTTGTTTGAGGGCGCGCAGGACTTGCCAGCCGTCCACATTCGGCATCATCACGTCCAGCGTGATAACGCTGGGCTGAGTTTCCTCGGCTAAACGTAATGCCTCAGTGCCGCTGCGCGTGTGAATGACCTCGTACTGTTGTGGCGCCAGATAACGTTCAAAGAGTTGTTGTATCGCCGGATTGTCATCCACTACGAGGACGCGCGTCGGCATCACACGCGGCAAGCGAATGACGATGTGTCCCGCCGCGTTCACTTCGAGTGTTCCCCCCTGAGCATTGAACAACAACCGAGCACTATGCCAATCCTCTCCACTGCAATCAAGCAGCGCTTGTTCCGTGACCACCACGACTTGGACGCATTTTTCCTCGCTGGTTGCGCGCACTTGTACGCGAGAGCGCGCGTGTTGAATGGCAAGGCGGAGTGTGTTCAATAACGCCTGACGTGTAAGCGTGGCATCCACGAAAACATCAGGCAAGGTCGAATCAACCTTAACGTCCATTTGAACGTGGCGACTCTCAAGCAAAGGTGCGAGCGTTGCCAGAGTGTCCGCGAGCAAAGTGGGCACACTACACGGTTGTCGTGTCAGCCTCCACTGGCTCAACTCGTTTTCCAGAACCTGCGTTTCAGTGGGAGGTGTGGCGACGCGAACCGCTTGCGCGCTTTCCCACAGCAAGGTGGCTAGCGCATCCAGGCCCTTGTTCAACTCACGATAGAATTGGCGTTCGCTGATACCCAACTCGCTTTCGATGTGCGCTGGACTCATTCGCTGGACGTAACGGTAACGCAGCGCGAGATAGCCGCGCCATTCCGGCGCGTGGGAGGGCAAATCGGGGGTAGGTTTGAGTTGTTCGATGGCGTTTTTCAGCCACGCCCGCAGTCGCTGGGCGCGCGTTAGTTGCCCATCTGCCGCCATCTCGTGCAGATAGGCAAGCAGCGGATGGGTTTGCAAATGCGCGGCGTCGTCAAGGTGTTCCAGCGCATCTTTGACTTGTTTACGAAATGTATCAAATTCCATTGGCAAATTCTTGGCAAGTTGACACCGATTCCTGGTGATATAATTTACACTGAACGTAACTACTCAGCCACCTGTCATTGCGAGCCGCGCAGCGGCAAAGCAATCTCCAATGTGCTCATCGGGGATTGCTTTGCGAACTGCTCTCGCAATGACCGCCTGAGGAGTTGCCACTGAACAAATTCTAACATCGGGCAAAGGTCTTGTCAATAAGAAGGATGAGGTGTGCATGAGTCAGTACACAGAATCGTGGCGCGTTGAGCGCGCGGCACGTCAAGCCGCCAAGCCCTCGTTAGGGACGCAGGTGCGGCGGCTTGCTATCGCGATGTGGAAGCATCGGTGGTACTATCTTTTGTTGATTGCTCCACTCACGTACTATTTGATCTTTCGCTACATTCCCATCTGGAATGCGCAGATTGCTTTCAAAGAATTTTACGCGCTGAAAGGCGTGTGGGATAGTCCCTGGATCGGGTTTAAGCATTTCGAGACCTTTTTCAATTCGTTCTACTTTAGCGAACTGCTCATCAACACGATTATCTTCAGTACAGCCAAACTAATCTTCGGTTTGCCGATAGCGGTCATTCTCGCGCTGGCGATTCACGAGTCGCGATTCTTGCTGTTTCGTTCACTGGTGCAAACAGTCACCTATCTGCCTCACTTTTTGTCGTGGGTGATTATGTACGGGTTGCTCCTGGGTTTGCTCTCGCCGAGTAGTGGACTCATCAACGAGGTAATCAAGTCGTTCGGTGGCAACCCGATTGCGTTTCTCACCTCCACCGATTGGTTTCGTCAGGTGGTTGTGCTTTCGGATATCTGGAAAGAGACAGGATGGAGCACGATTCTCTATCTGGCGGCATTGCTGGGGATCAATCCAGAGTTATACGAAGCGGCGGCGGTGGATGGTGCTTCGCGCTGGCGGCGCATCTGGCATATCTCAATTCCCGGCATTGTGCCGGTCATTATCCTCGTCACCATGCTTCGGTTGGGCACTATCCTGGACGCTGGTTTTCAGCAGATTTGGGTTTTGTACTCAGTGCCCGTGTACAGCGTTGGTGACATCATTGATACCTGGGTTTATCGCAGCGGCATCCTCGATTTCCAGTTCAGTCTGGCTACAGCGGTTGGATTGTTCAAAGGCGTCATCGGTTTGATTCTGATTCTCGCCGCGAATGAGGTCGCCAAACGCTGGGCGCAACAAAGTCTTTTCTAAGCGGGGCAAGCGTAGCGGTTCCTGCTTTTCACCTCTGGAGGAAATATGTTTCGTTTAGGTCATCGTGACGAGTGGGGCTTTCAGTTGCTCGTCAATGGGTTTCTCTTGTTAGTGCTAATCATCATCGTGATTCCGTTGTGGCGCGTGATTATGACATCCCTCACGCCACTGGACGTGTATATGCGCGGCGGTACACCGATGTTTCAGTGGCCCTGGGAATGGTCGTTTGCAGCGTACGAGCAAATGCTCACGCATCCGGTCTTTCCGCGCGCTACGTTGAATAGTGTGATCATTACGGTATGTGGAACTGCACTCAGTCTGTTCCTCACCGTGCCACTGGCATATTCCCTCTCATGCCGCACGTTACCGGGACGACGTATTATCATCGCGCTCATTCTCTTCACGTTTCTGTTTCACGTGGGCTTGATTCCGGTGTATTTGCTGGTGGCAAAGACACTGGGCTGGACGAACAACATTCTGGCGGTGATTGTCCCTCCTGCTGTTGGCGTGACCAATACGCTGGTGATGATGCGCTTTTTTGAAGGTATCCCCGAAGAAATCAAAGAATCGGCGCGCATTGATGGTGCGAACGATCTTCAGGTCTTGTGGCAAATTGTTCTGCCGTTGTCGAAACCGATTTTGTTGACTATCGGTTTGTTCTACGCAGTGCATTACTGGAACGAGTTTTTCACGCCGATTCTGTACCTCAACGACCAAAAACTGCAACCTCTCCCGGTGTTGTTGCGCAACATTCTGATTGGGCAGACCTTTAGTGAGTATGTGGATTACGATGTCACGCGTGCGGCTTCGATTGAGTCGCTCAAGTCGGCGGCTGTGTTGTTGACGATGCTTCCGATGGTGCTGGTCTATCCCTGGATTCAACGCCACTTTACCAAAGGCACGCTCTTGGGCGGTGTCAAAGAATAAAAAATCTGCGAGGACGAAAGGAGGTTTGCCGGCTAACGATTGTCCTGAGACGACCCCAAAAATCCTAACTTGAGGAGGAGAAAAAATGAGTAAGCCAAAGATTGTCTTCAAGGTTGCGCTGTTTGCTCTGGTGTTGACGTTGATCGCTGTGGCATGCGCGCCCGCCCCAACAGCAACACCAGTGCCCGCGCCAACTCAACCCTCTGCGGCGACCAAGCCCGCGCCAACAGTTGCCCCGACTGTGCCACCCGCGCCCAAACCCATCGATACACCCTCCAAGCCGGTGGACATCGAGATGTGGGCGCAGGCAACATCCACCCAGGCTCCCGCGCCGCCGGATGATTGGATCGGCTACAAAGTCATTCGCGAGAAACTCAACATTAACCTCAAGTATGTCATCATCCCCACCGGCGCGGACGGTGAGACCAAGTTGAACGCCGCCGCTGCGGCAAACGCCTTGCCCGATTTCTTCCAGGCTGTTAGCACCACCAACGCGCGCAACAAGATCATCGAACTGACCAAGCAGGGCTTGATCGCGCCGGTTGATGATCTGCTCAAACTGATGCCGACGCGCGTCAAGACTCACTACAACGACCCCGCCGCGATGGACTTGATGAAGATTGACGGCAAGCAAATGGCGTTCGTCGAAGTGCCCAACTTGCCGCGCCGCGAAGGTTTGGTCATTCGCAAGGATTGGCTGGACAAACTCGGACTCAAGTCTCCCACGACGATTGACGAGTTGTTCGCGGTTGCCAAAGCTTTCACCGAAAAAGACCCGGACGGTAACGGCAAGAACGACACCTACGGCCTCGGTGGATTCTTCGACGACACGGGGGGACCGGGATCGCGCTTTGCTTTCTTCTTCGGCGCGTACGGCGTGCCCGATTTGTGGGACTGGGAGCGCATGGACAGCAACTTTGGTTTGTCGGTGCGTCGCCCCGAGTTCTACAAAGCCCTGGTCGAGTTCCGCAAGTGGAACGAAGCCAAAGTGATTGATCCCGACTGGGCAACCATCAAGCGCGACGAATTCCGCATCCGCTGGCCCCAGGGTCGCTACGGAATTATGTGGGAAGACTTTGCCGCGCTCGCAATGGCTGCCAACTATCCCAAGTTCGACAAGAACTTTCCTGATGGCGAGTGGGCGCCTCTCCCTGCACCGAAGGGACCCGATGGCAAAGCTTACTATGGCGCGTACGGTGCTATCGGTGCCGTCTTTGCTGTCTCCAAGAAAGCGATGGATGCCGGGAAAGGTCCTGCCATTGCCCGCTTGCTCGAATGGATGGCGACGCCCGAAGGGTACTATCTGTGCGGCTTTGGTGTAGAAGGCGTTAACTACCTACTGGATAAAGATGGCGTCGTTACCACAGAAGGATTGCCCGATCCAACCAAAGCATGGACGCACGAATCTATGGCGCGCTATACCCAGTGGCGTAACCAGTTGATCTTCGTCAACGATCCCAAAGAAATCAAAGCGCGCTATCCTGATCACAAGAGCATCAAGGGGCGCACGATCTCGCCGATGGCGTTCTACAACTTCTTCTCGACGCAACCCTGGTTGAATTCCAAGCCCGGTCAGTTGATCGTCAACCCGCCCAACCGCGCGGACTTGCAACGCTTTTACAACGAGAATTTCCAGGCATTCGCCCTGGGCACAAAACCACTGAACGAACAGACGTGGGCGGATTTCCTCAAGGCACTGGATACGAACCTCAAAGCGAACGAGTGGGAAGCCGCTGCCAGAAAGACGTTGCAAGATGCGGGCATTCTGAAAAAGTGAGTCTGTGGGGGCGGGGCAACCCGCCCCTACACCATTCCTCACGGGAGCACGAATGACGCCGAACCAGTGGTCGGTGCGAATGACCGATTCAACGATGGCGCGCTATCCGATTCTGGCGGAAGAATGGAACTATCAATGGGGCTTGGTACTCAAAGGAGTTGAGCACGTATGGCGCGCCACCGGCGATGAAAAATACTTTGCCTACATCCAGACCAACATTGATCGCTTTGTCCAACCGGATGGCACGATTCGCGGCTATCGCGTAGACGAATACAACGTGGATCGTCTCAACACCGGCAAGGTATTGTTTGCACTGTACCAAGCCACGCGTGACCCTCGATATCGTGTCGCGCTTGACCTGTTGCGTTCGCAACTCGATACACACCCACGCACAAAATCGGGAGGCTTTTGGCACAAAAAAATCTATCCCTATCAGATGTGGCTCGATGGGATTTATATGGCAGACGCGTTTTATGCACAATACACGTCGGTCATCGGGAATCCTCAGGCGGCAAAACATTCCACGCTTCCCCAGAACCCAATGGCAGGAGCACAGCCCTCACGCTTTATGGATCCGTGGGATGATATTGCCCATCAAGTTATTCTTATCGAGCAACACACGCGCGATCCCATCACGGGTTTGCTCTACCACGCGTGGGACGAAAGCAAGCAACAACGCTGGGCAAATCCGATTACTGGCTGCTCACCGCACTTTTGGGGCAGGGCGATGGGATGGTATGGAATGGCCATCGTGGACATTCTGGACTTTTTCCCGCACGATCATCCGCAACGTAGCGTACTCATCGCGATTCTCAATCGGATGTGCGAGGCACTTGCGCGTGTGCAAGACCCGCGTACTGGCGTGTGGTGGCAAGTCCTCGATCAAGGCGGACGTCCGGGCAACTACCTTGAATCGTCTGCCTCGTGTATGTTCGTTTACACGATGGTCAAAGGGACGCGGCAACGTTACTTGCCCGTCACCTATCGCGACGTGGCTCAACGCGCCTATCAGGGTATCCTCAAGGAATTTGTCCGTGTGGACGAGACGGGTCAGGTGCATCTCACCAACACGTGCCAAAGCGCGGGCTTGGGAGGCAATCCGTATCGAGACGGATCGTTTGAGTACTATATCAGCGAGCCGCGCGTGACGGACAATCATCACGGCGTCGGTGCCTTTATCTTAGCCAGTGTTGAGATGGAAAACACAGGTGAGTGATTTGAGTTTGCGACTGTCGGTAGATTGCCCCGCGTGTCATCGCGAGGCATCCATCGGCGGTTGCATTTTCAGGAGGAGAAGAAATGTCTCGTGTTCTACTTGTCGGTTTGATTGTAATCGTCCTGGTAGCGTGCGCGCCGGCACCTACACCAACTCCTGTGCCAACGATCGCACCCACCGCGACCACCAAACCCACCGAAGCACCCAAGCCGACGGTGGTGCCCACGGCGACAGCAACTGCTGCACCCACCTCTACGCCGGTGCCTGCGGCGACACCTACTACAAAGCCAACGGAAGTTGCCAAGCCCACTGTGCCAAGTGATCCGGCGCAAGCGCTGGCAGCGAAGAAGAACACCATTGAAATTCTAGTGGACTCGTTCGAAAAAGGAACCGTTGGTGAGTTCCCTGCCGATTGGAACGTTTTGGAGAAAGATACACACGTCGCACAGAAGAGCGGTGTGCGTGTGGCTGAACCTCCTGTGAAAGCACCCGATGGTAAACTTGCGCTCAAACTATTCAGCAATCCAACGGTTGACGCGCAAGCCAATCGTGACTTTGCGGATTTGCCGCAAGGACGTTTGATTTTCTACGGCATGGTGCCTTCGACCGATTCGGGCTTTCTAGGCGTGGAATTGCGTACTGGAGGCAAGCGCATCTTCAGTATCGAGATGCATCCAGAAGCCAAATTCCGCTGGCGCGATGAAAGTGGCAACTTGCAAGAGAGCAACGTCAAGTACACCCACGACAAATGGTATCAAGTCACTTTGGAGTGGGATGCTAACGCGAACATCTGGCAGGGTTGGGTGATAGACGATGCCGGCAAGACGGTGCGCTTGACACCAGAGAAAGGTGCACAGTTCGCCAAAGAGACGCCCGGCGCATCCCCCAATCGTATTCAACTGCGGTTGAATCGCGCGACGCCCGGCAAAGTGGGTTATATTGACAATATCAAGTTGTTCAAAATCGAATAAGCGTTTAGACCTGCGAGGTTGTAAAGAAACCTCGCAGGTCTGAATCTTTGTGGGAGGAAATATGCGTGTGATGCACTGGACAACGCTAGGGGCAATCGTGATAGCAATCTGTCTGGTGGCATGTCAAGCCCCTACACCGACGATTGTGCCGGCTACGGGGACACCTTTGCCGCCCGTCACGGTTACGCCAACGTTCACCGTCACCGCACAACCGACAGCCACCCCGGTGAAACCTACCAGTACGCCCACACCACTTCCGCTCATTACAGACCTGGTAGTCAACGATCAAGCCACTGCCCGGTACTGGTCTATCGCTTCCAATCTTCAGGTGGGCGATCAACAGTATGGTGACCGCGCGTATGCAATCGTCAAGATGCCTGCTGCGCTCGCGGGTAGTGATTGGATCCGAACTTCAATGGATGGCAAGAATTTTACCGGCGATGTTTTGCTATCGTTCAAAGTGACGGCGGATGCGGACGTGTACATCGCCTACGATGATCGCGTCATCACTAAACCCAGTTGGTTCAAAGGTTGGGTAGATACCGGCGAAGACCTTGTGAACAGTGAAGCCACGCCGACGGTTTACAGCATCTACAAGAAAAGTTTTCCTGCGAATTCCACCGTGGTTCTGGGACCAAACGGGCAAAGTAGAACATGCGGGCAATATATGGTGATTGTGCGTCGTCCCGGGCAAGCCGCTGTAGTTGCCACGCCTGATGCAAAAGCCTTAGCCGCGCGTACGTGTTCCTGGGATGCGTGTCTCACTATGCCTGCCGAGTGGTATGGCACAGAAGAGGCAATACGCATCGCGGACAATGTGCTGATTTATCAGCGCGATACCGGCGGTTGGTACAAAGGGATTGATATGGCAGCGCCGATGACGGAGAATGTAAAGCAAATCGTCATGCGGCAAAAGAGCATCCTAAATGATTCCACAATTGACAACAACGCAACGACTTCTCAAATTGTGTATCTGGGACGCGTTTACAATGCGACCAAGGTCGAACGCTTTAAGGAGGGTTTTCTCAAGGGTGTAGATTTCTTGCTCAAGGCACAGTACGACAACGGAGGTTGGCCCCAGTACGCGCCGCCTAATCTCTCAGATCCAAATTTCAATCCCTACTGGGCACACATCACTTTCAATGACAATGCAATGATCAATGTGATGAATCTCTTGCAGGCGATTGCGACAGACCCTGCCTACAGTTTTGTTGACCAGGCGCGTCGCCAGCAAGCTGCCCAGGCTGTGCAAAAAGGAATTGCCCTGATTCTAAAAACACAAATCGTCGTCAATGGCAAAAAGACGGCGTGGTGTGCACAGTACGACGAGAAAACGCTTGCCCCGGCGGCGGCACGTTCGTACGAACTTCCTTCTATCAGCGGTCAAGAGTCGGTGCCGATTGTGCGGTTCTTGATGAGCATTGACAAACCCAGCCCAGAAATCATTGACGCGATTCAATCAGCTGTGGCGTGGTTTGAGAGTGCCAAGATCACAGGGATCGAAGTAGTGGATGTGCGTGGCCCATCCGTCCCCGGTGGTTTTGACCGCGTGGTAGTGCCTAACCCGAACGCACCCCCCATCTGGGCACGCTTTTACGACATCGAAACGAACAAGCCCTTTTTTGTTGGGCGCGATGGCGTGAAGAAACAAACGCTGGCTGAAATTGAACAGGAGCGCCGCGTCAACTATGCCTATTACACGATGGCACCAGCGTATTTGCTTTCCACCGAATACCCGGCATGGCTAAAGAAAGTTGGACTTGCCAAATAGTCTGACAGGTGTGTAGAGAGGATGAATTCAAATTTCTTTAACATTCGCGATTTCGGCGCGCGCGGCGATGGCGTTACGCTGGACACCTCCGCACTCCAGCGCGCGATTGACGCAGTGGCACAGGGCGGTGGTGGTACGGTGTTCGTTCCAGCAGGGCAATACGTCATCGGTTCGATCTTTCTCCGTGACGATGTTACTCTTTATCTCGATGCGGGGGCTGTGTTGCTGGGTAGTGAGAACACCGCCGACTATCCCATCGTCACGGCGCGCTGGGAGGGAGTTACACAAGACATACACGCGCCGTTGATCGGCGGCACGGATTTGCACCATGTTGCTATCATTGGACGCGGGAGGATTGATGGACGCGGCGCGATATGGTGGCACAAGCATCGCGCGAAAATGCTCGATGCGTCGCGTCCGCGCCTGATTTCGTTCGTGAATTGCACGAATGTGTTGATTGAGGGCATCACCTTGACAAACTCGCCAGCCTGGACGATCAATCCAGTGCGCTGCGAGAATGTGGTCGTGGACAAGGTCAGCATCATCAATCCACCCGATTCGCCGAACACCGATGGAATCAATCCCGATTCGTGTCGCAATGTGCACATTTCCAACTGTCATGTGGATGTGGGGGATGATTGCGTGGCGATCAAATCCGGCATCGAGACCGAAGTGCCAGAACTGCGTACGCCGTGCGAGAACATCACTATCACGAATTGCACGATGGTACACGGGCACGGGGGTGTGGTGATCGGTAGTGAAATGAGCGGTGGGGTACGCCACATCGTCATAGCCAACTGTATTTTTGTCGGCACCGATCGTGGCATTCGCCTCAAATCGCGGCGCGGGCGTGGTGGTTTCATCGAAGACGTGCGCGCAATGAATATCGTAATGCGCGATGTGCTGTGTCCATTCACCATCAATTTGTACTACCACATCAACAAGCGCGGTGACCCCGTTGTGGCAGACAAGCAGCCGCGACCGATTGATGAAGGGACGCCGCGCGTGCGACACATTCACCTGAGTCACATCACCGCGCGCGATGCGAAAATCGCGGCGGGCTTTGTGTACGGCTTGCCTGAACTACCCATCGAGGATGTGTCGCTGGACGATGTTTCGATTACGATGGATCGCAACGCAGAGGCGGGTTATGCCGAGATGGCAGACGATATTCCGCAGCAACGCGCGGCGGGTTTGTTCGTGCGCAATGTGCGCGGCTTGCGTTTGCGTGATGTGGAAATCACCAATCAGCTGGGCGAGGCGTTTCTAATCGAATGAACAAAAAACCACTTTCCGTATGGAAAGTGGTTTTTTGTAGCGAGTTAAACATCGGCAGACCGTCGGGCTTGCCAGCGATGGAGGAAGAAAATCGCCATTGTCCAGATGACACCAGCGATGGGAATGCTGAAGAATGCTCCCCAGAGACCTGCCACGCGCACGCCCACGAGGAGGGCGGCGAAAATCAAGAGGGGATGCAGCCCTACGGCTTCGCTTAACACGCGTGGCATCACCACGTTGACGATGACCAGTTGATAAACGAGGAGCGCGAGGAATAACCAGAGCGTGACGCCGGGGGTTTGAATGAGACAGACGAGCAACGGAGGAATGAGTGCCAGAACAGGTCCCACGAGTGGGATAAGCATAAACAAGCCTGCCAGAAAACTGGCGACCAGCACAAAGTTGAGGGCGAATAACGTCATCGCCACGCCAGTACCGATGCCGACCAGAAACGCCTGAATGATCTGCCCGCGCAAAAAGCCGCCAAACGTCCGATCCACATTTTCGGTGAAGAATTGAAACTCGTCATGATATTGTGGCGGCAGGAGATGCACCAGAATCGCGTGGCGGATGTTGGGACCATCAATGGTGATGATGAAACTGATAATCAACACAAGAAGCAAGTTCGCAAAAAAACCGACCAGACCGGTCAAAATCGTGAGCGCGTTTTTGATTGCCTCCGCCGCGTACGTTTGCACATTGCCCAGCACAGTCTGAATAGCTTGAGTCACGTTGAGACGGATACCCCAATTCGCCATCTCGTTTTGTGCCCAACTACTCACGCGCGGTACCTCTTTCATATACTCGGGCAGGTAACTCGCTAATTCAGAAAGTTGGAGAATGGTTGGTGGAACGAGTAACGCGATGGCGAGAAGAATGACGCTCACCATAAAGACATAGACAAGGATGACCGAAGCGGTGCGCGAAAAGCGAAAGGCAACGAGCGCTTGCGCGCGCGCCGTCCCAAATGCCGATTCGAGGGCAGGATACAGCACGCGCGGAACGGGTTGCTGATTGAGCCACCTGACCAGAGGATTCAGCACAAACGAGACAAGCCAGCCCAGCACGAACAACAAAATCAAGTCGGCATAACTGCTGAACAGTTGCCAGAGCATCTGTGCCAGATACAACACGGCGATGCAAATCAGGAGAACGAGTAAGATTCGCGTCAACATTGGTTTTTCACTTTTGCGTGACACGCGGCGCGTTTTCTATGCCTCACGTTTCACGCCTCACTTGCCTCTCACCCAACTCCACACAAACAGCGCGCTCGCCATCACGCACAGGGTACTCAGACCACCCACGAGCAGGAATGGAAATTCTTGCTTCTCCTCCACCGAGACGACAAACCCGTCCAGTGCGACTTCACCGGTTTGTCCCACAACGAGATCAACAGTGTGCGTACCGCGCGTGATTTTCTGCGCGACCGGTACGCGGACTTGCCACTGTTCGTTGGGCGATGCCAGGTCCACGTAACTGTTGCCGTTCATATCGAGTGGCAACCCTTTGACGGGGCGACCATCCAGTGTGATCCACGCACGTCCTCCTGTCGGTCCGCGTCGCATCAGAAATTCAAAACGATCGCCCCAGAATTTTACCGTGGCGCGCGCACCCGGCGCGCGCGTGACCAGTTCACTCCCCGCGTGAGCATTTGGCGTCAGGTGGGGTTGCCAGTTGCCACGATACTCGACGGCGATGTTCGTTTCCTGATGCAGCCCGGGTTGTGCCACCTGCGGAAACGTGGCGATTTCCTTCAACCGCCAGTACACCAGGCGCGGCGTGAAATCCACATCCACCATCCGAAAGTAGTAATCGGCGCGGTCGGGGGGAATGTCACCCACTTGGCGAAAGTACCAGATATTGATGACACCGACCCAATCCCAATTGGCGCGCGCCAGCTGCAAACCGCGTATGGTGTACTCGGCTTGCTGTTGCTCGGTGACACGTCCCCAGGGCAAGGCCTCCTTAGGAAAATCGGGCGGCGCGGCATTCCACCCGTACTCGTTAATCCAGATGGCTTTGTTCTTGTCGCCGTACTTTTCCATAATTTGACGTGCCAGGACGACGCGCTGGAAATTGAGTTGTTGCGGGTCGGGGGGATCCTCGGGCGAGGCGCGCAAACCAAACGCATTCGCGGAGAGAATGTCGAAATAATCTCGGGCGCCCGCGCGATACATCGCTTCGAGAAAGTCCAGATCGTTCATATGCCGCCACTGGTCTGAATCGGGTGCCCAGCCCTCGCCCAGCGTAATCGCGAGCGGTGCGGACAGGACGCGCACATTCGGATTGGCGGCTTTGGCGCGTCGGTAGGCAATCTCGAGCAGAGCGACATACTCTTCAGGGTCTACAGGACGATTGCCCCATTCGGGAAAGATGTTCGGCTCGTTCCAGATTTGAATATAGTTCACGCGCCCGATGTAGCGCCGCACGAATTCCTCGACAAAATCGCCGTAATCATTGAAATTGTCGGGGGGTGACTGGGGAATATTTTTGTCGCGACGCGCCCATACCGGCGGACGATCCAGTCGCGCGATGATTTGCATCCCGTACTTTTCAAACGTCGCGACGATTTGATCGGATTTCGACCAGTCGAATACGCCCTTGCGTTTTTCGATTTCTTCCCACGAGAATTGCTGCTTTGCCCAGACGATTCCCGCCTCGCGCGCCATCCGTACCGTCCGCTCGCGCTTCCATTCTTCCACTTCACGATCAAGGAAAAAATTTGCGCCGTACGGATTCACATCGGTATCGGGGAGTGTGCGTGGGGGAGCAGGGACAAAAGGCAACGTATCTGCCTGAACCCAGGTCACGACAACGTACGCCAGGGCAACCAGCGTACCCAGCGCAATCAAGGCGAGGAACAAGCGTGAGAGAAACAGTTTCAAAGCAACCTCCTGGGACAGTAGCACCTATTCAATCTTACCGCGCAAAGCGAATTTGTCAAATTTACTATTTGACACTGTAGGGGAATCGCGCTATAGTATGAACGGGTGAGCGTGGTCGCGATGGAATGGGCATAGGGAAGAGAAAATGACTCAGCAGCAATGGATTGTATCGAATCCCAGAGTGATGATGGGTAAGCCTGTTGTCGCAGGTACGCGCATCACCGTCGAACTGATTCTGGAAAAACTGGCAGCTGGTGAAACCATTGAACAGATTCTAGAGGCACATCCGCGCTTGACGCGTGAAGCGGTTTTGGCGGCTATTGCCTTCGCCAGAGATGCTCTGCGTGCTGATGTGATTTATCCCGTGGCTGAGGCACCGGTGTGAATTTCCTGGCTGATGAAAGTGTTGATCGCCGGTCTGCTGTCGTTTGGACACTGACGGCTCACGCGCGCTGATGGCGGAGTCTAAAGTGGGATGTCGTTCCTTGGGGACAACCCCTCTCATCCCCCTGCCCCTCCCCGTTGCGTTTGGCGCAACGGGGAGGGGGCAGGGGGTGGGGCAATATCTTTGGTAACGCGTTCACTTGTTTTTCAAGGGCACGCCAGTTCAAAATGAAATTTTGTGCCCGTTCTGAGTATAGCGAATGATATTCAAGTTACATTAGGCTAGTCTGCGTTCGATTCAACTGAATAGAAACCTTCGGGGCAGGGTGCAATTCCCGATCGGTGGTAGGTTTAGTGCGACAGTTGGTGGTGCCAATGCCGGGCGCGGCATTGCCCATAGTGCACTAGACGAGCCCACGAGCCGCGTTCATCGCAAGGTGAACAAAGCACGAGTCGGTCCAAAGCCGACGCCGACAGTGACAGTCTGGATGGAAGAAGGTTGACGAACGCCGCGCGCGTTTTGCGCGCGTGGTCAGATTTTGTGCGCGTATGCCCCGAAGGAACACTTCGGGGCTTTTTGTTCTGGCGATGCAATCTCCACTCATTCAAATCGAATCGGTCAGCAAATGGTACGGTCATAATCACGATGGCGTGCTGGCATTGCGCGATGTCTCGCTGGATATTCGCGCGGGCGAATTTCTTTCGATTATCGGACCTTCGGGTTGTGGCAAGTCCACTTTGCTCAAGATCATCGGCGATTTGCTCGCGCCCAGCGCGGGACGCGTGCGAGTCAACGGCAAAACGCCTGCCGAGGCGCGCCGCGCGCGCGAGTACGGCATTGTGTTCCAGTCGCCCACGTTGATGGAATGGCGCACGGTGGCGCGCAATATTGCCCTGCCACTCGAAATCGTTGGCATCCCGCGCGCGGAATGCCACGCGCGGACGATGGCGCTCCTCGATTTGATTCGGCTGCGCGACTTTGCCGCGCGTTATCCCACCGAACTTTCGGCGGGGATGCAGATGCAAGTAGCGATTGCGCGCGCACTGGCTTACCAGCCCAAAATCTTGCTGATGGACGAACCGTTTGGCGCGCTGGACGAAATTACGCGCGAGCGGCTGGGACGCGAACTCCTGGAGGTGTGGACGCGTACCTCCGTGACGATTGTGTTTGTCACGCACAGTGTTCCCGAAGCGGTACGCCTTTCGGATCGGGTGGCTGTGATGTCGCCACGCCCGGGGCATATCGAACGCATCGTGGAGATTGATTTGCCCCGTCCACGCACAGCGGCGACGCGCGATCTGCCGCGCTATTGGGAATTGTTGCGCGAGGTACGTGCAGTCCTCGGTTTGAATGAAGGGCAGGATGGAGTGCGATGAGTACGTTACCCTGGCGGACATCCAGAAGCATCTCAACCTGGGTACGTCAACACATTCAATACCTGTTGATTCCCGTTGCCCTCGGGTTGTTTCTGTGGTTGTGGGAAACGTTAATCAGAGTTCAAAATTATCCCTCGTTTATCTTGCCCTCTCCACGTCAGGTCGCGCACAGCTGGCTTGAACACTGGCAGCGCGGCATTATTCCGTACCACTTGAGTATCACACTGTTTGAAGTGCTGCTGGGTTTTAGCATCGCCCTGACCTTTGCGGCGAGTGTGGGTTATCTGCTTGCCAAGTTGCCCTTGCTCGAAAAAATCGTTTCACCGTACCTTGTGGCAACGCAAGCCGTTCCGCTCGTGGCAATTGCGCCTCTGATTATCATCTGGATTAACACCGGCATTGTGCAGAACGCGCTCATCGCGGCGTTGATTTCGTTTTTTCCGATGCTCATCAACACGATCATCGGTATCCGCAGTATCCGCGCCGAGTATCGCGCGCTGATGCGTTCGTATGCCGCGACGCGCTGGCAGGTGTTCAGCAAGCTCGAAGTACCGGCGGCGCTGCCGATCTTTCTGGGAGGTGTGCGCATCGGTGTAACTCTGTCCGTCATTGGTGTTGTTGTGGTCGAGTTGATGTGGGCGGATCGGGGGCTGGGCTTTCTCATCAATTTCGCTCAAGGTCAGTTAGATACACCCCTGTTGTTCGCGACGGTTGCCACACTCTCGGCGATGGCAATCACCCTGTATCTGATTGTTATTCTTATCGAAAAAATATCTTTGCGATGGAGGAAAAACGTCCAATGAACAAGTATCTTGTGCTGGGATGGTTGTTGTGTGTGGGAGTGCTAGTGGCTTGTTCTGCAAGTACACCCACTCCGACTCTTGCTCCAACAAGTGCAAAACCAACCGCTATGCCCACCACCGCGTCGGTTCCCTCTCGTCCTCTGACCGAGGTGACGGTAGTGATGGGCTACATTCCGAACGTGCAATTTGCACCCTGGTTTGTCGCGCAAAGCAAAGGGTACTTTGCCGAGGCAGGACTCCAGGTCAAATTCCAGTGGGGCTTTGAAGTGGATGGTATTCGTCTGGTCGGTGCCAATCAAGCCGAATTTGCGATGCTGGGCGGCGATCAGGTGATTCAAGCGCGTGAGAAAAATATCCCGCTGGTCTATGTGGCGAATTATTACAACGGCTTTCCGATTACCATCTTTTCGCTGAAAGAGAAAAAGATTACCAAACCCCAGGATTTGATTGGCAAGAAGGTAGGCTTGCCGGCATTTTCCGGTGCTACCTACACGGGCTGGCGCGCGCTGTTGTACGGCGCCAACATCAAGGAGACGGCCATCCAGACTCAGGACATTGGTTTTACTCAGGTTGCCGCAGTGACGCAGGGTCTCGTGGATGCGGCTGCCGGGTATTCGAATAACGAGCCGGTGCAATTGCAGATGCAGGGACGCGAAATCAACGTGATTCGCGTGTCGGAGTACAGTCGTCTGGTGGGCATCGGTCTCGTCACCAACGAAAAGAGGGTGAACGAGAAACCGCAAGTCGTGCGAGGAATGGTCATCGCGTTGGTACGTGGCATCCAGACTACGCTGGACAAGCCGGACGAAGCGCTGGCGATTGTTGTGCAAGCGATTCCCGAAGCCGGTGGCTCGAATCTCAAGATGACCGAAGCCGTGTTCAAAGCCACACTCGATTTGTGGAAGAGTCCACATTTGGGCTATGTTGATCCAGCGTCGTGGGCGGCATCGTACAAGTTTATGAAGGATGCAGGATTCATCAAAGCGGATTTTGACATCACGCAGGCATACACCAACAAGTTCGTGCCGTAAAGAAAGAGGGGCGAGTTGCCGACTCGCCCCTCTCGATTTTTATACCCACAAACCGCCGTGCACATTCACCACCGCGCCGGTGATATAGCGCGCCTTGTCCGAGACGAGGAACGCGACCATCTCGGCAATGTCAGCAGGCGTGCCCAACGTGCCTAGCGGAATCAGCGGCGGTAGTTCCCGCCGATCGGCTTCGGTGGTGGCGTACGTCTCGATGAAACCGGGATTGATGGCGTTACAGCGGATGCCATAGCGCGCTTCGCTGCGCGCGACCGATTTGGTCAACACGATGACGCCGGCTTTGGCGGCGTTGTACGCAGCAGTGGTTGGCGCGCCGCGCAGCGTTTCGATGTTCAATGAGCCGATGTTGACAATGTTCCCTTTTTTCCGTTCGCGCATCGAAGGCAAGGCGTATTTGATGCAGTAAAAGACGCTGGAGAGATTGCTGTCCAGAATGTAACGCCACTCGTCAATTTCGGTTTCCAGAACCGATTTGACCAGAAAGGGTCCGGCATTGTTGACGAGTACATCAATTTGTCCAAACGCGCGCAAGGCCTCGTCAATCAGATGCCTGGCACCTTCGGGAGTGGACACATCGGCTTGAATGGCGAGAGCGCGTGGCGCGTGCGCTTGAACGCGCGCCAGCGTTTCCTGCGCGGCGTTTGTATCCTTTCGATAGTTGACCACGACGGTGTAACCGTCTCTGGCGAGGCGTGTAGCAATCTCGCTGCCAATCCCTTTGGCACTGCCGGTCACAATAGCGATAGTTTCATTGGTCATTGAGATTCTCCTTGTTCAGTATTCAGTTAGCCCACACTCGTTCACGGCGTGCCAGATGCTCCTTTCCGAAAACGACGACGAGTAATGCTGCCACTAGTGCTGGAACAATTTAATCTTGCCTCCTGCCAGAGCAAGGAAAAAATCCGGCAACTGCAATTGTCAGCCATTCCATCAGCCGCTGCGCGGAACGGCATCGGCTGGGGCGAGTGGTTAGCCGCGAGTGTGGGATGGGGGCAATGCCTGAGCCAACAAGTCTGCGATTCTTCTAGCTGCCTTTTCTCCGGCGTGCTGCTTGATCAATCCTTCCTTGGCTGTTCCAACGATGGATAGCTTCGTTACATTGTCTTGGGTTGACACGACCTGGACTTCCACGAGAGTCGGATTGAGATTCCATAATCCCGACCCTACGACGGCACAAATCGCAGGTTTGTCAGGATCAGTTCTGCGGTCTTCGACGATCTTTCCCTCTTGGCTCAATATGGTCAAAACGGTCTCTAATGCCATCTCTGGCGGACTATTTGTCTCCATCGTGAGCTCAAGAATGTTGTTGGGTAGCAATCTGGTTGCTAGCCTGGCACCAGGTCCTCCAAGCTTACCAATTTCGTTTGAGGGGATGTTGTCTTTCTCTTGTGGCATAGCTCCTTTTTCTTGCATCTATGGCGGAAAAGTTCGATCTAAACCACAAAAATTCGATAGCACTCGGAGGACTCGTACTTCCCAACAACGTACACTTTTGCTCAGGCAAATGTCCAGCCGCACGGCTGACCAGCCCCACGGTCTTTTGCTGCACAACTCGGCGCGATTCTATCCTACGTACTAACTCTTGTCAAGACCTATGGCGAAAAAACCAGGGCGTGTGCAAAGTCGCTTGACAAGCCGCCGGGCGACTCAAGTCGCAGCAACCAATACCCCACGCCTGCCTCCGCAGGCTGTATTCTAGCCGCCGAAGGGCGGCTTCGGGTATGTGTTGCTGCGGTTTCAACCGCCCGTGCCCGACTTTGCACAAGCCCTGCGAAAAAAACATTCAGACAGTCTCTCACACTGTTTTCGCATCGGCAAGGTCTTGCCAGCAATAGCGACGACGCGACCAATGGCTTGTGCCATACGTCGCTAATCCATCGCGCGCGCCAAACGTCCCAGGCCCAGCGCGATGAGCACGCTCATCGCAACGAGCGCGAGCGCAACTGCCGCGTCGAGAAAATTCACGCCGAACCACAGATACGCGAACAGTGCGGGATACACCACCAGGTACGACTTGAGGGCGAATGGCAACGGCACGCGATAGTGATTGCACGCGTAGAGCGTCAGGTTGAACGCGGGATACACGATGCCATAAAGTCCTGCCAGCAGCGGATTCAATGCGCCCCACAATGCCAGTCCGGCGATAACCAGCACTTCGCGAAAATGATCGCAGTACTGATCGAACAGCGCGCCAAAGTTCGTGGCACGATGCGTCGCGCGCGCGAGCGCGCCATCCATCCCATCCAGCACGAGCGTGAGAACAAACACGACGAACGCGCCGCGCGGTTGCGTCGGCATCAGTGCGACGACAAGCGCGCCGAGTGGTACTTGCGCGAATGAGACGGCGTTCGGTGAGATGTGTAGTGCCGCCAGCACGTGCACCACTGGCGCGAACAGCGTGTGCAACGCGCGCCGCGCCGGTGCCAGCCAGCGGCGTTCAAAGGAGGAATAAGAATCATTCATCGTTGGTTCACTTTTCACGTTTCACGTTGAAACACCTTGCTCATTCTATACACATCTCTCAGTCTTGCAACCCGTAACCCAAACACCCAGGGCACGTGTAAAGTCGCTTGACAAAGCCGCGCCCCCACTTGTCATTGCGAGGAGCGGTCTTTGCGACGAAGCAATCCCCTATTGCGGTATGGAGATTGCTTCGCTCCGCTCGCAATGACACGGGTGGGGGCTGACTTTGCACAAGCCCTGTCCAAACACCCCAGACCGCTTGCGCTTTTTCGCGGTGTTGTGTAGAATGGCGTGGCGATGACGGATATTTTTTACGATCTGGAGACCAAAGAGTTACTCGACCCGAATGCGCCCGATCAAGAGGCAGCCATTCGCGCGCTCACAATGTCAGTGGGCGTGACATGGTGCGAGTGTCACGACGCGCAAACGTTTCGCACCACCGCGCCGCTCATCAAGCACCTGCTCGCGCACGATCGCATCATTGGCTTTAACATTCTGCATTTCGATAACACCGTGCTGGCGTGGTCGCCTGATCGTCCGATACGCGATCCACTGGATCCCGATTCGTTGCGCGTGCCCGATTCGCCAACCGAACTCAAAAAACTCCTCGACCAAAAAAGTTTCGATTTGCTCGCGGATCTGGAGGCGCGGCTGGGGCATCGCGTTGGGCTTGCCGCCCTCGCGGAAGGATCGCTGGGCAAGCAAAAGCTGGCGACAGGTCCACAAGCCGTTGTGTGGAATCGGCTGGCGGTGACGCTGCGCGAACGCTGGCCCCTCGCGCTGACGAACGTGGGCGACACCGAAGGCGCCGAGCGCGTGAACGAACTGGGCGCGTGGTTTCAAGAGCGACTCGAAAAATATTGCTTGCAGGATGTGTTGCTTGTCAAAAAAATCTTCGAGTATGGCATTGTGAACAAGCGCGTCGCCTACATTGATTTTGAAGGCGAACGGCGCGTGGTCAAAGTGCAGTGGCGGTAGTGGAATTGGGTGATTGGGTGATTAGGTGATTGGTCTTTTGGCACATTTGGCATATTTGGCTCATTGGCACATTGGCTCATTGGCTCATTGATCATCACAGGAGCATCTATGTCTTTCTCCAACCAATCGGTGCACACTTTTCTCGATGAACTTGCGTCGGCGGAAGCGGTGCCAGGCGGTGGCACTGTTGCCGCGCTGAGTGGTGCACTCGGCGCGGCGCTCGTGGCAATGGTATGCCGCTTGACCATCGGCAAAAAGAATTACGAAGCGGTCAGCGCGGAAATGCAAGCGATTCTGCCGCGCGCAGAGGCGTTGCAGCGCGAGCTGACCGACTTGATGCAAGCCGATACGGACGCGTACGCGCGCGTGATGGATGCGTACAGGTTACCTAAGGCGACGGAGGAAGAAAAAACTGCGCGCGCACGCGCCATTCAAGCCGCGCTTCGGCATGCCGCTGATGTGCCGCTGCGCGTCGCCGAGTGTTGCGCGGAGGTGCTGACCCTGGTGCGCGTCGTTGTGGAAAAAGGCAACGTGAACGCGACAAGTGATGGCGGAGTCGGCGCGTTGATGGCACACGCGGGACTGCGCGGCGCGACGTACAACGTGCTGATCAACCTGAACGGCATTCGCGATGACGCGTTCGCACAGGAACGCCGCGCGCGCGTCACCGAGCTCGCGGCGGAGGCAGAACGCCTCGCGCGCGAAATTTCAAGTCTCGTGGAAAAGAGATTGTAGAGTCAGAAATGTTATCCGATCTTGAAATCGCTCAAGCCGCCGAGATGCGACTGATCGCGGAAATCGCGGCGGCGCTGGGTCTTGCGGAAGAGGATGTTGATCTCTATCGCAAATACAAAGCCAAGATTTCGCTGAACGTTCTCAACAAATTGGCGGACAAGCCGAACGGCAAGTACGTCGTTGTCACTTCGATTACGCCCACGCCGCAGGGCGAAGGCAAACTCACAACAAGTATCGGTCTGGCGATGGCATTGCAGCGGCTGGGCTATCGCGCAGCGGTGTGTCTGCGGCAACCCTCGCTGGGTCCCGTGTTCGGCATCAAGGGAGGCGCGGCGGGGGGCGGCTATGCTCAGGTGCTGCCGATGGAAGACATCAACCTTCATCTCACCGGTGACACGCACGCTGTGACCACCGCGCACAATTTGCTCGCCGCGTTTGTGGACAATCATCTGTTTTACGAACATCCCCCGCGCCTCGATCCGTACACCATCACCTTGCCGCGCGTCGTGGACCTGAACGATCGCGCGCTGCGGCGTGTGGTCGTCGGTTTGGGAGGACGCGATTACGGCATTCCGCGCGAAAGTTCGTTCGATAGCGCGATGGCAAGCGAAGTGATGGCGATTCTCGCGCTCACCACATCGCTGCGCGATTTGCGCGCGCGCCTGGGACGAATCGTGGTCGGGTTTACGCGCGAAAAGCAACCCGTCACCGCAGACGATTTGCGCTGCGCGGGTGCGATGACCGTGTTGTTGAAAGAAGCACTCAAGCCCAACTTGTTGCAAACGATTGAACACACGCCCGCGTTCATTCACACCGGCGCGTTCGCCAGCGTCTCACTCGGCGCGCCTTCGATTCTTGCCGATCAGATCGCGCTCAAATTGAACGATTACGTCATCACCGAAACCGGCTTTGGCTCCGACTTGGGCTTGGAAAAATTCTGCGACATCAAGTGTCGTTACTCTGGCTTGCAACCCGATGCGGTGGTGATTGTCGCGTCGGTGCGCGCCCTCAAGATGCATGGTGGGGTAGGGCACGTGGTTGCGGGACGCGCGTTGCCCGAAGAATTGACGCGTGAGAATCTGGCGGCGGTGGAACAGGGTTGCGCGAATCTCATCAAACACATCGAGAATGCACAAACGTTTGGTTTGCCGGTCGTTGTGGCAGTGAATCGTTTTGCCACCGACACGGAACGCGAGATTGCCATCATCGAGCGGGTGGCGCGTGAAGCCGGCGCCGAAGGGGCGTTCGTTTCCGAGGCGTACGCGCGCGGGAGTGCGGGCGCTATCGCGCTGGCGACAGCAGTCACGCGCGCGTGCGCGCGTCCTGCGCGCTTTAAATTCCTGTACGCGACCGAATTGCCCATCAAGGACAAGATCGAACGGATTGCAGAAAAAATCTATGGCGCGGAGCGCGTGGATTACTTTCCCGAAGCGGAACAAAAAATCAAACTCTACACCGAACTGGGATGGGATAAACTCCCCATTTGCATGGCCAAGACCCATCTCTCGCTCTCACACGACGAGACGTTGAAGGGGCGTCCGCGCAAATTCAAACTGCCGATTCGTGATCTGCGCGCGTTTGTCGGCGCGGGATTTCTCATCGCGCTGTGCGATAATTTGCGAACGATGCCGGCGTTACCGCGCGTGCCGGCGGGGACACGGATAGATGTGGACGAGAGCGGCAAAATCGTTGGAATTGTTTAGGGGCGAGCCACTGACTCGCCCCTTGTTGTTCACAATTGCGGCATACTCTTTTTGAGCATTTCGAGTTGTTCCAGCGCGCGCCCTGCGCCAATCGCCACACACGCCATCGGATTTTCTGCCACGTAGCACGGTACGCCAGTCTCTTTGGTCAAAAAGCGATCCATATTGCGCAGCAACGCGCCGCCGCCGACCAAGACCATTCCGCGATCAATGATGTCCGACGCGAGTTCGGGCGGCGTCTTTTCGAGCACCGCGTGCACAACGCCAGAGATGGCTGCCAGCGGTTCAGCGATCGCCTCCGTTATTTCGTTTGAGGCGACGCGAATCGTGCGCGGCAAGCCTGCCACTTGATCGCGCCCGCGCACCTCCAGCGCGAGTTCCTCTTCCATCGGCAATGCGCTGCCGATTTGAATTTTAATGTCCTCCGCTGTCTGCTCGCCAATCATCAAATTGTATTTTTTGCGAATGTACGTCGCGATGGCTTCGTCAATCTTCAGTCCGGCGACACGCACCGCGTTGGCGACAACCAGACCATTCATCGAAATCACCGCGGCTTCGCTGGCGCCCCCACCAATGTCCACGACCATATTCCCTGTGGGCGTGTGAATGGGCAACCCTGCGCCCAGCGCCGCCGCGAACGGTTCGGGCACCAGGTGGACGGAACGCCCGCCCGCCGCCAGCGCGGCATCGCGTACCGCGCGCTCTTCGACACTCGTCACACCGACAGGGACACTGATGGCAATATCGGGTTTGGCACCGAACATCATTTGCAGGCGTCCGCAAACTTTGACGATAAAGTAGCGGAGCATCGCCTCGGTGACCATATAATCGGCGATGACGCCGTCGCGCATCGGTCGCATCACGGTAATGGTTTCGGGAGTGCGACCCAGCATCGCGCGTGCTTCCTCGCCCAGTGCGACGATGCGCTGATCGGCATGGGCTAGCGCGACGAGCGAGGGTTCCTGGAGTACGATCCCTCGCCCGCGCACATACACTAGCACGTTGACAGTTCCCAGATCAATGCCAACTTGTGAAACAAACATTGTGCGTGTCTCTATGCGGCTTCGTCCGGTCCGCTGACTCTGCTGGCGCGCTGTCTGCGCCGCGCGACTTTGAGGCGGACTTCGGCGCGTCGCAAGGCATGCTCCAGACGTGCAAATTCGGCATCGGTGCGCGGCGTTTCACGCAGAGCGCGCTGCGCGCGTTGACGCGCGGCTTCGGCGCGTTGTTCGTCAATTTCGTCAGCGCGCTCGGCGCTGTCTGCAAGGATGATGACGTGGTCGGGACGGATTTCGGCAAAGCCGCCTCCGATTGCAAAATCGTACGTGACGCCCCCTTTGGTGTAATGCAACGCTCCTTCTTTGAGCGCGGTAATCAAGGGCGCGTGGCGCGGCAAAATACCCATCTCGCCATCTACGCCGGGGATACCGACGTAATCCACTTGATCGCTAAAGACGACGCGCTCCATCGTCACAATGTCAAGTTTGATCGTGGCCATGGGCTTGTTCCTGCTTACACTTTGCCCGTTTGATAGGCTTCGATGACTTCGTCAATCGTGCCGCGCATATAAAAGAAGGGTTCGGGGATGTGATCGAGTTCGCCGTTGAGAATCATCTTAAAGCCGCGCACGGTTTCTTTGATGGGCACGTATTTGCCGGGGCGACCGGTAAACGCTTCCGCGACGCGCATCGGCTGCGAGAGAAAGCGTTGAATCTTGCGCGCGCGCGCGACGGTGAGTTTGTCTTCCTCGCTCAATTCCTCCATACCGAGAATGGCGATGATGTCTTGCAAGTCTTTGTAGCGCTGGAGGACACGCTGAACGCCGCGCGCTGTTTCGTAATGCTCTTGTCCCACGATGCGCGGGTCGAGGATGCGCGACGTGGACGCGAGAGGATCCACGGCAGGGTACAAACCCTGTTCGGCAATCGAGCGTTCCAGCGAAATCGTCGCGTCGAGGTGCGCAAAGGTGGCGACCGGCGCCGGATCGGTGTAATCATCGGCGGGAACGTAGATGGCTTGCATCGAGGTAATCGAACCGCGCTTGGTGGAGGTGATGCGTTCTTGCAGTTCGCCCATTTCTTGCGCGAGTGTGGGCTGATAGCCGACCGCGCTCGGCATTCGTCCCAGGAGGGCGGAGACCTCCGAGCCGCTCATCACAAAGCGAAAGATGTTGTCAATAAACACTAGGACATCGCGTCCTTCGTCGCGGAAATATTCCGCCATCGTCAAGCCGGTGAGTCCGACGCGCAGGCGCACGCCCGGCGGTTCGTTCATCTGTCCAAAGACCATCACGGTTTTGTCAATGACGCCGGACTCGGTCATTTCGAGATAGAGGTCATTCCCCTCGCGCGAGCGTTCGCCGACGCCGCAAAAGACCGAATAGCCGCCGTGTTCTGTGGCAACCGAACGGATGAGTTCCTGAATGATGACGGTCTTGCCGACACCCGCGCCGCCAAACACGCCGACCTTGCCGCCTTTGGTAAAGGGCGCGACGAGGTCAATCACTTTCATCCCGGTTTCAAAAAACTGTGGCTCGGTGACTTGTTCCTCAAAGGGAGGTGGTGGGCGATGAATCGGCGCGCGCTGATCGGTCACGACGGGACCCTTCATATCAATTGGTTCACCGACGATGTTAAAGATGCGTCCCAGGGTCGCAGGTCCAACTGGCACGGTGATGGGCGCGCCGGTATTGATGACCGGCATTCCACGCCGCAAGCCATCGGTTGTATCCATTGCCACTGTCCGCACCGCGTTAGTGCCTAGATGTTGTTGCACTTCGAGCACCAACACTGTTCCATCGCGCGGTACGTGCAGCGCGTCATAGATTTCCGGCAGGTCGTTTTCGTTCTTGAATTCTACATCTACGACAGGTCCCATAACCTGGATGATGCGTCCGATCGCACCTTTTGCCATTCCATCCTCCGAAGATTATTTCAGATTTTTAGCGGAAAGATTTTTCTCCACTCATCTCCCTGTCCCTTCTCTCCCCGCGATGCGGGGAGGGGGGAGAGGGTTGGTAGCGGGCGGCAAAGCCGCCCGCTACCAACCCCTCCTTTACCTCCTCCTCGTTGGGGCGAAAAATTTTTTGCCCTTGCGCAACGGGGAGGGGGGCAAGGGGACAACTCTGCTCAATAACCTGAAATTATTTGGCGAGTGTTTCGCGCAAGGCGTTTGCACCGCCAACAATATCCAGAATTTCTTTGGTGATATTGGCTTGACGGGCTTTGTTCATTTCCAGAGTCAGGTGATCAATCAGTTCGAGCGCGTTGTTGGTTGCGTTCTGCATCGCGACCATTCGCGCAGCGTATTCGCTGGCGACGGATTCGAGCAACGCCTGATAAATTTGCAGTTCGGTCAGGCGCGGCAGGAGCGTGTTGAGAATCGTATCGGCATCGGGTTCGTACAGATAGACCGCGTGCGCACCGCTCGGCGGCTCAGGTGGTTGGGGTAAGGGTAAGAGTTGCTGAATCTGGGGACGTTGCGTCAGCACGTTGACAAAGCGCGTGTAAGCAATGTCCACCCGATCAACCTGCTGGGTCACAAATTCTTCGATGGCGATTTTGGCGATGGGAGTAACTTGCAACGCGGTCGGTTTTTCGCTCAAGCCGGTAAATTCGGCGATGAGGTTTTTACCGGCGCGCGCGATAGCATCTCGCCCCCGTTTGCCAATCGTAATGATTTTGACGGGATGGTTGACCTGCGCCAGATAGTCGAAGGCAACGCGCAGTACATTCACGTTGTACGCGCCGCACAAGCCGCGATCCGAAGTAATCAGGATGAGCAACCGATTCCTGGTCGGTGTGCGTTCATCCAGCAAGGGATGAAGCATCTTGTTGCTTGCCGGTTGTGCGGCGAGATACGTAAGAATCTGGTACGCTTTTTCGGCGTAGGCGCGGTTGGACAGGGTCGTTTGCTGTGCGCGGCGCATCTTGGACGCGGCGACCATCTGCATCGCGCGCGTGACCTGAGAAATGTTGCGGACAGTTCGAATGCGACGCTGGATAACGCGGGCGGTTGCCAAAGTTAACCTCGGTTCAGTGTGTCGGTGAGACGGTAGGGCGGTGTGTCAGTTATCCGCCTTTCAGCAAAAAGCGGCCCTGCCCCGGCGGACTGATAGGCGCGGTCTTGCAGTGATATCGGTAGGACGGCTCACAATCGCCTAGATTTTTGACGACGGTGACGGACCAGTTTGCCCACATCTCGTTGGTGTCCAGCAAGACCGAGCCATAGTGGGGAGATGGTCCTGGCCGATTCGGTGATTCGAGTGTGAATTTGAATGACGCCCCGGCGGGTGTTTGATCCCCACATCCGACGACCCAATAGTCGGACTTGACGCCGATGCCGGGTCCTGGATTGACAGGTTCGGTCATAATGCGGACGAGATAGCATTCATCGCCTGCCAGTCCACCCACCGATTTCCAATCCAGAACGATAGCGCCACCCGGGAATTTGGTTTCGTCCTTTTGGTTTTCAGTCCAGACAGGACGGTTGAGACTTGGAGCCGCAAATTTGATGGGCAACGCGGTGGTGGTGGGCGGTACTGCCGGACGCGTGGGCGTGCGCGTAGCGGCAGGGCGTGGTGCCGTGGTGGCTTTTGCCACCGCCTGGGTGGGTGTGGCAGTGGTAACTGTTGCTGTGAGTGGCAGTGTCGGCATCGGAGTTACAGTGGGCGCGGCAGACGTCGCCGTAGGTGGCGGCGGTGTTGCCGTGACAACAACGGTAATGACCAGAGGCGGTTGGGTAGGCAAGGGTGTTGGACTCGGTGTTGTGCCGCAACCGATGACAAGGATAGCCAGCAAACTAATCAGGATGAATGACATAACTTTGGAGTTCATCAGATTTTCTCCTCAATTCAACTTTATAAGTGCATTGGTGTCTACTCAGCCTCCTGTCATTGCGAGCGTTCTTTGCGAAGCAATCCCCAAATTCGCAGCGTGGAGATTGCTTCGTCGGCACAAAACGCCTCCTCGCAATGACACGGGGTGAGTAGTTACGTACATTGTTAATCTCTAATCGCCAAAGCCCCGTAACTCGATTTGAGAAGGTAAACTGGGTGAGCCACAGTTGACGACTGTGCCCAGTGCGCTCTGTTGGGCATCATTGAATCCGCCGGAGGCTTTTACAATGGTCACTTTCCAGGTGACGACCGCATCGTCACCTGCCGCCAAGCCAGCGACCGCGCGCTGGTCGAAAACGAATTTGCCATCGCGAATGTATTTGTTATGGGAAATGTAAACCGTGGCTCCGTTGACAAGGGTATTGCCGCGTCGTGATTCCATCTCGATTTTATAGCCGATATTCGGGTCGGTTTCGCCGGACAACGTGCTCGGAGGCATCCATTTCATTTCAAATGCCGAACCCTTGGTGCGATACGCGCCGTTTTCCGGAAACGTCAACGTTACCGTACCAATGGAACAGGCAGGCGCTGGTGTGGGCTGTGGTGGTGGCGCGACCGCAGGCTTGGTGGGTGCAACGGTAGGTTTTGCCGCGACCACCGCGCGTGTCGGTGTGCGCGTTGGTGTTGCTGGCACTTTGGCGACGACGGTGGGCAAGAGCGGCGGCACGGTGGGTTCAGGTGTGGTTGTAACAGGAACATAGATGATCCACGGTGTTTGTGTTGCCGCGCGCGTGGGTGTTGTTGTCGGTGCGGCAGCACCACCGCTACACGCGGTTACGCCGAGTGCTAGCACACCCAATACGATAATGATTAATTTGAACGTGCAAACTTTCACTGATACTCCGTATGGCTAGAACGCGCCAGCGCGTTTGAATTCTTGAATCGCCTTTTTTAGAGTTTCTTCCGTTGTCGCGTCAATTTCACGCGTGGTCATAATTTTTTCGCCCACCTCTGGATACGTCGTGTCCATAAAGCGGATGAATGCCGCTTCAAAGGCGCGAATCTTTTCAACGGGAATATCGTCCAGATAGCCATTGGTGCCGGCGTAAATCACCATGACCTGATGATCGAGTCGCATCGGTGAGTACTGCGGTTGCTTGAGCAATTCGGTCAAGCGAATGCCGCGCTCCAACTGATCGCGCGTCGCCTTGTCCAGGTCCGAGCCGAATTGCGCAAACGCGGCAAGATTGCGATACTGAGCCAGATCGAGTTTCATTTTGCCGGCAACCTGACGCATCGCTTTGGTTTGTGCTTTGCCTCCCACGCGCGAAACGCTAATGCCGACGTTCAACGCGGGACGAATGCCCTGGTAGAACAGATCACTCTCCAGATAAATTTGTCCATCGGTAATCGAAATAACATTCGTCGGGATGTAGGCAGAGACGTCGCCAGCTTGCGTTTCGATAATCGGCAATGCCGTGAGCGAACCGCCACCAAAATTCTTATTCAGTTTTGCAGCGCGCTCGAGCAGACGCGAGTGCAGGTAGAAAATATCGCCGGGATACGCTTCGCGTCCTGGAGGACGGCGCAACAACAACGAGACCTGACGATACGCCCACGCGTGCTTGGACAGATCGTCGTACACGATGAGCGCGTCGCGCACCTCTTTGCCATCGAGCAGGATGCCGTTTTCCATCACCTCTTCGCCCATCGCGCAACCGGCGTACGGCGCCAGGTACTGCAACGCGGCAGGCTCGGAAGAACTCGCGCTGACGACGATGGTGTACTCCATCGCGCCAAAGCGTTCGAGTGTGGCGACGACCTGGGCAATGGTCGAAAGTTTTTGTCCGATGGCAACGTAGATGCACACCATATTTTGTCCGCGCTGGTTGATGATGGTGTCAATGGCGAGCGCGGTTTTGCCGGTCTGGCGATCGCCGATGATGAGTTCGCGTTGACCGCGCCCGATGGGAATCATCGCGTCAATCGCTTTGATACCGGTCTGCACGGGTTGATTGACCGGCTCGCGCATAATCACATTCGGCGCGATACGTTCGACAGGGCGAAATTTTGTGGCTTCGATAGGACCTTTGCCATCTACAGGTTGCCCCAGTGCGTTGACCACACGCCCGAGCAATGCTTGTCCCACCGGCACTTGGGCAATGCGCCCTGTCCCTTTGACCAGATCCCCTTCGCGCAAATCGGCGTAATCGCCCATAATGACGACGCCGATGGTGTCGCGCTCCAGGTTGAGAGTCAAGCCCATTACACCGGTCTTGGGAAACTCGACGAGTTCACCCGCCATCACGTTTGCCAGGCCGGCGACGCGCGCGATGCCATCGCCCACTTCGACGATGGTGCCCACATCAACGGCTTGCACCGGCGCCTGGAAGGATTCGATTTGCTTACGGATTTGTGCCGTAATCTCTTCCGCCCGAACAGCCATCTATCCTCCGAATCAATGAACCAATGAGCCAATGAGCCAATGAACCAATGAGCCAAACGTGCCAAATGAGCCAAATATGCCAAATGTGCCAAACCATTTGCTCATTTGTTCATTTGTCATTTGCTCATTTGTCATTCATTTCAGCTTTTCTTTCATTTCCGCGAATTTGCCGGCGACGCTACCGTCAATCACCTTGTCACCGATGCGCACAATGACGCCGCCAATGATGGCGGGGTCCACGGTGTAGTCGAACACCAGATCGTCGCCGAACTGCGCGCGCAACTTGTTTTCGAGCACGCTCTTTTCCGCATCGAGCAAAGGTACTGCGCTGGTGACCTGAGCGCGCGTTCCCCGTCGCGTGCGTTGGGCATAGCGTTCAAATTCTGCGATGATCTGCGGCAAGAGATGGACATGATTCTTGCTTGCCAGAAGCAACACCAGATTTTGAATCTGCGGCGGTGTATCGGCGGCAAATAACGTGCGCGCCAGTTCTTGCTTTCTGGAAAAATCTACCGTCACATCATCTAACTGGTCGGTGAGGTTAGAGCGCGCCAGTGACGCGGTAATGGCTTTGAGAGGCGTGAGCCAGTTTGCCAGCGCCTCTTCGTACGCCGCCTGCGCGTACGTTTGGGCGAGTTGTTCCTTTGCCACGCCATCCCCCTAGTTTTTGCTCAACGCATCGGTTTGCGCGAGAAAATCGGCGATGAGCCGGCGATGCGCTTGCTCGTCCAGTGTTTGACTGACCGCTTTTTGCGCGGCGAGGAGTGACAGTTGTACGACTTCCTGGCGCAATTCGGCGAGCATCTGCTTGCGTTCGTACTCGATTTGCTCTTTGGCTTGCTCAATCAGTTTGCGCGCTTCCTCGCGCGCCTGAGCGAGAATCGCCTCGCGTTCCTTTTCGCCGGCTTGAGCGGCTAACGCGGCAGCGGCTTGCGCTTCCCGGCGCGCTTCGGCAATTCGCTGCTCGAATTCTTTTTGTTGCTCGGCGGCTTGCTTTTTCACATTCTCCGCGTACTCCAGACTCTCCTGAATTTTTTGCTTGCGTTCATTCATCATCTTCAGGACCGGCTTGTACGCGATCATCCACAGCAAGAACAACAGCAAGCCAAAGTTGACGACTTGAGCCAGAAGCCATGTAACGTTGATGCCAAGTTTATCCAAGGCAACCTCCGCACGACAAAAGCATCGGCGTTCTAGAAAATCTTAAAGCCGATCAAGAGCGCGACAACGAGCGAAAAGATGCCCAGCGCTTCGGTGAAGGCGATGCCGATGAACATGTTGATTTGAACTTGCCCTGCGGCTTCGGGATTGCGGCCAATGGCGTTGAGCGCCGAGTTGATGAGCAAACCCAGTCCCAGACCGGGACCCAGCGTGCCCAGGCCAATCGCAAGCGCTGCGGCAATGAGTCGAGTGGCATTAACGTCCATTGTGAAATTCCTCCTTGAAATTGAAAATCAATCTTTGATTGCGAATCGCTAGTGATGTTCCTCCGCGCCGTGCGCGGTTGTAGCAATCGTCATAAAGACCAGTGTGAGAATTGCAAAGACAAACGCCTGGATAAAGCCCACAAAAATTTCCAGCGCGTAGAACGGCAACGGCAGGGCAAAGAAGAGGAACGCCATAATCAACAGCACGACTTCGCCCGCAAAAATGTTGCCGAACAACCGGAAGGTGAACGAGACAATCTTGGCGATCTCGCTGATGAATTCCAGAATGCCCATAAAAATATCGAGAAAGCCATACACGAGCAAACCGAATTTGGGTTTGCCTTTGAACAGGGTCTTGAAAAATTCGATGAATTTGCTCACAATGAAAAAGCGCGTGAACCAGTACTTGATGACGCCCAGGGTTTGCATCCCAAACACTTGCGCCATAATCACCGAGACGAGTGCCAGCGCGAGGGTCGTGTTGATGTCTGTTGAGGGTGAACGGAAAAAGGGCGCCAACACAGTCGCGTGTTCACCTTCGCTCGCGTGTTCACTCGCTTTCGGACCCAGGAATTCTTCCAGCGCGGGGGGCAGGTCAAACGTGACGATGCCTTCGGGCGCGGGATGTTTCTTGTCTGCGACAATGATGCCGATGGGTCCAAAGCCCGGCATCAGCCCCAGCCAGTTGGAAAACAAAACGAAAATAAAGATGGTCAGGACGATAGGGAGGAATTTGCGGCTGCGCGTCCCGGCAACGCTGTGGCCCAGTTCATCCCACATTTCGATAAGCATTTCCATCACGTTTTGCAAACCGCTGGGCACCAGTTCCATTCGACGCGTCGCGAAAATGGCAAAGAGGAGAATCAGGATCATCACGATCCAGGTGGTAAAGAGGGTATTGGACACTGGAAAAGTAAAACTGCCCAATTCGAGTTCAAATAACACTTCGGGTTGGACAGCGACAGAAGCGCTCACTGCCTCGGTGCTGAAACGCGGCAGAACAAAGCCGGGCACCACGAGAATCGCCACAATGACGAGTACAGGTAGCCAACGTTTCACGACTGGTTTTCCTCCTTCGTGCGCGAGTAGATTTGTTCGTTTACCTCTTTCACGCTCCGATAGACCGCTAGCATCCCCAGCCAGATGCCCAGAATCGTCAGGCAGAGCGTACCGAACGGTGCACTTCCCAGCGCGTGATCGAGCGCGAGACCCAGTGCCAGCGACCCAAAGGTCGCGCCCAGTGTGAGTGCACTCAGGCGGAACAGCAGACTCAACCCTGTCCACATCTCGCGCATACGCGCTCCCATTTTTTAGACTGTCGAATTATACACTGAAATTTGAAAAAATCAAATCACTTGAAATCCGCTTTCAATTTCAAATAGCGCGAGATAGTATCGTGTCCCACAAAGCCCACGATGCGATCGTTTTCGATCACCGGTAGTTCATCGCTTTCGCTATTTGAAAGCTGAATCAGCGCGCTGGCGGCATTTTGCAGAGGCGTGAGTTGGGGCAATTGTGCCAGAGGCGTCATTACGTCACGCACGCGTCGCGTTTGCCACGCAGCGCGCGGCGTGCGACGAACGTGATGGTATGAGATGATACCCAGGGTCGTGATGCCGTCGGACACGACGAAGGTCTGGTCACGGCGAGGCAGCAGGTAGGTTTGCACAAATTCGCTGAGCAAAATGTCGGGTAGGACGGTCTCCACATTGCGTATCATCACTGCGCTCACCGGCACATCGCGCAACGTCTCCAGGAGTACGGTTTGCTCATACCCCTCGCTCGCCGCGTTCCACAAAAACAATCCAATCAGCCCATACCAGATTCCCGCGCTGCTTGAGCCGATGAAAAAGACGGCAGCGCCACCGCCAATCAAAATCAGCGCGAGCAGCTGCCCAACGCGACTCGTCCACAGGGTTGCGCGCCTCAAGTCCTTGAACACACCCCACAAGATCGCGCGCAAGATGCGTCCTCCATCGAGGGGAAAACCGGGGGCAAGGTTGAACAGGGCAAGCGAGCCATTGACTTGCGTGAGAATGCTCATCAGCAGAATGGGCGCAACGAGCCAGCGACCGAACCACCGGGTCGAATCGAGAATGGTCAGCCACAACCACAGTGCTCCAAAAACCGCTGTCAGTGCGATGCTGGTCAGGGGACCGACCATCGCAATCAGTAATTCGGAGGAGGGACGATCAGGTTCTTCTGTGATGTGTGCTACGCCGCCGAAGATGAAGAGGGTGATGCGCTTGACGCCGATACCACGCTGCAATGCCATCCACGCGTGCGCGAATTCATGCGCGAGGACGGAGGCAAACAGGAGCAGACTCGCCAGGACACCCAGAGTGACGGAGGTCACATCGGCGCGTGGTGCAAAAGCGCGCGGATGCAACTGTTGCGGAAATTCGACAAAGCCCAGTGTGTAAATGAGTAGCGCGACGATGACAAACCAACCCAGATCGAGATGCAGGTCAATTCCCATCACGCGCCCGATGCGCCATGAACTTTTCATCTAATCGTCTTTTACCACGACGGTTTCCATCGCCAACTCACCGGTTTCCAGACGATGCAAACGCAAAAGCAGTGCGGTCGTCAGGAGACCGAGCATCATCGTGATGAACAGGATACCGTCAATCGCTGCCCAATCGGCAAAGGGTCCGCCCAGCAAGGTCCCGATGAATTGCCCCGCGCCGAAGAAAATCGTGTACATTCCCATAATCGCGCCGCGATCATTTGCGCGCGCTTCGGTCACATCGGCAAGATAGGTCAACGAGGCGGGCATTATGCCGCTCGCCATCGTGAGCATTGCCAGCGCCAGCATAATGAGCAACGGAATCAGGGGATCGTGAAAACTGGGACGATGATTTATCACGAACAGGGTGGTGCAGAGGGTCAACAATCCGCTGCTGCCGACCAGCATAACAGTCGTGCGGCGAATTTTGCCGAGGACCCAACTCCAGCCCAGCACACCAACAACAAAGAGCACGGCGAATCCAATCGCTGCCAGCGAGAGCATCGTCCCTGCATTCCGTTGTTCACTCAGCATCCCGAACAAGAGCTGTTGCGGAAAGCGCGCGTGCGGTGCAATCAATTGTCCCACAAATTGATTGAGCCAGATGCCCAGAATGATGTTGATGCTCAACCACGCTGGCGCAAAACGTAACACCACAGGAGCAAGGAACACCTCGCGATAGTGACGCAGTGAACGACGCAACGCGCGCGCGCCATGCACAATCGCATTCGTTTTGTGGTGTTGATCTTTGCGCGTGCTTTCGCGTATGCCCAGGACAAAGATGGCAAGACTGGCAAGATAGATCGCGTGGTTGACCGTGAAGGCGTGCGCGTGGAACAAGTCCCACAAACGTCCGCCCAACAAAATACCAACGATGGTGCCACCAATCGTCGCGAGTTGAAACAACCCCATCACGCGTCCGCGCAACGCCTCATCGTGCGATGTTTCGGCGGAGAGCAGACCGAGGGTAGCAGGAAAGCCGCTTGCTGTCGAAAGTCCGGTGAGCAGACGCGTGAGCACGAGCGCGCCGAAATGTGTTGTCAGCGCGGTAATCTGGACGCCCACGCCACCCAGCAAGGCACTCAGCGCAATGAACAGTTTGCGACCGTACCGATCGCTCCACGCGCCGAACACCGGCGAGCCGACAAGTTCCGGCAAAAAGAAGACAGCCAGCGCGATGCCGCGCATCGTTGATGAAAGTGGATAGACGCTCCGATCAATATAGCCAAAGTACAGTTGAATCATACTGCCCATCACCGCCGACGCGGCGCGCAAAACGAATGTGCCGACGAGTGACGCAGTGATGGAACGGTGGTTGGAATTGTGAAAGGTCATAAGTGTTATGAATCACCGACGAAGATAGGGTAGAATAAAATCCCACGAAGCCGCACCCGCAAAGGCGATGGCAGTGAACTTGATGGCTTTGCCCAGCCAGCATGCCAGCAGGAAACGCCACAGGGGAAATTTGAGCATACCCGCCGCAATCCCTGCCATATCGAACACCGGGTTGGGAATGACGGAAAGGACAAAGACTGTCAGTGTCCCATTACGTTGCATCCACTTTTCCAGCCTGGCATACGCGTCGCGGTCCTCGATAACTGCACGTCCACCGTAACCTGCAAGATAACCGGTCATTTCGCCCAGTGCCGAACCCAACCCGCCGACCATTCCGATAAGAATCGGATTGAAGAATCCACCAGCAACGAAAATGCCTGCCAGACCCGGAAACGGCACAATGACCGTTGCATCGGACAGGAGGGTTAAGGCAAAGACGCCCAGGTAACCATACGGCTTGATGCTTTCCCAGTTAAAGTGTTCCCAGTCAATTGGCAGACGGCTCAAGCCAAACGTAATACCAATCGCAATCAGTAAAGCCAGCACCTGGAACAAGCGTCGGGTGCGCCGGGATTCTGGCTTGTTATGCGGGATTGAATTTTGCTTTTGCATTGGCAACAAACTTGCTAATGATTATAACACAAGAGAGGTGGAGTACAAAACGCGAGACGAATGACAAATGACAAATGAACAAATGAACAAATGACGCATGGCGAATGGTGAAGGGCGAGGGACAGGGCTGGGTCACAAAGAAAAAACCTATCCGAGTCTGGAAGACTGGACAGGTTTACGCGTTCGCGTGGGCGTGGAGGAACGCGCCATGGCTAGCCGCCACCCAACAACCGCGCCGGCAGGCGCAGGAAGGCGCGCAATGCCCCCGAGCCACCTCTAGCTGCCAGTGCACGATCGTACGTGGCGAGTGCCTCCAACCAGCGTCCCTGTCGCAACTGCAATTGACTCAGCACACGCCACGTATCGGCTTCCAGCCCTTTTTCGCCAATTTGATGGAACAACTCTGCCGCGCGTTGATAGTTTTTCTCCGCTGTGTCACGATCGCCGCTGCGTTCTTGCACACGCGCCAGATTACCCAGCGCTTTTGCCTGTCCCAGCACATTGCCCAGTTGCTCGAACGCGTCCAGAGCTTGCTGTAACACGCGGCGCGCGTCGTCGCGGCGTCCCGCGAGATAATAGACGACGCCCAGATCGTTCGCCACTTGCGCCGCGCTGGCGGCATCGTTTTGCTGAAGATAGCCCGCGTGCGCTTGTTCAAATGCTCGAAGAGCATCTTGCAAGCGTCCTTCTTCGTACAACTTTTTCGCTTCGGTGTACTGTTCCTCCGGATTCATAATCCTCCTTCTATGCCGTACGCCGCGTCTCACCGCACTACCAGCATAATCTCGCCCAACTCTTTCAAGCGTTCACTGGGAAGATCGCGCAGTTTCATCGCCATTCGCAGGTAGGGCAGATTGCTTGGATCGAGTGCAAAGGCGCGCACTTCTTTAGGCATCCGCGCCAGTCGTTCGAGGTCTAACACATCGCTTGCCAGCGCGTCAGCGCGCTCGACGAAATAGTAGAGGTTGACGTTGAGCAGCCGCGCTAGCGTGTCCAGTTCGCTCAAGGGAATATCGGTTGCGCCGCGTTCGTAACGACTGATCGTCGCAACAGTGTGCCCGATGGCTTGCGCGCACTCTTCTTTGCTTTTTCCGGCGGCAAGGCGTGCCTGTTTCAACTTGGCGCCGATGAGCGCGCGGCGCGTGCGCATTTCGGTAGCCGTAGGAGGTTCAGGCGATGGCTCTTCGAGGGTAATCTCACCACTCAGGAAAAATGAAAGTGGTGTTTGCAGGTAGAGGGCAATCAGTTCAAGTTCTGGCAGCGACACTTCACGTTTGCCGCTTTCGTAGGCGCGTACGCGCGCGGGCGTAACACCCAGACGTCTGGCGAGTTGCGCCACCGTGCGGCGCGCGCGTTCGCGCGCGGCACGAATCAGCACTCCCACAATCTTGCGCTGCAAGACAGCCGGCTCCGGTTCCATCGCGACACCTCCATCGGGTTGACAGTTGGCACGATTATAACATTGTTACAGAGAGAGTGTCAAAAAATAGAAACCAGGTTTCTTGCGGAAACCTGGTGACTGGGTTAAATTTTTGGTCCTGCCGCGATCACTTCAGGTGGACACTGGGAGGCGAATTTCTTAAAGTTGTCTATGAACCGCGCCGCCAGCGCGCGATAGCGTTGCATGTATTGCTTTTTGTCGTGCCACGAACTTGAAGGATCGAGCACCTCTGGAGGTATGTCAGGACATGTCTTGGGCACAAGGAAACCGAAAATCGGATCGGTCGTGTATTCGACGTTGAGCAATTGACCCGACAGCGCGGCGTTTAACATTGCGCGCGTGTAGCGAATACTGATGCGCTTGCCGATTCCGTACGGCCCTCCTACCCAACCGGTGTTCACCAACCAGCAGTTGACCTTGTAGCGTAAGATTTTTTCTTTGAGCAGGTTAGCATAGACCGAGGGATGATGCACCATAAACGGACCGCCAAAGCACGCGCTAAACGTGATTTCCGGTTCTGCTCCCAGACCGACCTCGGTGCCGGCGATTTTGGCGGTGTACCCCGAAATGAATTGGTACATCGCTTGTTCAGGCGTCAGGCGCGCGATGGGTGGCATCACACCGGACGCATCGCAGGTCAACAAGACGATGTTCCTGGGATGTCCCGCGCGTTTTTCCCTCAGCGCGTTGTCAATGAACTCGAGTGGGTACGAAGCGCGCGTGTTTTCGGTAATCGTCGCATCGTCGAGGTCAATCAGGCGTGTCACCGGATCGAACACAACGTTTTCCAGAATTGTGCCGAAACGACGCGTGGTAGCGTAAATCTGCAGTTCTGCCGTCGGTGAGAGATTGATGACTTTGGCGTAACAACCACCTTCAAAGTTAAAGATGCCATTGTCACTCCAGCCGTGTTCGTCATCACCGATGAGCCCGCGCAACGGATCGGCAGAGAGAGTGGTCTTGCCTGTTCCCGACAAACCGAAGAAGAGCGCCACATCACCTTCCTTGCCGACGTTAGCGGAACAGTGCATCGGCATTACACCTTCAAGCGGGAGAAAATAGTTGAGCACTGTGAAGATGGCTTTTTTGATTTCGCCCGCGTACGCTGTGTTGCCGATGATGCACAAACGTTGATCGAGATTGAGCGCGATAAACGTGTTCGATGCTGTTTGATCTATCTGGGGCAGGGCTTTGAAACTCGGCGCGGCGATAACCGTGAACGTTGGAATATGTCGCCGATACTCTTCGTTTGTCTGGAGAGGCAGAAACATATTGCGCGCGAACATCGAATGCCACGCCAGTTCGGTGATGATGCGAATCGGCATGCGATAGTCCGGGTCGGCGCCCACGTAACAATCCTGAACGAACACATCGCGCCCTTGAAAGAACCCTTGCAAACGTCCGTATAATTCGTCGAATTTTTCCGGAGCCAGCGGACGATTGTACTCGCCCCACCACACGTGATTTTCCGAATTCGCTTCACGCACGATCACTTTATCGCTGGCAGAGCGTCCCGTGTGTTGCCCCGTGCGCACGACGAGTGGACCCTGTTGGGTGATGCGTCCTTCGCCGCGAAAGACGACTTCTTCGTACAGTGCCTCGATGGGCAAGTTCCAATACACCTGACGCAAATTCATCAGCCCTAGATTTTCCAGCCCATAGTCGGCTTTGAGGGCTGTTGCTTGTGCTTCTGCAGGTGTTTTGATGTTGAGCAAGTTGTTCATAGCCAGTCCCTCACCATCTTTTTGTCGCCGATGTAAATTTCGTTAGGCGAGTTGGGATCAAGTGCCCATTTGATACGCGCGATGCCTTCCGTCACGTCTTTGACCGAACCGGAATAACTCAAACGCAAGTGGCCCTCCATTCCGAATTCTTTGCCGGGCACAGTGACAACGTAGGCACGCTGGAGCAAAAAGTTGGAGAGTGCCACCGAATCGGCATTGTAGGCGCGAAAATCGGGCAAGCAGTAAAAGGTGCCTTCAGGCTTGACGCACTTGACACCGGTGAATGTGCTCAGTTCGTTCATAATCACGTCGCGATTGTTTTGAATCGTCAGACGCAATTGCTCGACCACGCTCTGGAGCCCCAGGAGCGCGCCTTCGGCTGCCACTTGCAGGAAGGGCGCGACGCACGTCGTCACCTGACTTTGCACGTTCGTCATAATCTCGACGAGTTTGCGCGGAGCAATTGCCCAGCCGATGCGAAAGCCGGTCATCCCATACGTTTTCGCGACACCATTGACGACGATGACTTTGGTGTTTTCGATGTCTTTGTTGGTGAACTTCCATGCGGGTGTCGGTCGTTTGCCATCGAAAACAAGTTTGTGGTAAATGTCGTCTGAGATGATGTAGATGCCTTTGCGTTCGCAAAAATCTACAATCTGGGCGACAAAGTCATCGGAAAAGATGATGCCCGAAGGGTTGTTGGGTGAGTTGAGGATGATGGCTTTGGTGGATGAGGTGACCACGCGTTCGATGTCTTCAAAGCGTGGGTGGAACGTGCCATCTTCAGGACGCACGATCACCGGGATGCCGTAACACATTTTGACGATTTCGGGATAACTGACCCAGTACGGCGCGAGGATGATGACTTCATCTTGCGGGTTAAGAATCGAATAGAAAATGTTAAAGATGCTTTGTTTCGCACCCGCAGAGACAATCACATTTTCCGGGGCAACCAGGCGATCGTAATTCTCTTCGGTGTAGCGAATGATGGCTTTTTTCAATGAGGGCAATCCATCGGTTGGCACGTACTTGATGTCGCCGGTGCTCAGTTTAGCACTGGCGCTGAGAATCGCCGGGATAGGCGCGCGATTCTTGGGTTCGCCGATACCGAGATGGATTACGGCTTCGCCGCGTTCGCGCAACAGGCGCGCTTGTTCGTTGAGGCGCAAGGTAGGCGATTCGGCGATGGACATAGCCAATGTGGAAAAAGTCATAGCCACTCCTTGACCAACAGTGATACGTTATTTTTTGTGACGTGCCGCACGCGTGACGGTGGCACGTCTTTGCTGTGTGTGGGGGATTCTAGTGCTCTTTCACAAAAATCAGGCTCAACCTCACGAAATCTCTAAGGAGGCTCGTTTTGAGCAATGTTTTTCCCCACTCATCCCCCTGCCACCTACTCTCCCCGCTTTACGGGGAGAGCAGGGGGAAATGGGAGGAGGGGTGTGGGCGGGCAGCGTAGCCGCCCGCCCACACCTCCTTTTTCTTGATTCCCCTCCCCACGCTGCGAAGCGGCGTGGGGAGGGAGCTAGGGGGTGGGGCTATTTCGCGATGGACGCCGCGACGGAGTAATATCCTGTGTTGGGGCGAAACATCTTTCGCCCTGGGGCGAAAAATCTTTCGCTCCCAACTAAGCGGAAAAAACTTTTGCACGGTTACTTAGATGGCTACCCAGATGTCTTCGCCTTCTACTTTGACCGCGTAGGTTTTGATAGGGAACATCGCAGGCATCTGCGTGGCGGCGCCGGTGGCAGGATTAAAGCGTCCACCGTGTCGTGGGCATTCGATCTCCCCATCTACCAATGTGCCATCGGAGAGCGTCCCGCTATCGTGGGTGCAAAGGTCTTGCGTAGCAAAGAACGTCCCTTGCCAGTTGGCAATCAAGATGGCTTCACCGTTGACCTCAAACGAACGCAGGGTGCCTGGGGGCACATCGGCGATTTTCGCTACAGGGATAAAGTTGGGCATCTACTCTTCCTCATCATCGGGCCAGGTGTGGATACCGTACACACCGGCTTTGAGCACTTTGAGCGGCAAGAGGGCACATTTGATACGCGTGGGACCTAAAGGAATGCCCAGCATATCCAGAATAAATTGCTTGTCCATCTTTTTGATGTCATCGAGCGATTTGCCGATGAGTTCATCCGTCAGCATGGATGCGGATGCCTGACTGATGGCACAACCCTTGCCGTTGAATTTCACATCTTCAACGATGTTGCCCTTGAGTTTGATGTCAATCCGAATCCTGTCACCACACAGGGGATTGGAATCTTCGTACGAAATGTCTGCGTCAGGAATTTCGCCGTGATTGTGCGGATGTTGATAGTGATCGAGAATCAGTTCGCGATAGAGATCGTCCATAAGCGAGTAATCAATGCGATGATTTCATCTGGGTTTGAAGATACTTTGTACTTTTCTAATCGTTTCCACCAGCACGTCCACTTCTTCCAGCGTGTTGTACACATAGAACGAGGCGCGTGTGGTGGCGGCTAGACCATAGTGCTCGTGCAAGGGCATAGCGCAGTGATGACCGGCGCGCACGCACAAACCTTCGCGATCGAAAATTTGCGCCACATCGTGCGGATGGACGCCAGAAATGTCAAACGCGATGACCCCACCGCGTTCCGCCGCATCGGAGGGACCCAGCACGCGCACGCCATCGAGCGTACGGAATTTTTCGAGCGCGTACGCGGTCAATTCTTGTTCATGGGCGCGCACGTTGTCCATCCCCAGTGCGGTCAGGTAATCCACTGCCGCGCCCAGCCCGATTGCCTCGGCAATTGCCGGCGTGCCGGCTTCAAACTTCCAGGGCAATTCGTTCCAGGTGGAATGATCCAGATACACCTGGCGAATCATATCGCCGCCCGCCAGAAACGGCTCCATCGTTTCCAAAAGCGCGCGCTTGCCGTACAGAACGCCCACGAACGGTCCCAGCATCTTGTGACCGCTGAACGCGAGAAAATCACAATCGAGCGACTGAACATCCACCGGCAGATGGGGAACGGCTTGCGCGGCATCCACCATCACGCACGCGCCAACAGAATGAGCACGCACAATCACCTCGCGAATCGGTGTGAGCGTGCCGGTGACGTTAGATGCCATCGTGACGGCGACGAGTTTGGTCTTTTCGGTAATGCGCGTCTCGATGTCTTCGAGACGTAGCCGCCCCTGGTGGTCTATGCCGATAAATTCGAGGCGTGCATTTTTCTCCTGGGCAAGGCGTTGCCAGGGGACAAGTATAGCATGGTGTTCAAGCAATGTCAAGACGAGCGAGTCCCCTTCGCGAATGTTCGCGCGTCCCCACGAGTACGCCACCAGGTTGATGGCTTCGGTGGCATTGCGGGTGTAGATGATTTCGCGGTACGATTTGGCATTGATGAATTTCTGAATTTTCCGCCGCGCGGCTTCGTACTGCTCGGTGGCTTGCTCAGCCAGCGCGTACACGCCGCGATGAATGTTGGCATTCGTCTGGCGATAGTACGTGTCCATCGCGCGAATCACCGCTTCGGGTTTTTGCGACGTGGCAGCACTATCGAGATAGATGAGCGGCTTGCCGTTGACGGTCTGTTGTAGAATCGGAAAATCTTCCCGAATCGCTGAAACATTCAATCCCATCAGGGGCATACGTTATCCTCGTTGATTCAGTCAGGGGGATTCACCAGCCCAGCAACAATTCCGGGTCTTCCATATAGTTCGGATCCCACAGATCGGGCAGGATGGTGATTTTGATTTCACGTCCCGCAGTATCTTTGGCAAGGTCTTTGACCTGTTGAATCAACCAGCCGGCATAGGGACAGAAAGGAGTGGTGAGCATCATTTTGATTTCCGGCTCGTCCTGATTCAAGTTGATTTCGCGAATCAAGCCGAGTTGAATCACATCCAGCCCGAGTTCAGGGTCTTTGACTGCGCGCAGGGCTTGTTTGATTTTCCCTTCGGGGCTATCCGGCGAGTATTCAGGTGCAGGTTTGTGTTCGGTCACAGTAGACTCGTTCATAACAAAATATCCTTAAAGGCAAAACCCCGTCGTCAGGGCAAAAGACGGCGGGGCATCTGCCGGCGTTTTGGAAAAAACACGATGCAGTTTTTCGCTGAGATCGAGCAGTTCATCATTTGCATTCTTTGGTCAAGTTGATTTTACCACATCTTGGGGGATTTGGTCAATTTTCAGATTCCGATTTTGGTCTGGATTGCGCTGGTCAATTCCTCGCGTATGGATTCCAACGGAATCTTTTGTAGCAGAGGGTCAAAGAATCCCTCCACAATCAATCGCTCCGCTTCGATTCTGGGAATGCCGCGCGCCATCAGGTAAAAGACCTGGTCGGGATCAATCGGTCCCACTGTCGCGCCGTGTGTGCACCGCACATCGTTTGCTTCGATTTCCAGTTCGGGAATCGAATCGGCATGCGCGTTTTGGCTCAGTAGCAGATTGCGATTGGCTTGATACGCGTCGCTGCGCTGCGCGTTCGGATTGACGCGAATCAAGCCGCGAAAGACCGAGTAGGCACGATCTTTCAGCGCGCCTTTGTACAACAAATCGCTTGCTGTTT